>Ga0182024_10002157_pt1 | contig 49441 bp, 38 predicted proteins | sample P32metaG_FD_120480 | JGI IMG/M metagenome (GOLD analysis project Ga0182024, IMG submission 120480) | Permafrost microbial communities from Stordalen Mire, Sweden - P3-2 metaG (Illumina Assembly) | ecosystem: Environmental > Terrestrial > Soil > Wetlands > Permafrost | place: Sweden: Stordalen...
CAGGTGCGACTGTTCGGCAGCGGCGCGATTTACGTCGAATCGGATTCTGCCGTCCTGCATAACGAATCCGATCATGCCTCCCTGCTCCACAAAATGCGGCAGATCGCTCACCGTGAGCGCGCTTAAATGTTGAGCGGCAGTTAGAATGGAGCCGAGTCGGCTCGCCTCCGAAGTGCTGATGAACAAAATGCTGCAAGGTTCCGCATCTTGAACTCTGGCAATCCTTCCTACCGTAATCTTCCTGCCTTCAATGCTCTCACCGGCTATGGTTGAGTCGAGCACGGTTCCAAAAGGATCTTTTCCAAGGACACAGATTTCGAGCGAGCCGGGGCTCGAGACACGATCGGCTTGCCATCTGACAAACTTGCCGAAGTTGTAGAGATAGGCAGCCTTAACCTGAGACTCGGTAGGATGTGCCGGCTGGGCGAGGGAATATATGGCAGTGGACGAGAGTAAACACGACAGTAAGATAGATGGCAGCAGTGCGCGATGAACAGCCGGGCCCCTCCACCTGCTGGCGCGCCGCATGGCGCTAACCAGAGGCAGAAATCCCAAACTCAAAGAACGATAGCCAATGATCTTTACCGCTTCCACGTGATTTGTCCGTAGACATTCCTCTTAATTCCCACCAGCGGCCCCGGATCGCCTGCCGCTTCGGGATGATGCGGTTGCAAGAGATTTTGGCCGACGACCGACAACTCGAACTGCTGCCGCACGCGCCACGCGAAATGAGCATCCGCAGTGGAATAGGCGGGAACGATCTGTGCCGGCAATGCGCTGACGTAACGATAGGTAAGGTCGAGGCTGAAGCGTTTCGCGAAATCGAGGTCGGATTGAATCGCAACCTGATGCTGAGGGCTCGAACCTTGAATGGTTGAAGGCGGTTCTACATCCAATGAATTGGGCGTCTTTTTAATGTGCATCTCCAGGAATGAATAGGAACCCCACAAACGCCAGAAACTCGCCGGCTTCCACTCGGGCGCGATCTCCACGCCTTCAGTAGTGCCTAGCAGCCCATTCCCGAAATCAGCGGGCAGTAAAAGATGAGGGGGTGGAGGACTATTCTCTAAAAACGTCGCCCCGGTGAGGTCTTCGCTGAAAAGATCGCTGTAATGGTTATAAAACCCTGCTACGTCGAGATAGACCTTCTTACGAATAAGGCGGCGATACCCTAACTCATACCCATTGAGTTGTTCGGACCTGAAGTTCGGATTGGGATTAAAGCGTGCGAAGTACGGCAGTGACTGTGGAGGAGGAGTTACTTCAATAAACCCAAGGAGAGAGAAGTCTCTTTCCGCGGCCGATGGAGTCCGCACTGCGTGGGTGAAGGAAGCCCACAGCGACTGCTTGTCAGTCGGTGTCCACAGCAGCCGAGCGCTTGGTTCCAACTGCAAACCGGTGAAATTCGTACGTAGAAATTTTGTGCCCAGGGATAAAGACAGGCGGTTTTCGACAATACCAATCTCATCCTGCAAGAAGGCCGTAAACAATTTATCCGTTCGCTGGGTGGGCAGGAATGTGAGGCCCGAAACAATCACCGGATTGTATCCCAGACTAAAACGCGCTCCCAGGCCCCACGAAATCTGTTGCCGGGCTGGTAACCGAAAGCGGTCAAGAAAATCGATATCGGCCGTGCTCCGATAGTCTGCGAAGTTAGGTTCGTGGCGGTTGGTGCGGTCATAGTAAGCCTGAAGCTGGAAATCGTTTCCCTCTGCCTGAGTTCTTTGCCAGCGTGCCAGAAAGTTTCCCCCGGAAAGATGCGCCGTTCCATCGAGGACTTGTTGGTAGGGGGCCGTATAGGTGGTCGCAACCACGCTCTCGCCCGCTCCTTCGTCATAGATATCGCCCTGGAACGTGAAGGTATCGTGATCGCTCTCAGTCCAGTCCGTGCGGAAGCCAACTTGCGCCGTCCGCCACTCATCAAAAGTTTGCCCGTTCGGATGGAATTCCGAGCTGCGGACAAAACCCAGGGCGTACACACGGTAATCGAGGTTCTTAACACCGCCTCCATAGCGCGCGTTGAAGAAACCTTGGTCTACGTTTCCGCCGCCGACGCTGACCAGCGCACCCTGAGTATCCTTGCTCTTCTTGGTGATGATGTTGATGACACCATTTACGGCATTCGGTCCCCAGATCGTGCCGCCCGGACCCCGGATCACTTCAATATGATCGACATCCTCCAGCAGGACGTTTTGCACCTCCCAGTAAGTCCCCGCAAGCAACGTCGTGTAGACCGTCCGGCCGTCGATTAGCACCAGCACGTCTCGGGAAAGCCTGCTTCCGAAACCACGAATGCCAATCGACCACTTGCTACTGTCGATTTGCGCGACCTCTACCCCCGGGGCGAGCCGCAGCGCATCGGGAATGTTAGTAACTCCCGAGCGCTTTATATCTTCATTGGTAATCACGTAGATCGCTGCGGAGGTTTTCCAAACCTTTTCCGGTTCCTTGGAGAGCGTGGTCACTTCCACATTTCCCAGTTGCTCCAGCGTCAGCTCTTTTAAGGGATTGCCGGGCTCTTGGGTTCCGGCCGAGACCACGGTCGAAGTCACGGCCAATAAGATTGAAAGGGTTATGGCGGAGAAAACCGACCGTCCCATTAGTGACGAAAATCTGGCGCTTGGCGTTTCCATTCAGGAGGTGGACGTTTGCTGCGGGTCGGTGTCACGATCAATAAGCCGTCTAACGGCACTGACAAGTTCTTCCGGTTCGATTTCTCCCTTTCGAAGCCACGCATCCACCACCACGCCCTCGCCCGGCAACGAGGAGAAGCCTGACAACATCACAATAGGAATCCTGGGGCGAAGCCGCTTCATCTCCTCGGCGACAGCAGTTCCGTTCTTGCCGCATAACCAGTAGTCCATCACCACCACATCAACGGGCCGCGAGCGGAAGGTTTCCATGGCCACATTGGCCGACCGTGCCTGCAGCACAACAAAACCCGCCGATTCAAACAACAGTGCCCGGAGCTGAAGCTGCAACTGCTCGTCTTCAACGCACAGAACAGTCTTGCGCGAATCGACTCCCCCGGGCCTGCGCTGCGCGCTCGATCGGGCGAGAAGCGTGGACACTATGGACAGAAGAATGTGTGGATCCTGCCCCTTCTGCGCGTGGCTATCCACAGTGTTTAGAAAAGTCGGGGGCAGCTGCCCAACGGCTGAAACAGCGACGAGTGGCAGGGCCGGATAACGCTCTCGCAGCTTTCCGGCCAGCTCGTCACCATTCATTCCGGGCATCAAATAATCCAGAAGTACGAGGTCAACATCGGTTCCCTCGTCCAGCAACCGCAGCGCCTCTTCTCCTGAAAGCGCCGTCAGGACGGAGTATCCAGCCTGGGCGAATAGAAGAGTGCGTACCTTCAGAATGGAGGGGTCGTCATCGACACAAAGAATAGTAACTGGACGTAAATCCATGCTTTTCCCGTGCCCTGAAATCCCGCAGAGATGGGCCATCATCTCAATCCTGTTATCAATTCGGCTATACAGGATTTCCCCGATTGCCTAAAAGGTAAACATTGCGGAAAGACAGACGCTCAGCCTCGCGATAGCTCTAATAACTTGCAGTAAGAAGCATAAGAAGCAAGGCAGCGCTTAGTAGATTTCTGACTTGGCCGCGCGCGTCATCAGTTCTTCAATAGCCTGTTGTGGCGCTTTTCCGTTTTCGAGGATGGCGAACATTTGCTCCGTGATTGGCATCTCGACGTTCTTCTTGCGGGCTAGACCGACCGCAGCCTTGGTGGTGAAAACTCCTTCGGCGACGGCTCCATGCATGCCGGCAATAATGTCCGGCAATTTGCGGCCCTTGCCCAGTTCAACGCCGACGCTGCGGTTGCGCGAGAGATCTCCGGTACAGGTTAGAACCAGATCGCCGAGCCCGGAAAGTCCAGACATAGTATCCAGGCGGCCGCCGCAAGCCACGACCAGACGCGCCACTTCCGCGAGGCCGCGCGTGATCAGCGCGGCAACGGAATTGTGACCGAGGCCGAGCCCGTCGCAGACGCCGGCAGCGATGGCAATGATGTTTTTCAGCGCGCCGCCTAGCTCCACGCCGATTACGTCGTCGTTGGTATAGACGCGAAAGCGGGAATCGTTGAACGCCTGCTGCACTGCGCGCGTCACTTCGCCATCGCCCGATGCCACGGTAACCGCGGTCGGATCGCCGCGCGCCACCTCTTTGGCAAACGACGGGCCGCTAAGCGCCGCCAAGCGCGGAGTGAACTTGCGGCTGCGCAAGACATCGGCGATCACTTCCGTCATGCGCAACAGACTCCCGTCTTCGAGTCCTTTGGTGCAGCTGACAATCGGTATCGCCGGAGGGAGCGCAGGCGCCATCCGTTCGAACAGTGCTCGACAGTGCTGCGAGGGCATCACGCTGACGACAATCTCGGCGGCGTCGAGCGCAGCGCTCAAGTCGCCGGTCGCCGCAATCGATTCGGGCAGGATGAATCCGGGCAGAAAGAGCTCGTTCATTCGGCTCTTAGCGATGCTCTCAGGTACTTCGCGCTCGTTGGCCCAAAGCCTGATCTGGTGAGGCCCTTTACGTCCGAGGGCGATTGCCAGTGCTGTTCCCCAGGCGCCTGCGCCGATGACGGCAATTCGGCTCATCTACGGATTGCTCCCGACGTTCCTGATTCTGTTCCGGAATGCGTTTCTGATTTTGCTCCGAACTTCGATTCTGTTCCAGTCGCGAGACGGCCGATATTTTGGCGATGCCTCCAGATGACGAATGCCGAAACCAGCGCAATAAGAATCAGCTGCCGTGAGTCCGCGTATTCATGGAGCGCCCACGCCAGCAAGGGGAAAGCCGCCGCCACGGCAACGGATCCGAGCGAGACGTAGCGAAAGGCGACGGCAATCGTCAAAAACAGGATCACCATGCACAAGATCGATTTCGGGGTGAGAAGGACAAAAGCTCCGAGGCTCGTGGCGACGCCCTTGCCGCCGCGGAACTTGAGCCAGACCGGGAACAGATGGCCGAGGACAGCGAAAAACGCCGCCGTCGTCATGATGAGTTCCCGATGCGGCCCACCGAACAGCACGCGCGCCACCAGCACCGCAGCCAGGCCCTTGGTGGCGTCGAGCAGCAGAGTCGCAATTCCGAGCGCAGCAGAATTGCGGGCCACGTTCGTAGCGCCAATGTTGCCGCTGCCGCTCACGCGAACATCTTCACCCGTGAAAATCCGCACGAGCAGGTAGCCGAACGGGATGGATCCCAGGAGATAGCTAATAGCGGCGATGATGAAATACGCGTACGTGTTCATTTGAACATTTCAGTAGCACAACTACAGTCGACAGTAGCGCCGCCGTCTCGGCGGCTATACGGCGAGCGTCCTCGCCCGGCGTGCCGAGGGCGAGACGCCCTCGGGACAGCCGGCAAGATGCCGGCGCTACACGGTCATCGCTCGCAACGGAAATTGTTCCAGCTTGGTGTACCTCGATCCTCCCGGTGAAGGCTGGCTGTGATAGAGAATAAACTCGCCGGCCGACATTTTGCCGAAATCATGCTCGCCCATCGCAGCGAACTGCGTTTCAAGCACCGCGAACACGGTGCTGGGGTCGTCGCCCTTGCGCCATTTCGGCGAGCCCGATCTGCCTCCTGCGCGCGCCAGCGTCAGATGGGGACTATACGGCCGATCTTCGCGCGGAATGCCGAGTTCGGCGACGGCCGCATCGATACTCTCGGCCAGCGCTGACAGTTGCGCTCCGGCATGAATTCCAATCCAGAATACGCGCGGAGCCTTCGCGGTTGGGAAGAATCCGTATCCGCCAGCGCGAATTTCGAACGCGCCGCTTTCAATCCTACGCAAACGTTCGGCGATCGCCTCGACCTGCTCCGACGTCTGTTCTCCGATGAACTTCAACGTAATGTGCAGCGACTCCGGACGAACCCAGCGCGCATCAGGCGCGAAGCCCTGAACGCCTTCGAGGAAGCGCGAGATGCGGCCGCGGACTTCGGAGTCAAGATCGATGCCAACGAATATTCGCATCTTCGGATAAGAGATCCTTACAATAGAGCCCGGCGAATCATTTCCAGCGCCTGCTGCGTGGCGAACTGGCGAATGCGCTTGCGGTCGCCGGGGAAATTTCGTTCGACCACCTGCGTGCCTTCCTCTCCGGCGAGCGCAACGTAGACAAGGCCGACGGGCTTCTGCTCGGTGCCACCACTCGGGCCTGCGACTCCCGTGATTCCGACTCCATAGCTCGACAGACAGCGCTTGCGAATGCCCTCGGCCATCGCCGCCGCTACCTCGCGGCTGACGGCTCCGTGCTGGTCGATGAGTGCCTTGGGAACGTTCGCAAATTGCGTTTTCAATTCATTCGAGTAGACTACTGCGCCGCCCAGAAAATGGCGCGAGCTGCCACTGAGTGAAGTGATGCGCTCGGCCAGCAGGCCTCCGGTACACGATTCCGCAACGGCCAGCGTGATGCTGCGCATCTGCAGCAGATAGCTGACGATCTGCTCGATGGTTTCACCTTTGCAAGAGAAGATGGCATCGCCAAGTTCGTCTTCGATTTTTTCCGCGAGTTCCTCGACGCGCGCCTCAGCTTCCGCTTGCGAATCCTTACGGCACCGCAGGTGCAGTTGAATTTCACCCTGGCCGGCGAGAATCGTAGTCTCGACATCGGTATAGGCTTTATAGATGGGCGCAACCCGCGCGTCCACCTGCGATTCCGGCATCATCGCCATTTTGAGGGTGCGCGTGGCGATGTGCTGCGGCGGGATCCGGTCGCGCAGTCGCGCGATGCATTCCGTTTCAAAAAGCGCCTTGAGTTCGTAAGGAGGACCCGGGAGCAGCATTAGAAGACGCTCCCGCCCTTCGTATTTTCCGGCAATCCACTGCCCGGGCGCGCTGCCAAGCGAATTCGGCAGCACCGTGGCGCTGCTCAGGATGTCGGCCTGTTTGGCATTATTGGCCGACATCTTCATGCCGCGCTTGGAGAAGCGCTCTTCGAGCTTCGCGATGATCGCGGGATCGCGCTGCAGTTTCAGTCCTAGTGCGTCGGCAACCGCTTCGCGCGTCAGGTCGTCTTCCGTGGGGCCGAGACCGCCCGTAAAAATGATGATGTCCGAACGCCGCATTGCCAGTTTGGCCGCAGCGGCCAGCCCCTCGGCGTCGTCTCCGACAATGCACTTGAAACGAACTTCAATACCCAGGTCATTCAGTTTTTCAGTTAGGTAGAGCGAGTTCGTGTCTTGGCGATGCGGAGTAAGCAACTCAGACCCGACCGCAATGATCTCGGCGTTCACGGCTAAAAGTGTAAATGATCTGACGCTACGTTTTTGCCGGTTGCTGCTGCGTCATGCAGTGCAGCGCGCCAAATCCCCAGATCAGATCCCCGGAATAGATCGGTACGATTTCGCGAGTAGGGAACAATTCCGCGAGCGTATTGAGCGCAATGCGATCGTTCGGATCGTTAAAGACCGGCACCAGCACAGCGCCATTCGCGATATAGAAATTGGCATAGCTGGCGGGCAACTGGCGTCGTTCGAACACGACTGGACGTGGCATGGGAATCTCGACGATTTCGAGTCTCTTCCCGTCGGAAGTGCGGGCGTTTTTCAGACGGCCCAGGTTCGCATGCAGCGCCACGTAATTTTCGCTCAGTTCATTCTGCTCGATCATCGTGATCACGGTATTCGGAGCGACAAAGCGGGTGATGTCATCGACGTGGCCGTGAGTGTCGTCGCCGGCAATGCCGCTGTCGAGCCAGATGACGGACTGCACGTCAAGATAGTCAGCAAAAAGCTGTTCATAGGCCGCGCGGTCCATGGGCGGATTGCGCTGCTGAGTGGTAGAGAGCAGGCATTCCTCGGTAGTGATAAGAGTGCCGCACCCGTTGGCGTCGATCGATCCACCTTCGAGCACGACGCGATGATCGCCGGATACGGGATGCACCACGCGCGCACCGCCGGCCTTGACCATGCGACCGCCAATCTTCTCATCGAGCTCATAATTCGAATATTTCGCCCAGCCATTGAACTGGAAATGCAGCGCGAGCAGCCGAGCATCCACCTGATCGACGGGAGGCGTGAGGAAGATGCAGCCGGAATCGCGGACCCACACGCGGTCCGTGCGCCAGCGGTGAAAACGGACATTATCGTAGAGCGCGTCGGCCTGCTCTAGGACGGCCAGGGCGCGCTTTTCCGCGGTCTGGGTATTTACGATCAGGTCAACGCGTTCATGCCGCGCCAGGTTGCGGACGATCTCGGCATAGACCCACGGGATCGGCTCAAACTTCCCCGGCCAGTCGCCGCGAAGATGCGGCCAGGCAAGCCACGTGGAATCGTGCGGCTCCCACTCGGCGGGCATTCTGTATCCCTGTGCTGCGGGAAGCTTGGCGCGAATGGCGCGTGGCGGTGTCACAGACGGACTTCTCCGGGGACAAAATCTTGTCGTATCCGCAGAAGGAAGTAGGGGTCCTTCGACTCCACGGGAACTTCACTTCGTGAAGTTCCCGTTCCGCTCAGGATGACAGGCTCCGAGAATTTCATTTTTGGTCCGTCACTTTCCGTCAAGCATGCGGCTGGTGATGGGAGCGTAGCTGTCGATACGCCGGTCGCGCAGAAAGGGCCAGTTGCGGCGAATGTCTTCCAAGTGATGCAGGTCAACTTCGCCAAGCAGAATCTCTTCTTTGTCGTGAGAACCTTCGGCGAGCACCCGGCCAAACGGATCGCAGAAAAACGACCCTCCCCAAAATTCGAGCCCCTTGCCGGGCACGAAATTACCGCGAATGTTTCCGGTTTCGAAACCCACACGATTCACAACCCCAACGTAAACGCCATTCGCGATAGCGTGCGCGCGCTGGATGGTGCGCCAGGCATCGTGTTGCGCCGCGCCGAATTCCGCCTTCTCGGCAGGATGCCATCCGATGGCTGTGGGGTAAAAAAGAATGCTGGCTCCCTGCAACGCCGTAAGCCGTGCGCCTTCTGGATACCACTGGTCCCAGCAGACAAGCGTACCGAGTCTCCCGGCAGAAGTATCGAAAGCCTTGAAGCCGAGATCACCGGGAGTGAAATAAAATTTTTCGTAGTAGAGCGGATCGTCGGGAATGTGCATCTTGCGATAGATACCGACGAGTGCGCCATCGGAATCGCCATGCCCATCAAAGATCGCGGCCGTGTTGTGATAGACGCCAGGGGCGCGCTTTTCAAATAGCGACGCGATCAGCACAACTTTATTCTGCCGCGCGGCAGCGGCGAGCTTTTCCGTGGTTGCGCCGGGAATCGGCTCGGCAAGATCGAATAGAGCGGCGTCTTCGCGCTGGCAGAAATACTGCGTTTGGAAAAGCTCGGGGAGGCACACGACGTCGGCTCCTTCTCGTGCCGCCTCCGCAACGCAATCCAGAGCTTTGGCCAGATTGTCGGCAGGCTCGGGACCGCACGACATCTGGATTAAGCCGACGGTGAACTTGTCTCGCACTTGTTCTCCCATTTTCGAATGGCGGCGGAGACGCGGCAAGCCGCGTCCCTACGCATGTGTGATCGCGCTCTAGGATATCAAAGTGCTCGACGCATGAGTGATTGTTACAACAATATGAAAGCAGCCCACCGCGTTCCCCTCACTTCTAGTAAATTGTTTCTTCGGCGAAAATCCGTTCTTGATTCTGGAGGTTCATCCTTGAAGCGGAAAAGCACCGCAAAGCGCCGCCGTCCCGGCGGCAATCATCAGCAAGGCAGGCATCAGCAGGACAATCAAGAGGGCGCGGGAATCGACCGCAAGCTCCACGATCCGGTAGCCGACCGCCTGATTCCGCTGGAACCGCTTGACCTGAGCAAGATTCAATCCATCGACGACCTGGTGCGCGCGATGTCCAAGACCGCATTTACCGGTCGCCAACTCGGCGAAGCCGCCGACGTGCTGGAGGCCATGGCACGCGACAAGGAATGTTTCGTCGTCGTGACCCTCGCCGGCGCGATGACCGTCGCCAAGCAAGGTCTAGTGATTTCCGAGTTGATCGACCGCGGCATCGTCAATGCGATCGTCTCCACCGGCGCGCTGATGGCGCACGGCTTGGTGGAAGCGACCGGCCGCGCTCATTTCCGGCACAATCCGGAGCTCAGCGATGAGGAACTCTACGAGGCGGGATACAACCGCGTTTATGACACTCTCGAACCCGAGCAGAACCTGGACGACGTGGAGCGCGTGATGCACGCGGTATTCAGCGCCTGGGATTCGGACGAGGTGATGTGCTCATACAAATTAAATCGCGCAATCGGATCGCATCTCGCGAAGCATGCCAAAGGACAACGCGGCATTCTGAAATCCGCCTACGAAAAAAATGTCCCGGTATTTGTTCCCGCGTTCTCCGATTCCGAACTCGGCCTCGATTACGCGCTGACCAACCGCGAACGCGACAGGCAAGGAAAGCCGCGATTCCGCTTCGATCCCTTTGAAGACCTGGAGCACTTTGCCGCCACCCTGCTGGGTCAGAAGCGGCTGGGAATCTTCACGATCGGCGGAGGGGTTCCGCGCAACTGGTCGCAGCAGTTTGGCCCCTTCATCGAATTGCGCCACCGGCGGGGCGGGGAAGACCTGCCGCTGAAGCGCTATCACTACGGACTGCGCATATGTCCGGAGCCGGTTTACTGGGGCGGACTTTCGGGCAGTCCTTACAGTGAGGCCGTTTCGTGGGGAAAGTTTGTGCCTCCGGCAGAGGGCGGGCAGTTTGGGGAAGTTTTTGTGGACGCTACCGTAGGCCTGCCGCTGATTGTGGCGGCGGTGCTGGAGCGTTTGAAGAAGAAACCGGCGGGGAAAAAGACAGTTACCAAAATTGCAAAGTAGAGACGCGGCCCGCCGCGCTAGGACTAGGGAAACCGCCAGGTGCGGTGAAATTCAGCCCGGAGTCTAAACGGTTCCTTCACTTTTGAGAATGCGTTCCAGATCACGCCTTCCGTGTAGAACGCGAATGACGTGGATAGCGTCGCTATCGAGAAGATAGTAAATACGAATGGCTTCAAAGCCAGCGACCGGCCATGAGCGTAAGTTCCGAACTGGCGACGCGCTCAACTGATAGCGCGAGCCGACCAGAGGGTGTTCGCGCAATTGACTGTATAGTGTGCCAGATAGCGTCCAGGAAACGATCCGCAACCTCTGGAAGATTCTGGTCAGTGAGGTAATACCGAAACTGGCGAACAACGTCGTCGCTGGCGCTTTGCCGATAAAGAACCTTCACGGACGCGAGCCGGTTCTACGCTCAGCCCGCAAAGTGTCCGCCTGTTCGTGTACCGAACACCAGAAATCGGTTTCCGCGAGTTCCTTTGACGCCAGTCCTTCCGAAAGCAGCGCGTCAAGTTCGGCGGGGGTTCCCGAAAAACTTGGAAGAGTGCGTTGTTCGACGGCGGCCAAGGCAGCCTCCACCAACTCCTCAACCGATGCATAAGCGCCGCGACGCATTAGGGTCTGAAGCCGCCGCTCTTGTTCCGGCGTGAGATTGATTGTCATAGTAGTGTTCTCCCCTAGTCGCTGTCGTCTTCATAGCATTAGGGTAAGAGAAAATCTGGTCCGGGGCAATCGGAAACACCAGCTACCCAGTCGCGATCTGGCGAGGGCCTGCCGAGTCGCTGATTTCATCAAATGATCTCCGTCCGTTATCACGCTCAGATCGCGAATGGAGATCGCGTTAGTCAAAAATCAGCACGGCCGAGGCGATCACCGTAGTCCACAACCCGCGCTTATCCCCCACCGCCGACTGCGTCACGTTGGCCGTGCGGACGATCTTGTTGGAGATCCGATAAATCTCTTTCTTCTCGTCCCACGACCGGTCGGAATCAAATTCCACGTTCAGAGTGGTGGCCAGCATCTCGGCGGCCAGTTCTTCGGCATAGTCTCCCGCGGCATCTTCGGTCTCACCGAACGAGTGGTGCTCGCTGAGATATCCGTAGGTATTGCGATCGGCAGGAATGGCGACGCCGATCGACGAGGCTAGCAGGCGGTGCGGTTCGTGGGTGGAGTTTTCGGCAACCACGGAAAACACGACTTCTCCGGGGGACAAATACGTGAGCCCCTGCGAGCGCGGGATCAGCTTGCAATTCGGCGGAAAAATGGAAGAGACACGTACCAGGTTTTGCGCCGCGATGCCGGCGTCGCGCAAGGCGAGTTCAAACGAGGTGAGCCGCTCTTTGTGTTTCCCCACACCTTTGGTGAAGAAGATTTTCTTGGGGACCATGTCCTTGCCCAATTCAGTTTCCTCCAGGAAATCGTGCGTTGGTTTTTGGTCTGAGGGGCAAATTTAACACAGCGATTTGTGAAGATTGTATGAAAAAAATAGGAATGTCCCGTTTCTCCCCACAACCGCTGGCCGCCCCTGCGGATGCCGCAACTGAGGTCCTTAGTCTGGGAACGTGACGATCCCGCCGTGTCGCGGCGGAACAAACCGCTTCCGCCGCACTCAAACCAGGTGATTGTGGGCTCTGGCCGCCGCCAGCGCGATAATTGCGGGCTTGAACCAAGTCGCGGAAATCGGGAAATTTGGAGCGCACTGGCGCTATTCCGCCTCGGCCCGCCATTCTTTCATCTGCGTGTTCATAAGTTCGTAGCACTCGCAAGCTGCATCTTCCAGTTTTCCCCGTTCGATAATCTTGACGTCGCCGCGACTGTGGGTGATGAGGCCTGCTTTCTCCAGCATTCCAGCCGCCACGCTTACGCTGGAGCGGCGGGTTCCCAGCATTTGCGCCAGGAATTCCTGGGTTAAGGGCACTGAATTCGATCCGACGCGGTCGGCGCTCATTAACAACCAGCGCGCCAATCTCTCATTCACTTCATGCAGACGATTACAGGCGGCAATCTGCGTCACCTGCATGGCCATGATCTGCGAAAATTGCTGCAACTGCCGCTCCAGTTTGGGGCACTCGCGCAAAAGTTCAACTAACGGATCGCTGTCCACTCGAAAGGCCGACGCCTCAATCTGAGCAATGGCCCGCGTGGGCGCGGTGCGAAAACCCGCCACCAGCGGCAATCCGACAAAACCTTCCTTGCCGACCAGACCGACTTCCACGCTCTTTCCGTCGGGAAAGACGCTCAGAATGGAGATCAGGCCGCTGTTGCAGAACCAGGCGGACTTCAGAGTATCGCCCGGCTCATGCAGCGTGTGGTGAACACTCAACCGTACAAACTCCAACTTCGGAAACAGCAGTTCGGATTCTCTGGGGGGCAGGCTAAGGAGTATTTCATTATGGATGTTGTTGCCGTCACCGTCGAAGGGTGGCGTCGGAGAGGATCTTGCAGATGTACGAGTATTGTGGGCCATAACGGCTCCTTGCGCAGCGTAAACGCTGTCTGATTTCGCAAGGGACCGTCACGGTGCCGCACGGCGGAAAGATGCTAGAAGAGACAATTTAAGTTTAGTCCCTTCCCAATGGCAAAACTGTGCAACACTGCACAGCATTCACAAGCAACCCTCCCGCAGCCCGTCCTCATTTCCTCTTATGGCCCGGGTAACCCGCCCCTTGCGATACCGGCGGCAAAGAGCGGGCCACCCTATGTTCGTTGGGAGAAGGCTACATGGGCGAATCGGAATTGAATGTGTCGGCGACCGCCTTCCAGCTTCCATCTGCCTGTTTGCTGTAGACGGTCAGAAACTTTCCCTTGTCCGTCATGGGCTTCTTGGTCTTCGGGTCGGTCATGGTCATACTGTAGGTGCCCTGCGAATAGACCATGTCACCACCCTTGGAGGCTATGGTCCGCGTGGACTGAAAAGTCAGCGCAAAATTGGGATCGGAAAAATACGGCGCCATCGCCCCTTTAATGGCCGATTTCCCGTTCAATGTTGCGACACCGGGGTAGAGACCGGAACCATCTTCCGCAAAATAGCTGGCCCACTTGTCGGCATCTTTGGAATTGCTATCTTTGAGCCAGGAAGTCTCGAGGTCCTGGACCGCCTGCACATCGGCGGCGCGTGTGTCGGGAGGTGGAGCGGGGGTATTCGAGCAGCCGACGGTCAGTACCGCGAGGGCCAGGCAGACAATCAGCGAAGTGTTACGCAGCATGTTCTCTCTCCTTGGGGGAATTAAAACTGAAATTAAATCGAACCAGTATAGTCAAAGGAGCGAAGTCATGGAATATATCGCCTATCTTCATAAAGGACCGGGATTCGGATTACGGCGTAAGCTTTCCCGATTTTCCGGGGTGCATCACCGCCGGAAAGACGCTGGATGAAACGAGCCGGATGGCGGGAGAGGCGCTGGCGTTCCATATCCGGGGCATGATCGAGGACGGAGACGCAGTGCCGGAGCCATCGAAGCTCGACGATGCCGCGAAGGACGCGGCGAAGCGTCACGACGGTGACCATCCTCACACCACAAAATACTTCGCCCCCGGATGATGCACAACTATCGCCGAAGTACTCTGCTCCGGCTCCAGCAGGAACCCCGAAGTCAGGCGTACGCCTACGTTCTCCTCGGGCTTGAGCAGCGCAAATAGTTTTGTCTGGTCCTCCAGATTCGGACACGCTGGATAGCCGAACGAATAACGCGACCCGCGATACTTCTGATGAAAGAGATCGCGAATGTGCGGCGAGTCCTCGGCGGCGATGCCTAACTCTTCGCGCATCTTCTTATGGTGGAATTCGGCTAGCGCTTCGGCCGTCTCCACGCTTAGGCCGTGGAGATAGAGATAGCGGGTGTATTCTCCGGCTTCGAAGAGGCGCTGGGTTTCCAGCGATGCTTTGGGGCCTACGGTCACTAGCGACAGGCCTAGGACGTCCATCTTTCCGGATGACGGGGCGGCGAAGAAATCGGAGATGCAGAGACGGCGGCCTTCTTTCTGGCGGGGGAAGGTGAAGCGCAGAATCTCCTTTGGTCGTGTGGTGACGGGGTTTTGCCCCGCCGGGGCGGGGTGGAACCCTGCCACCACACGGTTCGTGCCAGCCTCCGGCTCGTAGACTACTATGTCGTTGCCATCGCCTTGCGCCGGGAAATATCCGTACACTACTTTTGGCTCGAACCAGCCTGCCGCTACCACATCTTCTTCCAGCTTCTTCTTGATTGGACGATACTTCTCCTCTACCAGACGCGCGTAATCTTCCTGCGACGCGGTCTTCAGCTGCCACTGGTTCTTGAACAGAGCTGTGTCGTTGATGTATTTGAAAATCTCGCGCAGGTCGTAATCCTTCACTACGCGCACGCCCCAGAACGGAGGCTTTGGAATATTTGGCGCATCGGTCACTACCGCGCTGCGCTCTGAAAATACTGGGCCGGTTTCTTCATCGACGGCTGCGGCTTTTGCGTATTCTTTTACGGTTCGGCCGTCGCTGAGGCGCGCCTCGCGTTTGCCGTCCTCGGAAGCGAGGTCCTCCATCACGTGCAGACCTGCGAACGCATCTTCTCCGTAGAACACGGCATTGGAATACTCGCGGCGCAGATCGTCTTCTACATACTTGCGGGTCAGTGCCGCGCCTCCGCAGATCACCGGGAACTCGAGCTTCTGCCGTTCCAGTTCCTGGATTACGTACTTCATTTCCAGCGTCGACTTCACCAACAGGCCGCTCAGCCCAATGGCGTCGGCCTTGTGCTCCTGCGCCGAGTGGATAATCACGTCTCCCGCCTGCTTGATGCCCAGGTTCACTACTTTGTATCCATTGTTGGACAAGATGATGTCGACCAGATTTTTACCGATGTCGTGGACATCTCCCTTTACTGTGGCGAGAATGATGGTGCCCTTCTGTTGCGAGCCGGTCTTCTTCTCCATCTTCGGCTCCAGATAAGCGACCGCGGCCTTCATCACTCCGGCGGAATCCAGCACCGACGGCAACTGCATCTTGCGGGCGCCGAACAGGTCGCCTACCGTCTTCATGCCGTCGAGCAGTACTGTGTTGATCAGGTCGAGCGGCTTGTACTCGACTAGCGCTTCTTCCAGCAACTCGTCCAGGCTGCGCTTGGTTTTGCCCTCACCGACAGATTTTTCGCCATTGATGATTGCGTACTTCAGCTTGTCTTCGATCGAGAGCGTTTCGACGTGCGCCGTCGTCTGCGCTTGCGCCTTGCCTTTCATGCCGGTGAAATGCTGCATGTACACTTGCAATGGATCGCCGTTCGAGCGGTCCTGATAGATCAGCTTGCGCGCCAGTTCCACTTCTTCCGAGGGAATCTTGTATAGCGGATAAATCTTGGTGTAGTTGACGATGGCAACGTCGAGTCCGTTTTCCACCGCTTCGTGGAGAAACACCGAGTTGAGAACGCGCCGCGGATAGGCGTCAAGCCCGAAGCTAATATTGCTGACCCCTAGCACTGTCTTCACTTCCGGCAATTCTTCGCGGATCCGCTTCACCGCCTTGAGAGTCTCCATGCCCGCCGAGCGGTATTCTTCCTGCCCGGTGGAAATTGGGAGGGTCAGCGTGTCGAAGAGCAAGTCCACAGGGCGGATACCGTACTTTTGTGTGGCCAGATCGAAGATGCGATGGGCGATCGCTACCTTTTTGTCGGCGGTAAGCGCCATGCCTTCTTCGTCGATGGTCAGCGCGATTACTCCCGCGCCGTAGCGCTTCGCCATGGGCAGCACTTTCGATGTGCGTTTCTCTCCGTCTTCCAGATTGATGGAATTGATGATGGCTTTGCCAGGGATGCGCTTCAGGGCCTCTTCTACTACGTCGGCTTCGGTGCTGTCGATCAGAATGGGCGCGGGCACTCGGGTGGCGATTTTTTCCAAGATGGCGGAGATGTATCCTTTCTCGTCCTCGCCCACGATGGCGCAGCACAGGTCGAGCATGTGCGAGCCTTCGTTCGCCAGTTTCTTCGCCAGGGTCAGGATGTCGTCATATTTTTTCGCTTGCACCAGTTTACGGAAGTGATCGACGCGAGTGGTCGTGTTCATTTCCTCGGCTACGATCAGGGGCTTTGGCTCCAGATCTAACGGCACTGATGTGTAGGCGCTGGACGCCGCGCCCACGGGCTTCACATCGCGCTGGGCTGGCTCGACACCGGTCACTGCATCGACCACGGCTTTCAGATGTTCGGGAGTCGTGCCGCAACAGCCGCCCACGATTCTTACTCCGTAATCCTTTACGAAATGTTTGTGATAGTCGGCCAAATCTTTCGGCGTGAGCTTGTACACCGCATGTCCACCCACATTCTGCGGCAGGCCGGCGTTCGGTAAGACCGAAATTTGCTTGGTGGAGTTCAGGCCGAGGTATCGCACCGCCTCGTTCATCTCGGCTGGACCGGTCGCGCAGTTCAGGCCGATGATGTCGACGTCGTAGGGCTCGAGAGCAGTCAACGCCGCGCCGATTTCGGTACCTAGCAGCATGGTGCCGGATTCCTGCAGCGTGACCTGCACCTGGACCGGTAGGCGCTTGCCGGCCTTGCGCATTGCCTCCAACACGGCTACGGTAGCGATCTTCGCCTGCAACAGATCCTGGCACGTCTCGATCAGCATCACATCGACTCCGCCCTCGATGAGCGCCGCTGCCTGCTCTTCATACGAGGCCAGCATCGCGTCCCAACCGATGTGTCCGAGCGACGGCAGTTTTGTCGTCGGCCCCATCGATCCGGCGACGAAGCGCGGCTTGTCTTTGGTTGAAAACTGCTGTGCAACTTCCCTTGCTAGCTTCGCCGCCGCTAGGTTGATCTCGCGGACTTTGTCGCGCAGCTCGAATTCACCTAGAACGAGGCTGGTCCCGCCGAACGTATTGGTCTCGACTATGTCGCAGCCCACTTGGAAGAAGTCGGCGTGAATGTCGCGAATAATATCGGGACGGCTCAAGACCAGAACTTCGCTGCAGTTTTCCTTGCCCCAGTAATCGTCCAGGGTGGGATTGCGCTTCTGGATGTTGGTGCCCATGGCGCCGTCGTAGATGACGACGCTGTCTTTCACGGTTTGGAGAAAGCTGGACATTCGTTGTCGGTGGCGACCTCAGCGGCTGAAGCCGCATTCAAATCAATGCAGTTATCGCAGCGGTAAACCGCTGCGCCACCCAAAATCAAGGGCAAGAACAAATCCAATAGAGCAAGGACAAACAAAACGGTGCAAAAAACCTCAAATCCCTAGCGGGATGCGGCCGTGGAATCCCACCCTTGCGCCAAGAACGCGCAAGGATGGGGCACCCAGCACACGGCGTAAAGCACAACCCAATACAACAACGCCGGTCCCGCTGGGGACCGGCGTTTGGTGAAAAACCTTGAAGCTTACTAACTCCCCGTCACGCCTGCGTCCGTCTCCGATTGCGCAAACACCTGATTGGCTCCCATATGCGCCGGCGCCGGCGCCAGCATCTGCTCTTTGCGGTAAATCAGATTGCTTGCATTGAAACTTGCCAGCTCAAATCCGTGTCCGTGCGTAATCGCATCCGTCGGACAAGCCTCCACGCAATACCCGCAAAATATGCATCGATTGTAGTCGATGTTGTAGACGCGGGCGTAGCGTTCGGCGCCTGAGACTCGGGTTTCAGCGGTGTTCTCCGCGGCTTCTATATAGATGCAATTGGCGGGGCATGCGGCTGCGCAGAGGAAACAGGCTACACACTTTTCCAGGCCGTTTTCGTCGCGCTGCAGGACGTGCATGCCGCGAAAGCGGTCCTGAAACTTCGCGCCTTTCAGGGGGCCGGGACCGTCGGGATAGTTCTCGACGATCGTGGGCTGAAACATCTCCTTTAGGGTGATGGTCATTCCCTGGGCTATGGCTCCGATGTTTTTGATCACGGACATAGGTTAATAGTATAGCGGATGGGGCCGGTTTCGGATGTTGGCTTTCAGTTGTCGGCTTTTCGCGCTTCGCTTTGACTTGGCTACCAAGGACTGCGGCACTTTCGAGGACGTGGAAATCTCCCTTTAATCGTTGAGACTCTACTAATGCGCTGCGTTGCGCCGGCGCAAGAGTGGCGTTTTAATTTATGGCCTGCCGTGGTTTGCGTTCCTCCTTTATTTTTCTCTTCGCGTTTGCTCTTTTCAGCGGTGGATTTTCGGTCCGTGTTTTCGGTCAGGAGTTGGGCAGGAAGACGAACCACTCTTCTCGTCAGGAGAACGATGGGGATCGTCCGTATCGGCGGGATAATTTGAACTGGAACTGGAACCGGCGCGGACGAACTGTGCCTGGCGGTGAGTCCGCGGCGGGACTGCGGTTTCGGGCTTATCGGCAGAAGATGGGGATGCGGGCGCCTGCAGCGAATGCAAATTCAACACTCTCCCCTGTTCCGTACTCCCCACACCCACTCATCGCAAAGAACGCGATGAGTGGAGCACCCGCTGTGTCCACGGTTTGGGTGCCGATAGGTCCGGCTCCGCTGGCCTCCGATGCTACGGGCGACGGAATGCAGGATTACAACTGGGTTTCGGGCCGGGCTACTTCTGTGCTGATTGACCCTGCCGACACCACGGGAAACACGGTGCTGCTGGGCGGCGCGTACGGGGGGCTTTGGAAATCCACGAACGCGGGCAATTTGAATTCCAATCCTGCTTCGGTCACATGGCGGGCCTTGATTGACGATGAACCGACGTTGGCGGTGGGCGCGATCGCTTTGCAACCCGGTAACAGCAACGTCATTCTGGTTGGGACCGGAGAGACGAACAGTTCGGGCGATTCTTATTACGGGCTGGGAATTCTGCGCTCCACCGATGGAGGTTCGACGTGGACGCAAACCGAGAGCGCGGGCACGGGACAGTCGTTTCTGGGGATCGGTTTCAGCAAGATCGCATTCAGCGCCGCGAATCCCAATGTGGTTGTGGCGGCCACGGCTGGTGACAACGGTTTGTACGTTGGCCGGGAAGAAGATGGGAATTCGACGGCGCGCGGACTCTATTACTCGCTGGACGGTGGCGTGACGTGGAACCGCGTCATCCTGTCGGATGGGGCGGTTCCTGCCTCGGCTACGGCAGTGGTTTACAACCCGAGCCAGGGATCAGGCGGGACGTTTTACGCTTTTATACGGCGTCACGGGCTTTACTCATCGACCGACGGCCAGCATTTTACGAGGCTGACTGCGCAACCGACTGCCGGTCTGGCATCGGCTCTCTGTCCAGCGGGTTCGAACGCCGGTACTTGCCTGATCTATCGCGGCGAGTTCGGGGTGACGCCGGGACGCAACGAGATGTATGTATGGGTCGTGGATGTGCAGCCGGACAGCAACGGGAATCCGGCGCCGGTGGATGAGGGCATCTGGCGAACGACGAACGGCGGGACGAGTTGGACACAGATTCCGGACAATGGCATCACTAACTGCGGTGACAGCGCGTTTGGTCCCAACAGCGGCTGCGGGGTGGAACAGGGTTATTACAATCTCGCTTTGGCGGCGATTCCCAATGGGGCGGGGACGGACATTTACGCGGGTGCGGTCAACCTTTACAAGTGCACGTTAGCGGGGGGCACTACCTGCGCGCAAGGCGACTGGATCAACTTGACGCACGTGTATGGATGCAACCCCGGCCCGCTAGGAGCGCCGGCGCACGTGCACCCCGACCAGCACGGAATCTCGTTCATGGTGGCGAGCGGCAAAGCGCCCGGCTACTTCGCGCACGATGGCGGAATCAGCCGAACCTTGGATGGCTATACGGGGCTCAATACGGGCAGTTGCACCGGGACGAATCAGTTTGACAGCTTGAGCCAGAGCCTGGGCTCGATGACGGAATTCGTTTCTTTCGCGGTGGACCCTTCTGACGCGGACATTCTGCTGGGGGGAACGCAGGATAACGGCTCGCCGAAAACCAGCAGCGCGACCAGCAGCAGCACCTGGCAGAATGCGCTGGGCGGAGATGGCGGATTCACGGCCATTAATCCCACCAACCCCAACCCGGAATTGCGCGAGTGGTTTGCTTCGAATCCGTACCTCACGATCATGAAGTGTGAGTCGGGAACGGCTTGTAACGACTCTGGGTTTAATCAGGTTGTCGGCTCCAACGATCTGGGCGGAGACGAGGGAGCTTTTTATACTCCCTTCATTTTGGATCCGCAGAATGCGGGTGAAATGCTGGTGGGCACCTGCCGGGCGTGGCGGATCAGCACCAGCGGAACTGCCCCGCTGCAATTGAGCAATGATTTCGACACGTTGGGGACAGGTGTGTGCACGGGCGATGAGATCAACCTGGTGAATGCGCTGGCGGCAGGCGGTCCAACGGCGAACGGCAATTCTACGGTGGTGTATGCGGTGACGAACGGATACGGACCGCTGAGCGGGGTGTTGAGCGGACCTCCGGGAGGCGAGGTGTGGGTTACGACTGACGCGGGCGTCACGTTGATGACGAATGTTACTGAGAACGCGAGTCAGAATATCAATCCAAACGGGTATGCGATTTCGACGGTCGCGATGGATTCGTCGGATGCTACGGGCAACACGGCGTATGTGGGGATCATGGGATTCAGCACGCCGGGTTTCCCAACGTTACATGTGTGGAAAACTGCGAATGCGGGTACGAGTTGGACAGACTGGACCGGATCGGGGGCGACGGAGTTGCCGGACGCTCCGGTGAACGCGTTGCTGGTGGATGCGCAAACGGCACAGGTTTACGTGGGAACCGATGTCGGCGTTTTTGTGAGTTCGACGACAACGGCGAGTTGGATGGAAGTTGGTCCAGTGCCGGGGCCGAGTGCGTCGGGATTTCTGCCCAACGCGCCGGTGACGGCGCTGCAACTTTTTAATCCTGATGCGGGCACGAAAACGCTGGTAGCGTCTACGTACGGGCGGGGTATTTGGAACTATGCGCTGGTAACGTCGGCGGATTTTGCGATTGCGGTGACGGCGATTCCGAATACGACGGCGGTGAATCAGAACGCAACCTGGAGCGGGACGCTGACGGCGTTGAACGGATACAGCGGGAGCGTGACGTTCGCGTGTACGACGGGAGCTCCGGGTACATGCATTACGCCGGCTCCATTAACGCCGACGGCGGGGGGAACCGCGTTTACGGTGACACTGGGCAACTCGACGGCAGGGACGTTTAATTTTGCGATCCAGGGAACAGACGGGAGTCTGACCCACGCGACTCCGACGGAGACGCTGACGGTGGGAACGGCTCCGCCTCCGGATTTCGTGATTGCCTTGACGGCGAATCCTAATACGTTGGTGGTGAATCAGACCGTGACGTGGAACGGGATGCTGACCGCATCGAATGGATACAGCGGGAGCGTGGGGCTGACGTGTACGGCGGGAGCTCCGGGGACATGCGGGATTGTGCCGTTGACGGCGACGCCGACGGCGGGGGGGACTGCGTTTGCCGTGACATTGGGCAGCGCCACGGCGGGGACGTTTAATTTTACGATCCAGGGAACAGACGGGATCCTGACTCATGCTACGGTGACGGAAACACTCGCGGTGACAGCTGCGTCACCGGACTTCACGTGGACGGACACGGGCAGCGCAACGGCTAGGGTGCTGGCGGGACAGAGCGCCAGTTACACGTTTTCGGCGGTTCCGGCGGGCGGGTCGTTTAGTTCGGTGGTGAGTTTTGCGTGTTCGAATCTGCCGGCCTTGACTGGTTGCGCGTTCAGTCCGGCGTCGATTGCGGCTGGGGCAGGGACGACTCCGGTCACGCTCACTATTTCTACTACGGGGCCGAACTTCGGGACTCCGTCACGGGCGCGGGTGGCGGCCGTGCTGCGCACGGCTTGGACCCTTCGACTTCCCCCTCGGCTTCGCTCGGGGCTTCGGCAAAACGGGCAGGCTCGCGGGGGTGCCCGTCCTCACATTAACTACCGTCCCGACGCGAGCGCCCGTCTCCTCACTAACACGCGTCCCTACGCTTTGGCTTTCTTCACGATCGCTTGGGTAGCGGTGGGGATGGGGCGAAAGAGCCGCGGCAAGCCGCGTCTCTACAGCGGGATCGTGGGGATGGGCTTGGGGCTTGGGTTCGTGGCTTTGCTTTCTTGCGGCGGGGTCGCCGGAAGCAGCACTCCCCCGCCGCCGGTCACGGTCACAGTGAATCCCGGATTGGCGACTCTGTTTGCCGATGAAGCGGGTAACACGTGGCCGGCAGGAGTAACTCAGCAACAATTCAAGGCGACAGTGAATGGCTCGACTGACCAAAGCGTAACCTGGGCGGTCACGGGCGGGAGCTCGAATGGCACGGTGGACGGGACGGGGCGATATACAGCTCCGGCAGTCGTGCCGAGCCCGGCGACGGTAACGGTCACGGCCACATCCGCGCTGGCGGCCTTGCCAGGATCGACTTTTGTGACGGTGGCGACGCCGACGGCGTTGGGAACGTCGCAGATAAGGGTGACGGCGGTGGCTGCGGGCGGAGCTTCGCACGGAGATGTGGTGACGTTGACGGTGCAGTAGGGTAATCTGCCGCTGAGACGTTGACCTGCTGCGCACGGCTGGACAGCCGAGGGCTGCTGTCCCCACATGAGTTTGGCTACGCGAGGCGCGGACATCATGTTCGCGCCTTTTTCTTGCATCGTGACGCGAATGGCGGGGACGATCCAGAGATGTTGCTGGGTACGTTTCGCGGAGATTTACGATTTGGGGCGGAGCGCCGGGAGGTGGTGCGGGGGCTGATTTATCCGGTAACGGATCTGCGGTTTCCCCTCCGGCGGCGACGGCTTCGTTGCCGATCGTGTGTCGTCGAAGTGCCGCGCGTCGTGTAATCTGGTGGCTTCCCGATTGCAGACAGTGGGAAAGTTGTAACTGGAGAATTCGCATGGTACAGACTTTGAGTTCCAAGAAGAAAGTAGCGGTTTTGGGCGCGGGGAAGATGGGGTCGATCCTGCTGCAGTCTTTCTTGCGCGATGGATTGCTGTCGCCGGGGCAGACCTGGGCGACAGTGGCGCATCCGGAGCGGGCGCGGTTGCTGAAGGAGAGGTTGAAGGTCCACGCCGGGACCGACAACGCCGAGGCGGTGAAGGATGCCGACATTGTTTTTCTTTGCGTGAAGCCACAGGTGGTGGCGGACGTGGTGCGTGAGATCCGCGCGCATTTGAGTGGGAAGCAACTCGTAATTTCGGTGGCGGCGTCGGTGCCTACGGAAATGATTGAGCGGGCTCTGGAGAAAGAAGTGCCGGTGGTGCGCGCGATGCCCAATACTCCGTGCGTGCTGGCCGCGGGCATGACAGCACTGTGCAAGGGAAAGTTCGCCACCAAACAGCATCTGGAGACGGCGACGAAGTTCTTCGATGCGGTGGGGCGAACGGTGGAGGTCGACGAAAAACATATGGACGCGGTCACGGGATTGTCGGCGAGCGGGCCGGCCTACATCTACATCATTCTGGAATCGCTGGCGGAGGCGGGAGTGAAAGTGGGGCTGCCGCGCGATGTGGCGACGCTGTTGGCGGCTCAAACAACCATGGGCGCGGCGCGCGTGGTGCTTGAGACAGGGGATCATCCAGCGCTGCTGAAGGATGCTGTGACGACTCCGGCGGGATGCACGATCGATGGAATCATGGAACTGGAAGAGGGCAAGCTGCGGGTGACCTTGATCAAGGCGGTGGTGAAGGCGGTGCAGCGGGCTAAGGAGTTGGCGTTTTCTTAAGAGGGAGAGCCGCCCACTCATTCGCCAAAAAACGCGAATGAGTGGGGCACCCGCGCTGGAGACTACTTCATCTCCGTTTTCGCTGGATGGGCGGCCTTGCCTTTTAGTTCGACCAGGATCAAGTCCATCCCTTGGTCGCCGGTGTTCTCCGGCAAGTGGGTCAGCGCGGGAGTATACTGCGCGTCGCCTGCCTTCGTGGTAACGTCCTGCGTTTTTCCGTCCGGAAAGGTGAACCGCACCTTGGAGTCGGTAAGAAATACCGCAACCCCGGCCGGATGGCTGTGCATGACCGACTTCTCGTGCGGGCCGTAATGCACCTTCAGAATTCGTACCTGGGCATTATCCGTGATAACTGTGTAATGCTTGGAATCTACCTTAGCCGCATCTTGCGCCGAGAGGATTGGGGCAACACAGACGCACAACACAACACCATAAACCGGGAGGGGCAATCGCATTTGTTCTCCTTGTGCTTGTGGGATTTTGGAAAGGCAACTCACACTACTCCGGGGGCGTCAGGGCTGTCAATCCAACATTCGGTTTACGCCCCTTTTACGAACCAGAACCGATCTCCTAACAGCGGCTGAGCCGACTCTAAAAACAGGGCCGCCAGCGCCGGGGTGGCCCGCTATGCCATGCAAAATTACGTGCAATGCTGAGAGAGCGATTAGTTGGGAAGCGCAAAGGTCAGGGTTACATCCGTCTGGAACTGGGAGGCATGAGTGTGTTGGAGGTAGGGTTGGTAGCGCCAGGTGCGGACCGCTTCGGCGGCGGCGGCGGCCAGGATAGGGTCTCCGCTTAGAAGGCGAACGCGGGAGACCTTGCCGTCATCGGCGACTTGCACTTCGAGGACAACCTTGCCGGCCTGATGCGCGGCGAGAGCTGCAGCTGGATACTGGGGCTCGGTGCGGCTGAGGAGGCGGGCCTCGGCTTGCTCGGGAGCGAGCCGAACGCTTTGGCTTGGGGCGGCTGTCGAGGGGGCGGCTGTCGCAGGGGTGAGCTTGGCAGTCGACGTTGCTTCCGCGATGGCATGGTTGATTTGGTCGGTGGGCGTCGGCTTCAAACGGAAAACGAGTTTGCCTTTTTCGTAGACGAGTAAGTCGCCCGCGGCTTCGGCGGACGCAGGCGAGGACTGCATGGACGCTTTTGTCGACGTGTTTTTCGACAATGATTTTCCAGACAATGATTTTCTAGACTGTGGCTTTTCAGACAATGACATTTCAATTTCAGATGACGATTGACCCGTTATGGAGGTGGCTGCGGAAGCGGAGCTCGGATCGGCGGCGACGGGTTGTTCGATATGGCTGCTGGAGGCAGGTCTGGATGGGCTCAGCCATCCGACGCGAAAGCCAATGAGGAAACTGAGAGCGATAGCCGCGAGAATGGTCAGAGATCCGAGGACCAAGGCCCAGGTTTCGTGCGGCGTGCGGCGGTCGGGCAGATGGCTGCCGACGGTAAAATCGGGCGGCGTGAAATCCGACGGCGTCAAACCCGACTCAACGAGCGTTGGCAAGGCGAACTCGGCGGAAGCGGCCGCGACAGGCTTACCGAGTTCGAGCGCGGCTTGGTGCACGTGGGCGCACTCCTGGGCGAAGTCCTCCAGCAGCTTCTGATCGGTGTTTGAAAAGGCGGCGGGAGAGGAAGAGAAAACTTCGAGAACTCCCGTAAACTTCGCATTGTCGTTAGTGTCGAAGACGGGAACCGCGAGGATGGAACGGATGCCGAGGCGCCGGGAGATGTCGGGATCGACGCGGGGGTCGCACTCGGTGTCGACAGAGAGCTGGGGTTCACGGCTCTGCAGACAGGCGCCGGAGAGACCGTCGCGCGGCTTGAGAGGGATACCGAGACCCGGGGCTAGGGATCCGGTGGCGGCGCGGCACACCATTTCGTCTTCATCGCCGCGGACGAGGGCGAGAGCGGCGGCGCTGGCGCGGGTCGCTTCGGCGGCCCGGACCACGATTTCGTTGAGAACCAGGTCGAGAGCGAGGTCGGGTGGAAAACCGGCGAGGAGGTGCTGCTCGAGAGTGTGGGATGGATCAGGGGGCACCTCGTCAGGGCGGAACTCGGACCTCGAAATACGTTGCGGGAACATACCTTGTTCCGATCGCCTGCGGTCATGCGGGGGATAGCAGGCCTAACATCCGAGTTTCCCGCGAAATGGGGGGGAAGTCAATTGCCCGCGCGGGCGAGTCGCCGGCGACCTCACGAGCGGTCTGGGCCACCTTCCGAGGTAATTGCCCGGTTTCTGTCAGTTGACGGAGTACTCGACGAAGCTGGCATTTTTCAATTCCGTGGACTGGGCGGTGACAGTTATGGTCGAGGCGGTGTTGGGCAACTGCAGAGTAGTGGCAGCCATGCCTTTGCTGTCGGTTACCACGGAAGGCGAACCGACCACGGCACCATTGTTGGCGGTAAAGGTGACAGTGACACCGGGTACGCCATTTTTGTAGACGTCCTGAGCCTGGACGACGATGGGCTTGGCCAGGGTGGAACCGACGGTGCCGGTCTGCTTATTTCCGGAGGAAGAAATGATTTTTATGACAGCCGCTGGGTTTGCGATGGCGGTAGCGGTGGTATTAGCGACCGTGGCGCCAGACAACGCCCCGGAAATCGTCAGAGTGTAGGTGCCGGCTTTTTGTGGAAGGGTATAGGTTGTGGAGGCGTTACCGTTGGAGTCGGTGACGGCGGAAGGTGGATTGAACGATCCGCAGGTGATGGCACCGGCTTTTGTGCAGCCATCGCTAAAATTGACGGTGACGCCGGCGTCGATATTTCCGGTGTATGGGTTGAATGCCTGTACCAGGATAGGAGTGGCCAATGTGGTGGCAACCGTACCACTCTGGGCGTTGCCGCCAGTAACATTGAGGACATGAAAGAGTCCATAGACTTCGAGACTATTCTGCGTACCCACATAGACCTTGCCGTTAACTACCGTCTGAGTGACAAAGTGGCCAATAGGTGGCAAGAGGTCGCGTTTGTTAGCGGCCTGAGTCGTGTTATAGAGCAACTGGAGAGAAACGGCGTCAAAGGCGCTGAGTGCACCATTGAGTACCCACAGGACCCCGTTGCCGTTGCCGTTGGCGGAAATCGACGGCGAGTGACTGCCGGGATAGCTTTTGGCAGTGTGCAAGGGAGTGCCGAGCAATCCGCCGGTTAACGGGAAAGCGACGATCGGAGAGGCATTGGGGGCGAAGTACACGGTGTTGTTCCAATAAGCCGGCGAACTGTACAGGACGTCCTGGACCGTAGTATGCATCTCCCCCGGAATCAGAGGCACTTCCTGCAGAACCGCACTATCGTTAACGGAATACATTCCCATCTGGTCGCGATCGAGAACAAAGACGAAACCCTCCTTGCCACCGGCGATCAGTTCATGGCCATACAGCGAGGGGCCGGGTACTTGATCGGGGAGGATGAGAGCCCCGGTAGAGCTCAGGTCAAGATCGTTGGTGTTGAGGAACGCTACGGACCATGGAGTGAAAAAGTCGTCGACTGCGAGATCGGGGCCAAGCTTCACCACGCTGTTGCAGTATGTCTGGCCACCGTTTTGGATATCGTACTGGTTGTTGCCGGCTTCGGCGGTCTCCACAAAGATGTTGCCGGCTTCGTCGCCGGCGAGACCGTTGCCGGTCTGCCAGATGGAAGTCAACCCCTTATCGGGCGCGGTATTGAACACAGATTGTTGCGTAAGAGTGGCCTGGTCATAGGAAAGGACCCAGCCGCTGTTGCCGTCGTTGCAGTAGTTCGACCCGAACCCCATGTAAATGACACCGTTGAGCAACAGGAGACCAGGACGGTTTTTCTGATGAAGACTGTTGAAGACGGTTTTGTGTCCCGCGGCGCTGACTGTCGTGGCCGCGATCAGAACCGGGCTGTGCGGTTGCTCAGCGCCGGTGGTGATGTCGAGGGCGTGGAGACTGTGTTGGACAGTGCCGTTGACCAGGGTCTTGGCCACGAGATATATGGTGGGATTGGGTGTGGTGTTGGGATCAATGACGGGAGTTCCAACGATGCCTTCCTGGTTGAAGCCGCCAGCCGTGCCACAGGGGAGATATTTACCGCTGGCAGTAGTGATGCCCAGAGCAGGGTTGGTGAAGTTGACCCACCAGAGCTGCGCGCCCGTGTCGGCATCAAACGCATAAACCGAATCTGCCTGCGTGACCACGTAAACGACGTTATGAGTTGTTCCGGCGTATGGTCCGATGCCAATGGTCACGTTCGGCATGTAGAGCGGCTGGGCCATTGCGATATAGTCGATGGGAACACTAAAAAGCTTGCCGAAGCTGTTCTTGTTAACATTGGATGGAGTTAGAAATGTTTCATTGACGTTGGCGCCATCGCGGGCGCTATCACCACGGCTAGTTGGAAAAGGGCAGTTAGGCGCACAGGGCTGCAACTGCGCGAACGCAGACGATAGGAAAAAAATACAGACGACAAGCAGAGAGAGGCACAGACGGCGGCGAATAGCGGAACTGGCTGCTGCACTGGGTGTAGCCAACATCGAATCTTCAATGAATCTGGGCGCCGCGCGACGGTCGCTTTCAACCGGTTGTGACACGAATTGGCACATTGCTTGTGTTCCCTCCAACTATTGTTGCTAACTGCATTTGAAACTCCGGAGGAACGGACCGGTGGCAAAACGCGTGAAAGCTACTAACAGCAACGATTAGATCAGCGATTTATACACCTGAGGGAATCGCATCACCATGCCACTTTTTGGCTAGTCGCAAAATATTGCACATTTTGCGCTCTTTTTTCCAGAGCGAGACCGTGAGTCATCCCGTCTGACGAGCACTTCAGAGAATTTTGTTCGATGCCTTATAATACAACCCCGTAACGCCAGGCGCTGAAAGGCAGCGATGATGGACTCCCGATTATCAGAACGCAATCAAGCCGAGATTGAACGCAGCGCGAGTGAGGCGTCGAAGTTCGTTCTGAAGCCTCTGGAACGGGCTCAGATTGACCGCTACATGAATCCCCCGGCGAGTACGCCTTACGGCCTTGAATACGCTTATCATTTATTGGGAGACGTTCGAGGCAAAACCGTGCTTGACCTGGGCTGCGGGACCGGGGAAAACATTGTTCCATTGCTGCAGCGTGGCGCTCGCGTTATTGGCATCGATATCTCCCCCGACCTGATCGCCATCGCCCGAAAACGCTTGCAGGACGCCAATCTCGAGGCCACCCTCATGGCCGGTGATGCGCACGCAACTGGTTTGCCCGATGAGTCGGTCGATGCAATTTTTTCCATGGCCTTGATTCACCATCTCGACATAAAGCTTGCGCGCGAAGAAATGCGGCGGGTTCTCCGCAAGGGCGGTGCGATTATCCTCAAGGAGCCCATCCGGTTTTCCAAGGGATATGCCCGGTTGCGCAGTTTACTGCCCTTACGCGAAGACGTTTCGGAGTACGAGCACCCGCTGACCCGAGAAGAACTGGCCACGATGACTCAGCCTTTCAGGGTTGAGGGGACCCGCTATTTCCGGCTGCCATTCGTACCGCTGGTCTCGCGCACCGTGCCCTCGAAGAGCGCTGCAGCTTGGAGAGCGGATAACTGGTGCATCCAGCATTGGCCGGGATCTGAACGTTTTGCTTCAGTGGTGGTTGCTAAGCTGCAAAAATCGTAAGGTCCATTCCGAATCGACAGTTAGTCCTCTGTTCCAGCTAAGTTGCCCCTCGGCGGGCGGAGCAGGCCGGACAGCCGCCGGGACGGCCGCGCTACACACGGTGCTAGAAGGTAGTGGTGAGGCGCATGGCGACGCTTCGCGACGGTCCGATTGCGTTGCCGGAGAAAAGCCCCCCGAAGTCGATGACATCAAGAATGTTGGTCAGGTTCTGGCCGTCGATCTGAAACCGAATCTTCACGCGGTCAGACTTGTAAACGTCCGCACCCGCCGAGGCATTGACCTGAAAGGCGGGATAGATGCGTCCACGGACAAAATTAATTCTATCCAATATCTGCTGGCCGTATTGTTTGAGCACCTCGTCGGGATCGCCAACGAATTCGAAGGGCAGTCCCGTGTCGTATTGAATTCCACCCGCGATCCAGAAGCGTGGCTTCACCTGGTAGCGAAGGCGTCCGCGAACCGTGTTGCGCTGGTCTTGCGAATCCGGGAAATGGCCGCCGGTTGGCAATCCTTGAGCGTCGTCACCTAAAAATAAGCCGCCCGTCACCGGATACCAGGCTTGGCCGACGGTGTAGGAATAACTTAAGAAACCCGAGAGGCGGTGCCAGTCTGGAAGATCGAGCTTTGCTTCCGCACCGTAGATGATGGATTTTTGGAATGCGACCGGGAAACTGATGGTCGTGTTGGCGATCTGATCGTCATCCGCGTAGTTGCTCACTAGCCGCCGAAAATAGTTGGCATCGAGCTTGATCGTTCCGTGGAACACCTTCGTCAAACCCGCTTCGTAGTAGTTTCCTTGGGAGGGTTCGACCGGCAGCCGTAGGAAACTCGTTGGGTCGATGGACTCAACCGCGGTTGAACTCGAAAGTAGAATGTTCTCGAACGATGGAGTCTGGAACACTCTGTCGTAGGAGAAATGCAGCAGGAGATCGGACGATGGGAAATAGCGCGAAATCGAGAAGCGCGGATCCACCGCGTGACGGTTCAACAAGAGCTGATAGTGGTCCCAACGAAACCCGGCGTTGATGGTCCAGTTCTTGAGATGAATCTCGTCCTGCACGAATGCGGATTGTTCGAGGTCTGGCCGATTTGCGAAGAAGGAGAAGTCAGTCGGAGGCGGAGGATCATCGTCGAATTGGGTGGAATCGGTAATGTGGTAGCGGAAGTTTTCGTTCAGAAAGGTGTTGTCCGACTCGAACCCGAACTTCCATTCGTTCCGCCCATGATTGATGGTGGTGGTCCCCCTGAAGTAGGCTTCGCGAAAGAAATTTTGCTGGAAGACCTCGATGGGAGTGGAATCGTCGTTGGAGTTGAAATCGATAGCGTTGTCGCGGACCATGGCGCGAAAATCGGCCACAACGTTGGGCGAAAAAGTGTGCCGGTACGAGCCGATTCCCATTGTCTCAATGTTATCGGCCGTTTGGAACTGGCCGTGGGCTTGCTGCACCTGTTCGTTCGGCAGTTCGTAGCGCGAGAGTTCGTGGCGAACGATGAATCGAAGGCGATCCTTCGGTGTCAAGTCGCGCTCATAGCTGACCGAAAAATCGCCCAGGGTACCCGTGTTCGTAAAGTTCTGCGGAACCACCGGATTCAGATAATGATCCGTCACGCTGCCACTGGCGCTGGCTCCGAAGGTATTCTTGCTCCAGGCATACTCTCCCGCTGCTGCGGCGCCGGCCGACTCAAAGCTGCCGCCGGAAAGCACCACCTGGCCGTGGAAGCCCGGCTGCGAGTCCTGCTGCGTGTTCACCTCGATCACGCCCCCCATTTTTCGGCCATATTCCGCGGGAATGCCGGCGGTGTAGATGGTCAACGACTGTACGTCGTCCGCGTCAATCTCCGGTCCGAAGCTGGGCGAGCGGTTGTCGGTCAGCGGGATGCCATCGACCACAAACTGTGTCTGATACTCCGAGCCGCGCGGATGAAGGACGGCATTGCCTTCGTACAGCCATCCGGGCTGCGAATTCACTAAATCCTGAAGGGAACGGCCGGGAATCGAACTGAGCCGGTTTTGGATGAGGTCGGAGCCGACCTGGCTGACCGACCCAGCTTGATCCGGATCGATCAATGTATTGGGCGCAGTCACGGTTACGGATTCATTGACCGAAGGCATCTTGAGTCGGATGATGTATTCGGTCGGGATCGTGGAATGAATGTCGACAGATCCGGTCATATCCGCAAAACCAGGCTGCCTGATTTGGAGCTGATAGATGCCGTATGACAGCCGCTGCACGTTCAGACTGCCCTGATCGGTGGTGGCGAGAGTATTCCGATAACGGTTCGCCTGGCTGACGATCTGAACGGTTGTTTTGACGCCCAAACCGGCCGGATCGGTCACTTTGAGGCGTAGTTCGCCGCTATTGCTCTGGCCAAAAAGCGGCCAGGCGCAAAGGAAAAAAATAGCTGCAAATCTGGTCATGAGGAACCGGCCCTTGTAGTTTAGATGTTCTTAGTGGAGGGAAGGGCAGGCGTTCCCTTGGCGATGGTTACCTTAGGGAAACTGTGTGGTGGCAGGGCTTAGCCCAACGGGACGGGGCTCCTCGGATCCGCTCAGGGCAGGCTCCGCCGGTCACCATACGAGCACGGTGATGGTGGTCACTATTTCCTGTGAGATTCGAATTCCCATTCCTGGGCGGTTGGACGCGTTGATTTGCGATGGAGAGGCTGTTCGGGTGGGAAAGACTGCTACAGTAAGAAAGTGCACACCGACGAGCCGGATGTGCAACTGAAAATCCGAGGAGAGAAGGCTCGCTATGCGCATCGCGGTGGTTGGTTCCGGATATGTAGGCTTGGTAACGGGAGTGTGTTTTGCGGAACTGGGACACGAGGTTGTCCTGGTGGATAACGACGAAAGCAAGATCGCCGTGCTGAAAAGCGGCGCGGTGCCGGTTCATGAGCAATTCCTGCCCGAGTTGCTGGCGCGGCATCGCGGAGAGGGCATCAAGTTTTCCGGCGACTTGCAGGCGGCCACGCGGGAGAGCGAAGCCGTGTTCATCGCGGTGGGGACTCCGTCGACCGAGAGCGGTGACGCGGATCTGTCGTATGTGGAGTCGGTAGCGCGGGAAATCGCCGGAGGCGTCGACGAGTACAAGGTGGTGGTGGAAAAGAGCACCGTCCCGGTGTACACGAGCCAGTGGATCCGCACCATCATTATGAGGAACGGGGCCGATCCGTCGCTGTTCGATGTGGCTTCAAATCCAGAATTTTTGCGCGAAGGGACGGCGGTCACCGATTTTCTCTATCCCGATCGAATCGTCGTCGGTGTCGAGAGTGAGCGGGCGGCGGAGGTGATGCGCCAGATCTACGGGCCACTGACCAGCGGATGGTATTACGGACGGGGAGACGCGATTCCGCGTCCGGAAGCGGCCGCAGCCAAAGCGCCCCCACGGTTGATTGTCACCAGTTCGAAGAGCGCGGAGATGATCAAGCACGCTTCCAACGCATTTCTGGCAATGAAGATTTCTTTTATCAATGCCGTGGCGTCGATCTGCGAAGCAGTGGGCGCGAATGTGGAGCAGGTGAGCCATGGGATCGGGACGGATTCGCGCATCGGGCCGCGCTTTATGAATCCGGGCATAGGCTATGGGGGGTCGTGCTTTCCCAAGGACCTGATGGCCTTCCGTGCGGTCGCGAAGGAAAATGGATACGACTTCCGGCTGCTGGAAGAAGTAATCCGTATTAATGAAGACCAGCGGCACCGATTTTTGCGCAAGGTGCGGAGCGTGCTCTGGACCTTCCGGGGCAAGCGCCTGGGTGTGCTGGGGCTGGCGTTCAAGGGCGGGACTGACGATATTCGAGAATCTCCGGCGCTCATGCTGGTGCAGGAACTTCTCCGCGAAGGCTGTAACATTTGCGCGTATGATCCGGCGGCGATGGAGCGGGCGAAAGAAGTACTGAAGTCGGGCGTCGAATTCGCTTCGGATGCGTATGAGGCGGCGACGGGCGCGGATGCGCTGCTGATCCTGACGGAATGGGAGGAGTTCGCGGCGCTTGATCTGGAGCGTCTGCGCGCTCTGGTAAAGTATCCGATCGTGCTCGATGGGCGGAATCTATATGATCCGGCGGTGATGGTGGAGCACGGATTCTCTTATTACAGTGTAGGGCGTCCGGCAGCGCTAGCCGCGGAGTTGCCATTGAAGGCGTTTGCGCAGAAGAAGGAGCGTGCCTGAAATCGAATTTCGGGCTCACATGAGCAGGCGACCCACGAACACGCGACGCGCGCTGGTGACGGGAGGGGCAGGCTTTCTGGGGTCGCATCTGTGCGATGGGCTGCTGGGCGAGGGATATTCCGTGCTCGCGGCGGACAATCTACTGACCGGGCGGCTGGCGAACCTTGAGCATCTGCGCAACGACTCGCGATTCGAGTTTGTGGAGAAAGATGTTTGCCAGCCAGGCGCGTGGGGCGCTTTGGATTATGTGTTTCACTTCGCGAGTCCGGCGAGCCCGCTGGACTACTCCGAACACGGCATCGAGACTCTGCGCGCGGGATCCTATGGAACGTTCGAAGCGCTCGAAGCTGCGTTGCACTGCGGCGCGAAGTTCATGATGGCATCGACGTCGGAGTGCTACGGGGATCCGTTGGTGCATCCGCAGACCGAGAAGTATTGGGGGAACGTGAATCCGATCGGCCCACGGTCGGTGTACGACGAGGCGAAACGGTTTTCGGAGGCGGTGACCATGGCCTATCACCGCTATCAGCAGGTGGACACGCGGATTCTGCGCATCTTTAATACCTACGGCCCGCGCATGCAGATCGAGGACGGGCGGGTAATTCCGAATTTCATGTGGCAGGCGCTGCGGGGAGAAAGTCTTACGGTGTATGGCGACGGCAGCCAGACGCGCAGCTTCTGTTATGTCAGCGATGAGGTGGATGGAATTCTGCGCCTCGCGCGATCCGCGGAGCATGAGCCGGTGAATATTGGGAACCCAACGGAGTTCACGATTCTGGAGTGCGCGCGGAAAGTGATCGCGGCAACTGGATCAAAGAGCCAGATCAAATTCGAAGCGTTGCCGCAAGACGATCCGAAGCAGCGGTGTCCCGATATTTCGAAAGCGAAGCGGCTGCTGGGATGGGAACCGAAAGTGGAATTAGATGAGGGGCTGAAACTTTCGCTGGAATATTTTCGCCGGGCAGTAGCGGAGAAAGAGCAGCCGGCTTCGCGGGCGTAGCCCGAAGGGCTGAAAGGGCTTTAGCCCCTGAAGGCCAGGACATTTTCAGAGAGGCTGTTCGTCCAGCGACGAGTTGGCGGAGAGAGTCGCGAGCAGGCGCAAGACTTCCTGCCGCTCAGCAGAATCGCGGTACTCAAAGCGCACGCCCATACCGAAGCCGGGATCGACGGTTAGCACCTGGCCCCGGATCACCAACTTCGTGTCGTCAGTGCGAACCAGAATCTCCACGCCCGACTTGCGGGCGAATGAAGACGCCATTTGGATGTAGCAACCGCCTTCGCTGAGATCGGTCAGGACGCAGCGATTCGGGACGCTAGCTCCGAGACGGTAGACTTCCGCTCCCAAACTGCAGGCCAAACGTTGCCCTTCGCGGCGGTTGCCTGCGTTGGAGGCGAGGATGGAATCCTTTGGCGCCGCCCCCGGTGTCGGTAAGAACTCGACCCAAGTCTCGGTCCCGGTCGAGGGAGTGTTGTCTGGAGAGAGCGTGTCGGCTGCGTCGATTGTCGTCTCTACATCATTCCGCCGCAGCCAGGCCTGAATGAGGCGGCGCGACGGCCGGGGCACGTCAAGGAACCGAATTCCGGTGCGACCGCTGGCGTCCTGCCAAGCCACCTCGCCCGACAAGCGAACCAGTTGCTGCTGGCCGGAGAGTGTGAACTCGAAATAAACCTTGCAGGCACGAGGGACCTTGGAGGTTTGGATCGAAGTGCCGCCGCCGCTGAGGTCGGCCAAAAAGGCGCTCATTTCGGGCTTCCCGGGGCAAGAGATCGTAACGGGCGAGCTTACGGGAGTGCGGAGACCGCGGCGGCGTTCGCGGCGCGTGAGGCCGCGGGCGGCGCGCAAACTGGTGCGGGTACGCTCGAAAGAAAGCGGGCGATAGAGAACAAAGTTGGCGCCCAGCCCGAACAATGGACGGGCGCTAAAGTTGGGGTCGACAACGGCAATCAGCAAGCTGGGTTTGTATTTGGCGGACTGCCGCAAGCTCGCCATGAATTCGTCGGAACTGGGGTCGGCGCGATAGTCGAAAACGACGGCATCGAAGTGCCGGCTCTGGAGCAATTCTAATCCGCGCGAGATCGAGGCCGTATGTTCGGCCGCCATCCCTATCTCAGAGAGGATGAGCGTGACCAGGCCGGCTGCATCCTGATCCGGGCACACTACCAGGCAGATTGGATCCATAGTGGGATCATGGTAAGAGGGGGCGGGCATCACCGACAAGTTACCGGTGTCACAGTGGCGGCACAAGTTAGACTTTCTTTCTTATCTCTTTTGGAGTCTGTTATAGCCTCTTTATTTTCCTGTGGTTCTTGACAGCACGCTAGTCACAACCTTTGGTTATCTTTCCGTTTCGATTGGCGGGTTATATGTTAACCAGACGGTCGTGAAACTGTTTGTGATTGCAGGCGATGCCTGGCACGAATCGTAACCTCTCCTGAAATTACCTTACGAAAAGACAATGTACGAAAGTCCGGTGTACCCCAGTACTTTGACGTACCCCGGGACAGTTCCTAACATCGAGATATTGAGATCTGTGCCGGAACTGCGATCTGCATGGGTCGTGGTCAATATCTGGTGATGGCAGTTACATGAGTGTTTTGGCAAGATCGTTGGTTGCGCCGATCTTTCACTGGGCGGGGAGCCGCAGAAAACGGCAAATACTTATGAGAAGCGTGGAAACAAGTGCGGGGCGTCGGAGGCTGCGGGCAAGCGGCTTCAGCTTGGTGGAAATGGTGACGGTGGTGGCGATTTCCCTCGTCTTGACGGTGGTCTCGGTCATGAGTCTGGTGCCGATGATGAAACAACAACGGGTAACGAACGCCTATAACACGACGCTGGCAGCGCTGCGCCAGGCGCGCGACAACGCGGTGTCGCGACGGACATCCTACTCGGTGACTTTTGCGAACGCTGTTTCGCCAAGTCCTTACCCGACGATCAAGGTGGCATGGGCGCCGGCAACGGGAGAAACGTGTCTAGGGCCAAATCCCCCGTGTTACGTACCCGCTACGGTGACCTATCAATTGCCGACCGACGTGTCGTTTATCGTGCAAAACCCGTTCCCGTCGACGGGTCCGGACGCCTACGGAACCGGGCTTACGGCGATTGATTTTGGTTACACGGCGAACGGGAGCAACGGAGGACAGTCGACAATTTATTTCTGCCCGGACGGTTCGGCACAGGACGCCGAAGGCGGAGCCGGGAATTGCGCCGGCAGTTGGAATGGAGGCGTGGTGTACCTGGGGCGTTCGGGAGAACTGCTGAGTTCGCGGGCGGTCACGCTGTGGGGCGGGACGGGCCGCATTCACGGCTGGCGCCTGTACCCCAATGGAGGAGGCTATCAATGGGTACGTCAATGAACCGGCGAAGGGCGGGTGCACGGCCGCTGAAACCGGCTGAAAGCGGATTTTCGATGATCGAAGTCGCGATCTCCATGGCCATATTGACGGTGGGAATGGTGAGTCTGCTCGGGGTGTTCGGCCTGGCCATGGCTTCGACGCAGACGTCGCAACAGGCCTTGATCGCGAAGCAACTGGCGAACGAGGCGCTGGAGAGCGTCGTGACCGCGCGCAACACGTCGCAGATCACTTGGGACGACATCCAAAATACAGGCTCCACGAGCTGCCCGATCAGCGGCGCCTCCAGTTGCGGCATCTTCGCGAATCCGAACACTCCGCAAGCGATTTATCAGGCCTCAACGACGACAACGGGAGCCTGCGGACCCTACGCCGGCATCCTCGGGACCACCTGCGACGCGGGCCAGCCGGTGCAAACTCTACAGGACCCGGGGCCGGATGGAATCTATGGAACCGCGGACGATGTGACGATCCCTTTGACGGGATATCAGCGCACGATTCTGATTTCTTCGGTGCTGGACGCCAATAATAACCCGGTGCCTACGCTCCGGAGCGTGACTGTCACCGTATGGTACGCGACTTCGCAAACGCGCCAGTCGATGACCTACATTCTGAATTCGTATATTTCGCAGTACCCGTAAAGAGGGGCTATGAGTGATCGGTCGACAAAGCGCGAGAGTGGATTCAGCCTGCTGGAAATGATGATCGCCATGGCGCTGGGACTGGTGGTGCTGGGGGCAGCGGTGCAGATCTACATTCAGGGCGTCTCCGCAACCTGGAAGGTTACGCAGCGTTCGGAGATGCAGCAGGATTTTCGGGCCGCCGCCAACATACTGATCAAGGACCTAAGCCTGGCGGGGGCTGGACTAGGCAATGGTGCGGCGATCGCGCTGCCGTCCGCGACCACTCCTGTGTATGGTTGCGATCAGTCCGGGGCTTGCTACATCAACGGAGGCTCGGTGAACTATCCAACCCAAGGTGGCACGCCCTATCTATACGGGCTGATACCGGGATTAAACGCTGGGCCGACGCCAACTTCTTCGCCGGCGGGACATACCGACACGGTCACCGTGGCGTATACGGATACCGCCTTCTATTTGAACTGCTATACCGCGACGGTCACTGCCAAAGGGGTGGTGACCTTCGCACCGGCCGCGTCGCCCACGCCCTGGCCGACGCCGGGCTGTTTACCTACCGGCGTGGCCACGCCGCAAGCCCCGAACGATGGTGTCGTCGGGCTGACGCCAGGCGATCTGGTGCTGATGACGTTGAACGGCACCCAAATGGTGGTGGAGGTCACGGGCGCCGTCACTTCTCTCGGGTCGAACCAGTACACCGTGCCCTTTGCCAACAACGATGCGCTGCATATGAACCAGACCAGCGGCGCCATCAACTACCTGAACAGCGTGCCGAACAACGCTACGGGAACCGCGCCCGTGCGGATTCTGGTGGTCACCTATTACATTGACAACAGCACCACCCCGTCACGGCTGATGCGTCAGGTGAGTGGACACACTCCGATGCCGGTGACGGAAAACGTGGTTTACCTGAAGTTCAGCTATGACCTTTTCAATAGCGCCACCAATGCGCCTGTGGTGAACCAGACCGATGGTGGCGTTTCGGCTGGTCTTCTGCCGAATCAGATCACTAAGATCAACATTCTGAATATGGCGATGGATAGCAGCGTGAAGGGCGCGCAGGGGGGCTACCAATCGGTGAACTTACAGACATCGGTTAGCGCGCGGAATCTGACGTACAACAACAACTACCCCCAATAGAAATGCAGATGACAGGCAAATCAGAACGAGGGTGAAGCGGTGGAGATTGACACCATGGGGAGTTACGGCATGAAGAGCGCGAGACTGCACAACACGACGCACACTGCAAGACCGCACCGCGAGACAGGACACAGCAAGGGATTCACTCTGATTGCATCCTTGCTCATGCTGTTGCTGCTGTCGGGGATCGCGATCGGGCTGATGATGATGGTCAACACCGAAGGCAAGGTGGGCGGGACGGATCTGCAGAACAACATCGCCTATCACGCCGCCGAGGGCGGCATCGAGAAGATGTACTCCGATCTGAGCGCGACGTTCCAGAACTCGCAGGCTCCCACCGCGTCACAAATCTGCGCTGTCGGCAATAACCCACCCTCGATGTTGGGGGTGACCTTTACACAGTATTCGGTGATGCCTGGGAGCTCGCAGGCAGCGGCTTGCCCTTCCACGATGACCGCGAACTGGGGACAACTCAGCGGCGGACCCGACCAGGGTCTGTGGGCGCAGATCATCCCGGTGAACATGCTGGCCACGGCGCAGTTAATGGGCGGGCAGGAAGTAACGATGATGCGGACCGCACAGGTGGCGCTCATTCCCGTTTTCCAGTTCGGAGTATTCTCGGAGAGCGATCTCTCGTTCTTCAGCGGTCCGAATTTCGATATGGTTGGACCCGTGCACACCAACGGGGACTTGTATCCCTTCGTTGGGCCGGGGAGCACACTGACCTTTCACAATCAGGTCTCGGCGTACGGCAACGTGATTCGGTACCAATTGGCCAACGGATATAATCCAACCACGAACTACAACGGCACAGTATATATTCCGACCGCCAACAACGGCTGCAGCACAACGTCAACAAATTGCGTGGCCATGGATGCGCCCCGCGGGTCTTACTCTGGGGACGCAAGCGTGGTGGGGGCGGGGGGAAATCCGGCGGCGTCAGGCTATAGCACCAGCTATTGGCCGACTTTTTCCAACACCACCACCAACCACGAGATCATCAACGCGAACTATGCAAGTACCACGAATCCGGGGACGGGCGCGAAGAAACTTTCGATGCCGTTCGTCGGGGGTGGCGCCAGGCCTTTCCAAATCATTCGGCGGCCACCGTCGGGCGAGGCGGCTACGTCATCGCTGGGCACGTCGCGCGAATACAACATGGCGCAGATTCGCGTGCTGCTGAGCGACGACCCGGCGGAATTGCCAGGCGGAGCGTCGGATACGAACAACGTTCGGCTAGCGAACGTAACGGGTGCGACCCCCAGTAATGCCTATGGAATTACGATGACGTCGGGCAATTATCCCTCAAGCCTGGCGGCGCCACCGGCGAACAATAAATATAACCTGTACTTCGCTGCTGCGTCGAATGCGGTCCCACTTCCGTCCAGCTGCTCTGGCATTACCTGTACCTCCGATTGGCCCTACGGTCCCGCCACCCCGTCCGCCGCCGCCCAGACACTTGTTCCTAAGACACCGGCACCGGGCGCGCCCATCTACTTGAATAACGGCATTCCGACGATCAACATTTGCCCGCCGACAAATACAGCGCCAGCGAGCGTGCCTGCTGGCTGCCCGGCAACGGGGGCATATCCGTATTACCCGCCGCCCAATGCGAACGGTGCAAACCTCTACAACTCGCCATATTCGACCTCCTGGAACCTGATCGATGGATGGCTGCGGGTGGAATACAAGGACGCTGCGGGCAATTGGCATGCCGTAACCAACGAATGGCTGCAACTGGGATTTGCGCGCGGTCTGACCCCACCGTCGCTGCCTGGCAGCAGCGCCCCAGCCGCTGGGACAAACCCGGTGAATCCGAACGCGATTCTGCTGCTTCAAGAGCCGGCGGATCGCGATCATAGCGGCCTGATGGATACCGTTGGATCTCCAACGACCTGTTCCGCGACCAACGGCAGCGGGCAATGCACAGCCTGGACTGGCACCCCGCCAGAGGTTGTGGCGGAATCGGGGCAATGGTTTTTTGGCGTTACCCCGACCACACCGACAACGCAGAGCCTCACCCAATACAATTGGTATCCCATCAACTTCTACGATGCCCGTGAAGGCGAGGTTCGCGACAACACCGTGGCGAATAACAGCTGCTCCACCAACGGGGTGATGAATGCCGTGGAAATCGATGTAGGCAACTTGAAGAGGTGGCTGACGGGAACGATCGGAACGAGCGGGGCGAGTGTGGACTATCTACAGCAGAACGGCTACGTGCTGTATTTCTCCGATCGCCGGGGCATGCTGCTGAATCCGAATGCTGGCAACACGAAGACAGGGGACTCGGGCCTGGAAGACGTGATCAACGCATCCAGCCCCGCGGGTACGCCCGACGGAGGACTGGAAACTCCGGGTGCCAATTCTCCCGAGGACGTCAATGGCAACGGCGTTCTTGACAACTTCGGGACGGCGAACCTGGGATTGGGCTTCACCGGCACAGTGGGCAACGCAGCCCAGAACCTGAATGCTCTCATTACCGGCGCGACCCCGGACGATCCTTTTGGCACCGCAGCCGGCGCCCGGATTGCGAGTTGCAGTTCGACCGCGCGCAAGAATTGGGTGAGCGGAGCACGCCATGTTTTGCGACTGGTGGATGGCTCCCTCGGCAACGTACCTTTGAGAACAGACGCCGCTGCAACTCTGGCAAGCCCTGGAGGATTCACGGTGGCGTCGGAAAACCCGGTGTACGTCCTGGGCAACTACAATTCCAACTCAACCGACACAGTCTGGAACTCGCCCGCAGTGGATATATCCGGACATTCGGCCGCCGCTGTGATCGCCGACGCCGTAACACTCCTCTCCAGCAATTGGAGTGACGAAGCAAGCCTCGGTATCGGCGGCGACGGTACGGTCACCAACCCTGGGAACCGGAATGCTAACACTAACTATTACCGGCTTGCGATTGCGGGCGGGAAGAATATCAATTTCCCGCAACCGACAGCCTGGGGTGCTGCCCAGGATTACGGGACTGACGGAGGCGTGCATAACTTCCTCCGCTACCTGGAAAACTGGAACGGAACCCTGAATTACAAGGGTTCGATTGTGAGCTTGTACTATTCAACCTATAACACCGGCATATTCAAGTGCTGTACCACAGTATATTCGCCTCCAACGCGAAATTACAGCTTCGACTTGGACTTTACCTCTCCGGGAGGACTGCCGCCTGGAACGCCGATGTTCAAGGATGTGGAAAGCCTGGGCTACCGGCAGTTGTTTGCGACACGCACGGGCAACCAATAGATCGCCCGTACCGACTCGACGAAGTCTTAACCCCGATCCGCGAGGATCGGGTTTTTTGTCGGTTCCTGAAGGTGTGCGTCACATCAGCGGGGCTTACGCTGCAGGCTTGGTTCGTTTGTCCGCCTCACCGCGGGCTCGGAAGGCGGAGCGCTGACCGCCAGATCGGCAGACCAGCAATCGGCAAGAATCTTCCATGTGCCCGCGGGCTGCCGCACCAGGACGATCAGGTATTTTCCGCGCTCTTCGCGGCGCTTACCCATGGCGATGGGCACGAGCATTTTGCAACGCCCCAGGTCGATCGCAATCTCACCCAGCATTTCGACGCGCAGCGATTCCATCTCCACGTCGCCCAATCCAGCTTCGAGCAGCGAGATGAGAAATGCCCGGATGGCAGGCAGACTGCGAACGGGCGGAAGGCTGGAGCGGATGAGAGTCGCGTCCGCCGCGTAGAGTTCGAGCAGATCGTCGATGTGCTTGTTGTTGCAGGCCTGCGCCCAATCCTGGACAACCTTTCGGGCGCCGGCCTCGGCGCGGCCGCCGGTTGAAACGCCCGGCGAACCGGGAGCAAGGCCGCGAGGAGCGGAGGTCTCGGACTCGGCAGAAGGCGCACCGGATACCGCTACCGGTCCCAGAAATGCAGAGCCGGGAATCGCGTTGCCGGGTGCTAAATGATGATAGTGGTGGTGCAAGTGATGTTGCACTCCGGGGTGGGTGTGAGTAGTGGCGTTGCCGGCGATGGGCTGCGCAGGAATTCCACACCAGAAACAAAAACGGGCAGCCGCCGGCAGCGCACCCCCGCAGGCTGAGCAAGGGCTGCCCGATTCGTCCGCTTTTCCGGTCGCGGTCTGCGCGGCCGCGCTTCCAGACAGGCGGTGAATGGCTTCGGATGCCGCGGCCACGGACTCGGCATTCGGTTTCGGCCAGTGAAAGTTGCCGTGGAGCCGCTGAAAAAACTCTTCGATCTCATGGCTCTCAAGGGGCCGGTCCTTTCTGGAATCGGGCTTGTCGCGCGCGGGGTCGGAGGGTTTCGGATCGTCTGCAGTCACAGCAACCTCATCGCAGACATTGTAGGAGAATTCACGCGCTAGCGGACGCTGAATCTTACGCGCGCCTCGTAATCGGTGGGAACTCCGTTGCAGAGTGCGGGACGATAGCGCCAGAAGCGAACTGCGCGCAGTACGACCTCGTCTTCGTCGGGACCGCCGCTGTTCAGGATGAAGGCGCTATGCACGTATCCGTCGGTACCGACGATGAAACTGACGCGAACGTTCATGTCCTTGTCCTGAACGGGCAGCAGCGGGTCGGGGGTGACCAGGGCCTCGGGCTGACTGACGCTTGCGCATATCGGCAGAGCCAGCGGCTCCGATACTGGGGCGAATTCGGAGATGTGCGCTGGCACACGGCGCAGCGCCTTTTCCCGTTCCTTGAACCGGGCTCGATGCGGGGCCAGCGTCGACCGGGACGTTACCGGGTAAAGCGCAAGAAAGCAACTGAGGCCGACTAGTGACACGACCGCCGTCAGTCCTTTCCTGCTCGTCGTTCTTGCGCTCGGCCAGAGACACTTCATCCTGCGTGCTGTGGGCAATTCACCTTCCACCGACAGCAAACGGCAATGTGCTTACTATCAATGGCTTAGACAACATTTTTGAATGAGCTTCTTAGCCCGATTGCAATCCCTTGCGAGTGAACCGAACAGAATCGTAACCGGATGCGCGATTCTAGAACGGGTTGTCCCTGGCATAGCCCTTACCGAATCAGGCAGAAAATTGAAACGGAAATGCCACCTGCTTCCGACGGGATTTCCGATTCTTTGCGGTGTGTGGAACAATGACAAGTCCGGCCGACGCCCACACCTATCCATGACCGACACGCCAACCAGCCTTCAACTTGCGCTCCTTTCGGCGGCGATCCTCGGACTGCATCACGGGTTCGACTACGACCACATTGCCGCTATCACCGACATCACCAGCGTGCAAACCAGCCGCTGGCGCGGCATGCGGCTTGGTTTGCTCTATGCCCTGGGACACGCGGCCATGGTTGCCGTGCTGGGCAGCACCGTGATCGTATTTCAGCTCTCGCTGCCGCATAGCATCGATCGGATCGCCGAGCGATTGGTGGGACTGACCTTGCTGATCCTCGGTGTGTATGTTCTGGGATCGCTATTCAAGGGGAACGCCGCGCCGCGCAGCCGTTTTCAACTTATCGCCGGGGCGCTGGGCTGGATCCACTGGAAGATGAAAAGCTACTGGCACGATCACGATGTACCGCGCCCGGCGGACAAAACATGGAATTACGATTCCAAAACCGTGCTCATGATTGGTGTTGTTCACGGGCTCGGCGCCGAGACGCCCAGCCAACTGATGATCTTCTTACTGGCGGCTAATCTGGGGGGAGTCAGCAAGGGCTTTGTCGGACTGGCGATGTTTATCGCGGGGCTGCTGGTGATGAATACAGTGATGACCGCAATGGCAGTTGGACTATTCGGCGTCAGTTCGCGGCTGCCGCGCTTCCAATTTGTCGTTACCGCGCTGACGGCCATCTATAGCCTGGCGGTGGGCGCGCTCTTCCTGTTCGGGTCGTCGGGACTTCTGCCACCCTTGGGATGAGGCTGGCCGTTTGGGTATTATGTTATCCCCGGGTCATTGTTTTCTTCTCAGTTCTCTTGCCATCTTCTCCGGTCATCGTTTCGTTGCCATCGTCCTCGCGTGATCTGTTGTCGTGATCCGGATCCATGTAATTCCTCTCGGACAAGAATAAATCTGACAAAACCTGTGAGTTAGTAATACAATGTCCGACTGTAACTCACCCGAGGGGGTATTTAATGACAAATATTGCTAAGGCTATTGTCCGGCTCCGCGAGGAACGCCGGGATGCGCAGAACCAAGTCCAAAAGCTTGGGGAAGCTATTTCGGTTCTGGAAAAGCTTACTCGAAGCTCAGGCGCGACCATGCGGGCCGGTGCTCCCCATCGCGCCAAGCGCGTTCTCTCGGCGGCAGGACGCCGGAGGATTTCTCTCGCCCAGAAAGCGCGTTGGGCCAAGATCAGACAGACCAAGAAAGCAGCCTAAACGCCGGGCGGGCCGCAGGCTGCGCGAAGTGCTCGCGTTGGACTGAAGCCCGCCGGATTTTTTCCGGATAAATTGGGATGCGAAAGCGATTCCTATCGGGGTATCGCTTTAGCGATATCCGATCACGGTTCAGCTCCGTGCCTGAAGGCATGCCTTGATACGAATCTCACTTACAGCACTGACTCCTAGCTGTGTCCTCCACCAAGTTCGCGCACAATGCTGCCGACAAATGCCTTTGCGTCGCCAAACAGCATCAGGGTGTTATCGAGATAGTAGAGGGGGTTATCAATCCCGGCGAAACCGGGATTCATGCTGCGCTTGATGACCATCACGGTGTGGGCCTTGTCCACGTCGAGGATCGGCATCCCGTAGATGGGGCTGGAAGCATCGGTGCGAGCGGCAGGGTTGGTGACGTCGTTGGCGCCAATCACCAGGGCAACATCGGTCTGCGGAAAGTCGCTGTTGATCTCGTCCATCTCAATCAGGCGGTCGTAAGGAATATCCGCTTCGGCCAGCAGCACGTTCATGTGGCCGGGCATGCGTCCGGCTACCGGATGAACAGCGAAGCGTATGTCCACGCCGCGCTTGGTAAGAGCATCGTAAAGTTCGCGCACCTTGTGCTGCGCCTGCGCGACGGCCATGCCGTATCCGGGAACAATGATGACCCGGTTCGCGGCAGATAGGATGGCTGCAGCCTCTTCCGGCGTCGCGCTGCGAACGGGGCGGGCTTCTTCTCCTGGGGCACCTGAAGTCTGCACCTGACCAAAAGCTCCGAACAGAACGTTGGTGAAGGAGCGGTTCATCGCCTTCGACATGATGATGGAGAGGATGAGGCCCGACGATCCGTCGAGCGCGCCCGCGATGATGAGCAGTTTGCTGTCGAGAACGAAGCCCATGGCCGCCGCCGACAGCCCAGCGTAACCATTCAACAACGAGATGACGGTGGGCATATCCGCGCCGCCAATGGGGATGATCAACAGCACGCCGAACGCCAGCGCGATCAGAATCATGAAGGGAAATAGGGACCGCGATTCGGGATGCAGCACGAGAGTTACGGCGATTACCAGCGCGGCGGCAAGCAGCAGAAAATTGACCAGGTTCTGGCCTTTATAAGTCAGCGGCCGCTGCGGCAAAATTTCCTGGAGCTTGCCTGCAGCCATCAAGCTTCCGGTAACGGTCAACCCGCCGAGAATTACCTCGAGCGACAGCACCGCCATCATGAAGCGTGAGATATCGGGTGTGCGTAGATAGTACTCGGCCGAACCAACCAGCGTTACGCAGAGCGCGCCAAAGGCGTGACTGAGCGCGGTTCGCTGCGGGACCGCCGTCATTGCCACTCGCCCAAGCGGAACGCCGATGATGGTGCCGAGCACAAGCCCAATGGCGATCAGCCGGTAGTCCACGATGCCGTGGCGCAGCAGCGTGCCGCAAATCGCCAGCAGCATCCCGGCTTCGCCCGCCCAAATGCCATGGCGGGCCGAGGTCGGCGAACTCATCCATTTGAGCGAGAGGATGAACAGCACGCTCGCGACGAGATATAACAGCTCGATAAAGACCTGGCCTCCTGCGAGTTCGCCGGTCATTATTTGCCCACCGATTTAGCCGCCGGTTTCGCCGCGGGGCGGCTGGATTTAAACATTTTTAACATGCGGTCCGTGATCAGGAAGCCGCCGACGATGTTGCTGGTGGCGGCAACCACAGCGATGAACCCGAAAACAGCAGAGAGCGTGCTCTTGTGCTCGCCGACGAGCACGATCGCACCCACCACCGCGATTGCATCCAGAGCGTTGGTGAGCGACATCAACGGAGTGTGCAGCAGCGGCGAGACGCGCCGGATTACTTCAAATCCGATGAATCCAGCGAGCACAAAAATAAAAAGTGCATTGATCAGGTTCGAACTGCTGTTCATCTTTCCTCCATACAAGTCGGGCAACCCCCGGATTCCTCAGGGCTAAAGGCGTGCCCTGCCCAAAACGACAATCAGCCAAACAAAAGCAATCTTCAGCTTGCTTTGACCAGCGCTGGCAACTTAAAGAACTCGCGAACGCGCGTATTCACAATCTCGCCACCACGAGTGAGGAGCGTCTCGCGAACAATTTCATCTTCCAGATTCAGGTTCAACTTTTGATCTTTGATCAGGTACGTCAGAAAGGCAGTGACGTTGCGGGCATACATCATGCTCGCGTGATAAGGCACTCCGGTAGCCACGTTGATCGCTCCAATAATAGTTACACCGTGCTTAACCACGGTCTTGCCGGTTTCTGTGATCTCGCAGTTCCCGCCGCGTTCGGAAGCAAGATCCAAGATCACCGAACCGGGCGCCATCCCCTTCACCATGTCCTCGGTTACCAGGACGGGCGATTTCTTTCCTGGAATCACAGCCGCGGTGATGACCACATCGCTTTCCTGCACGGTTTTCCCCAGCAACTCGCGCTGACGTCGGTAGAAGTCTTCGTCCTGCGCGGTGGCGTATCCGCGAGCATCTTGCGCGTCTTTCGCCTCGATGGGGAGCTCGACGAAACGTCCGCCGAGACTCTGCACCTGCTCCTTGGCCGCGGGCCTTAAGTCGTAAGCCGAAATCACCGCACCCAGGCGGCGTGCGGTCGCGATTGCTTGCAATCCGGCAACACCGCAGCCGATCACGAACACGCGGGCCGGCGTGATAGTTCCCGCCGCGGTGGTGAGCATTGGGAAGAAGCGAGGATGGTGGTCGGCTGCCATCAGAACAGCTTTGTATCCGCAAACAGTCCCCATTGAAGAAAGCGCATCCATACTTTGGGCGCGAGTGGAGCGGGGCATCAACTCCACGGAAAACGCGGTCACGCCAGCATGCGCGATCTCTTGCACGATTTCCGCCGAACCGAAGGGGCGCAGAAAGCCGACGAGGATCTGACCGGGGCGGTAAAGAGGCACGTCCTGTCTGCCGGTTATGTCGTTCGAACCGTAGCAAAGAATCTGCACGACGATGTCAGCCGCGGCAAAGGTCCCCGCGCGGTTGGGAACAACCTTTGCGCCCTTGTCGGCATACTGGGAATCGGGATAGCCAGCCTCGATTCCAGCACCGGACTGAATGTGGACTTCGAAACCCGCTTTGGTCAGCGTCGGTACGACGGAGGGCACAAGCGCAACCCGCCGCTCTCCCGGATAAGTTTCTTTCGGAACACCGATGATCACGAGGCCCTGCCTGTCTGGCGATTCTTTGTATTGCGGTTGAAGAAGATCGGAGCCGCCCGGCGCGCATCAAGCGTGTTTTTGCGACCAACTTCCAGGGAACCGAGGATTCTAGTTGAGCGAATTGGCGTGCGCAAATGGCTTCTGGAAAACACTTCAAATTTTATAGCGAGAGAATCAATCGCAGGCCGTGACCAACATCACAGGAAGCAGTGATGTCAGCGCAGTTTTGAACGATCCAATCGGCGCCAACTTCTTCGAGGTCGTGGCGGACCATGGTCGTGAGGAATGCAATCACGCGGGCGCCAGCGGCCTTTCCTGCCCGAACTCCGGCTGGCGCATCTTCGACCACGATGCAATCGAAGGCGACAAACCCAAGCTTCGCCGCCGCTTTTAGGTAAGGCTCGGGATCTGGCTTGCCAATCTTCACATCGCTCGAAGTAATCATTGTCTTCGGGATGGGCAGGCCGGCAGCCCGCAAACGCACCTCGGCCAGCGGGCGCGTACAGGACGTCGCGATCGTCCAGCGTTCAGGAGGCAAGCTGTGCAGGAGTTCCCGAGCGCCCGGAAGCAGGACCACACCCTCGAGATCCTCCATCTCCATGCGTTCAACTTCGCGATCTTCGCGATCGATGTCCGCGTTGGGCA
>Ga0182024_10002158_pt1 | contig 49404 bp, 43 predicted proteins | sample P32metaG_FD_120480 | JGI IMG/M metagenome (GOLD analysis project Ga0182024, IMG submission 120480) | Permafrost microbial communities from Stordalen Mire, Sweden - P3-2 metaG (Illumina Assembly) | ecosystem: Environmental > Terrestrial > Soil > Wetlands > Permafrost | place: Sweden: Stordalen...
ATGCGATTGCAGGTGGAACAGAAGTTGTCGCTGATCGATGTGATGAGCCCCACGCGAGCCCCCGTCCGCTGGCAAACCCACGCGCGGGCCGGGTCGCTGCCGTGCTCCGCACTGAGCGGTTCGGGAACGAGATCGAATCGCCGGCGCAGGATCTGGAGCATTTCGCCGGCCGTGACCGTGCGGTTGTGAATGTCAAAACGGGCGTCGCCCATCGGCATGTACTCAATGAAACGCATCTGGGCGCCGCACTCCCTGGCGAAGTCGACCAGGTCGCTCAGCTCATCATCATTCACGCCGCGCATGACGACCGCGTTGAACTTCAACGGCCCCAGCCCGGCGGCCAGGGCGGCGTCGATCCCCCGCAGCACGGCGGGCAGGACGTCCCGCCGGGCGATTTCCGCCGCCCTGGCGGCGTTCAGCGTATCCAGCGAGATGTTCACCCGGGCCAGCCCGGCTCGCTTCAGCGGACCGGCCAGCTCGTCGAGCCGGGCGGCGTTGGTGGTCATGGCGATTTCGCTAATCCCCTCGATGGCCGCGAGCATGGCGACCAGCTTGGGCAACTCCGCGCGCACGGTCGGCTCGCCGCCGGTCAGGCGAACTTTGGTCAGCCCCAGCCCGGCCCCGACCCGGGCGACGCGGCCGATCTCTTCAAACGACAACAGTTCCCGCTTCGGCACCAGCGCCACGCCGTCGGCGGGCATGCAGTACACGCACCGGAAATTGCACCGGTCGGTGACGCCGATGCGAAGGTACGAGATGATGCGGCCGTGGGAGTCGAAGAGCATGCAGGGGGATTGTAGGCGGCAGATATCGGTTGTCCGTTGTCAGTTGTCTGTTGTCAGCAGTTCGTCGGCCGCTTCCAACGGACCACTGACAACTGACCACTGACGACTGACACGACCTATTTCAACGTCGCCTTCAGGTGGATCGGCGCGCCGGCCAGCACCTTGGAAATCGGGCAGCCCTTCTTGGCGCCCTCGGCCTGGGCCTGGAAATCGGCGGCACTGATCCCCGGGACGGTCGCCACCGTCTCCAGGTCGATGCTGGTGATGGCAAACCCGTCCGGCACCTTGTCCAGGTGAACCTTGGCGGTGGTGTGGACGCTGGTCGGCGGATGGCCCGCCGTGGACAGCGCATGCGACAGGGCCATCGAGAAGCAGGCCGAGTGGGCTGCCGCGATCAGCTCTTCGGGATTCGTTCCCGGGCCGGACTCGAACCGCGATTTGAACCCGTACTGGCCTTCGAACGCCCCGCTGCCGAGCTTGACCGTGCCGGCGCCGCTTTTGAGATCGCCCTTCCATTCCGCTTCCGCGCTTCGCGTGATCATGAGTGCTCCTTACCTTTCAACGTTTAGAATCAAGTCGTACTATCGTCCACCCTCAGGCGTATTGTTACGGGCGCGGCGCATTCATTGCAAGGTCAGAAACATCATGATCCGCCACCGTCAGGGCAACGACTTCCTCTTGATCACCCAGGACGACCACGCCCGCCTCTCCGGGCGACTGGCGGAGCATTTCGGCAACGATCAGTTTGCCGCCCCCCTTCCCCACAAGCAGGTCATCGATGCCATTGCCATGCACGACTGCGGCTGGCCGCTCCATGACGATAGCCCCACGCTCAACCCGGCGGGATTGCCGCTGCACGTCTTCGAATCACCGATTTCCATCAGCACGCAGGTCTGGAGCGAGGGCGTAAGGCAGGCAAAGGCCATTGACCCATATACGGGTCTGCTGGCCAGCCTGCATGTGCTGGCCCTTTCCGCCACAGTGCATACGCCCGATGCCACAGTGGCCGACCGGGACGAGCGCCGCCAGGAACTTTTTCTGCTGAACCAGTTCCAGCAGGACCAGATCGAGTTGCAGGACGACCTCCGCCGGCAGCTTGGATTGCGGACCGACATCCCGCTCCGGCTGGGGCTGGCCAAGCCCGACGCCACGCCCCGCGACGAGCGGGAAGACCTGCTGGCGTTCAATTACAAACTCCTCAGGTTGATGGACCGGCTCAGCCTGGAACTCTGCTGCTCGGAAGTGCTGCCATGGAAGATCGACTCAATCCCGCCGCGGCCCAGCACCGAGCCGGTTGATATGAGAGTCATTCGGCTGGGCGACGGGCAGGTCGGGGTCGAGCCGTGGCCGTTTTCGATCGATCGCCTGGAGTTCCAGGTGCCCTTCCGACGCGTGCTGGGGGCGATGTTTGCCGATGTAGAGGCGTTTCGACAAGCCTATGGGAATGCAAGGATCGAGAGATTGATCGTGCACGTGGTAAGGGCAACTTCCCACTGAGGACCAGCGCATGGATCGCCCTCCCCGCCGCTTGCGACTCAGGGCGTTGCCCTGCTACGAATCGCGATGGCGCAAGCGGCGATCGGGCGCACATCCAGCGGAATCGACCGCGCCATGACACGTATTGATGTCTGGTCCATTTCACGTTGACCGGATCGTGCTGTCGGCCGAGCTCCTGGGGTTGAAGAACGTCAACACCTTCGTCGGGCGCGACTGGACAAAGAGCGTGGATGACAACTGGCCGAGGTTCCTGGAGGTCTGGCGGCCGTTGATCGCCTTCGCGGAGGACCACGATATCCGTGTCGGCATCGAGAACTGCCCGATGTGGTTCACAAAGGACGAGTGGCCCGGCGGCAAAAATCTGATGGCGACGCCGGTCGTCTGGCGGCGGGCGTTCAACGACATCCCTTCGGCCCATTTCGGATTGAACTACGACTCTTCGCACTTCGTGCTCCAGCAGATGGACCCGGCGTCGCCACTGCGGGAGTTCCAGGACAAGCTGTTCCACCTGCACGCCAAGGACGTGAAGATCCGCCGGGACCGGATCAATGACGTCGGCGCCTTCGCACATCCCCTGCTGTAGCACCAGCCGCGCATTCCGGGTTACGGCGTGATAAACTGGTCCCAGTTTATGGGCGCGCTGATGGAGACGACCTATCGCGGGCCGGTCTGCATCGAGGTCGAGGATGATACGTTCGGACAGACGCTTGAAGGGCGAAAGAGCGCGCTGAAGGTAACGAGGAACGTCCTGGCACCGTTTTTTGAGTTCTGAATGACCTCGCTTTTCTGAACTCCGATCGAGCACGAAGCATGAAATATACCTACGAGCAACTGGCGAAGATGATCGACCACTCCCTCCTGCATCCGACGATGACCGACCAGGAGCTCGACGACGGTTGCCGCATCGCGGCGAAGTACGGCGTGGCATCGGTCTGCATCAAGCCGTATGCCGTCAACCGCGCGGCGGAGTTGCTCAAGGAGACCGGCGTGCTGGTCGGCGCGGTAATCGGCTTTCCGCACGGCAATTCCGCGACGGAATCCAAGCGATACGAGACCGAACTCGCCTGCAAGGATGGCGCGGTGGACATCGACATGGTGATCAACATCGGCAAAGCCCTGGGAGGCGATTTCGCCTATGTCGAGCGTGACATTCGGGCCGTTTGCGATGAAGCCCACCATCATGGCGCCATGGTGAAAGTCATCTTTGAGAATGATTACCTGACCAAAGGCGGGGCCGGGCTGAGCAGCGACGACTTCAAACGCAAGTTGTGCCAGACCAGCGAACGTGCGGGGGCGGATTGGGTCAAGACATCGAGCGGCTATGGCTTCGTCAAGCAGCCCGACGGCAGCTACAACTACAAGGGCGCAACCGAACATGACGTGGCCCTGATGTTCGCCAGCGTCTCGGCCAAAGTTCAGGTCAAGGCAGCCGGGGGCGTCCGCGACCTCGACGGCCTCATGAGGGTCCGCGACCTGGGCGCGACGCGCTGCGGCGCGTCGGCGACGGTGGCGATGCTGGACGAATACCGCCGCCGCGAAGCCGCGGAAGCCGCGGGGCAGACCGTGGCGGCGGGAAGCGCGGGAATCGGAGAGGGCGGATATTGAATCGAGGATAACGGTATAATGGTGCGAATGGATCGGCTATGCGTGATCTTTGATCTGGATGGCACCCTGGTCGACAGTGAGACGCTCGGCAATCAAGCCTTTCTCGATCTGCTACCAGAACTCACAGACCCTGTTGAGACCCTTACCGAACGTTACCGTGGGATGAAACTGGCGTTCATCATGAACGACCTCGCTGCGCGCCTCGGACAGCGCATTCCCGAAGAGTTCGAATCAGTTTACCGTTCACGGGTCTCAGTCCTTTTCAAAGAGTCTCTCCGGCCGATCGCAGGTGTGCCCCAGATGCTTTCGTCTCTACGGCACGCCAAGTGCATTGCTTCGAGCGGCCCGCTCGCAAAGATTCGAGAGTCCCTGAACTTGTGTGGGTTGGCCCACCACTTCGGTGATAAGGTTTTCAGTTCTTACGCGGTGAACTCATGGAAGCCCGATCCAGGACTATTTCTGCACGCATCGCACGAAATGGGCTTCGCGCCGCGGGAGTGTGTGGTTGTCGAGGACAGCGATGTGGGAATCGAAGCGGCATTCGCAGCCGGAATGGCAGCGATGCATTTCGTCCCACGTGCTGGTGTGGTCACCCGCCCAGGGGCGATTGCATTTAACTGTATGTCGCATCTACCCGGCTTACTCGTACGTCAAGCAGGCCGTGTCGACATAAACGGGCAGGGCAACTGATTAACGTACCGGCGCCCACTGTGCGTGGGCGGTGGATCCTGAAACTTCCAGCAACTCGCACCGCAGCGCCGGTGATTTCCGCTCCGACAGATCAATCAAGAAATCGAGCGTGTGAGTGCCCGCGGCGAGGTCGAGGCTGCCGATTGCTGCCAGCGGCAGGGGATGACCGTCCAGCCACAGTCGCACGCCCTGGTCGCTGTTGAGCAGCAGGCCGCATTTCCCGCCGGCAGTGACATTCGCGAGACAGCGGAGCACTGCCGAGTGGCCGCCGGACCCGATGGCAACCTCCGACAGCGGGACTTCGCCGGCCACATCGCTGAAGACGCGCGTCCAGGTGAGGTGGGCGTCGCTGATGAGGGTACGGCCTTGGGCGTCCGGGTCGAGCGAGGAAAATTCCGGGGGAAGGGTCGTTAGATTGAGCCAGTGGCGTGCCACTGGGACGTGACCGACGTCGAAGGGGCCGGGCTTACCCAGTTCGGACAGGAAGCGGACGAGATCGGCCAGTTCGTTGTCGGTCAGGGAATCGGTCAGGCCGGTCGGCATGAGCGTGCCGATGGAGCGCTGTCGCTTGATCGTGCTCTTGGGGATGATGATTTCGTCGTGGGTGGCATCGCGAAGGACCAGGTCGGTCGCGGTTTCGCGCTGGCGGATGCCGGTGTAGGAATCGCCGTCATTGGTGACCACCTCCAGCGCGATATAGCCGTCCTTGATCGACTTATTGGGAATGACGAGGTGTTCGACCAGGAAATCGGGCTGGGCGGTGGTGCCGATGGTGGCCAGGTCAGGGGCGACGTTGCCGCCGGCGCCGGCGATGGAATGGCACTGCATGCAGCCGATCGATGAGCGGAAGATTTTTTCTCCGCGATGGGGATCGCCTTGGGTCATCGCCAGTTGGACGAGCCGCTGCTGCTCGGCCGGCGAGAACTGCTTCTGGCGGTCGGTCGCCTCATTGCCGGCGCGGAGCGCCTCGGCCAGGGCGGGCGCGGAGAGACCAGCGGCGTAGAGCTGGCGCGTTCCGATCTTGGCTGCGTCGGGCGAAGGCTTTTTGGATTTCAATGCGGCGGCCAGGAGGTCGGGCCCGCCGGTTCGGCGGAAGAACGCGGTGAAGGCAGGCGATGGATCGCCGCCGGCAGGCAGCGGCTCGCTGAAAAGCTCGGCAGCGAGGGGGGCGCCGTGCTTCGTGTCGATTGCGGCCAGGCCGGCGATCGCGTCAACCCGTGCCGCATAGGGCTTCGGCGCTTGGGCCAGGGTGGCCAAGTGCTTCACGGTTGCCGGTCCCGCCAGATCGACCAGCGCGCCGATGGCGGCTTGGCGCCGAGCCGGTGTGGACGATTCATCCGAGCTGATTCGTTCGAGCTCCGCCCGCTCTGCCTCCAGTTTCCAAGCCCCCACGGCGCGGATGGCGGCGAGTCCCAATTCGTCGCTATCACTCATCAGGGCCGACACGCGTTTGACGTCGGCGCTGGGCTGTGTGCCGCGACTGCGGGTGGATTGGACCAGCGCATCCAGAAGCCGTGCGCGATCCGAAGATGAAAACGCTTTGCCCGTTTCGGTATCGAGAACGGCTTCAAGAACGGCGTCCTGCTCCTGCGGCGTTCCCAGCGCCGCAACCGCGGCCAGGAGCTCCGGCTGACTTTCGCGCGCGATCTTGCCGGCGCTGAGCATCGCGAGGAGTTGCCCGACGGCGTCGGGGGCCTTAATGGATTGCAGCGCGAATGACAGCCGCCTGGCGTTGCCGCCGAAAGCGAACTGCCCGGCTTGGAATTGCGGATACCAGTACGGCTTGAGCACCTCGGCGGCCTTCTGCAGTTCAAACGCCATGTAGGCGTCGGACGGGTGTTCAAGCGCGTGCAATGCCGATTCCAGCGCCGCAGAGGATGGGACCCGCTGTGCGGCTAATACGGCGCTCAGACGCACGCGCAGGCTCTGATCGTCGGCCTGCGTTGCCAGGAGGGTCGCCGGGTCAGGGAGACGATCGTGCCAGTAACCCAGGACGGTTGTCGCGGCGGCGCGGATGCCCGGGTCCCGGGCGTGCAGGAGCCGGCCCAGCAATGACGGCTCCACGACGTCGATCGACTGGTACAGCCAGAGCGCCTCGAGCAATGGGTGCTCGTCCTGTTCGCTGACAATGCCGGAAACCCATCGCGACAGCGCGGCGACGACCTCCTTGCGATCGCGCTGGGCCAGCACGCGCGCCGCCTTGAGGCGGGTCCACTGCTCGGGGTCTTTGAGATGATCCAGAAGCTGCGGGATCGTGGCATCCACCAACTGCGGCACCGGCACGAGCGGGCGGTCCTTGCAGGTGATGCGCCAGATCCGGCCGTGCTCGTGGTCGCGCCGGGGATCGCGGAAATTCACCTGGTTGTGCTGGATGATGATGTTGTACCAGTCCAGCACATACAGCGCGCCGTCCGGGCCCATCTTCACGTCGATCGGCCTGAACTTGTTGTGGTGCGAAACAATCAGAGGGTCCAGTTCCTTGACGGAAAGACGGTCGGCGTCGTACTGAACCGCGAAGCGCTGCACCTTGCGCGAATTGAACGAGCCGGTGATGAGGTTGTTCTGCCAGTCCGGCGGAAAGTGCCGCCCGCTGATGATTTCCAGCCCCGAGTGGCGCTCGCCGGCCAGCTTGGTCATCTTGAGCGATGGGACCATCGTTGCACTATCATCGTCGCGATTGAGCGGCGTGTCCGGAAGGACCAGGTTGATGTCGGCTGGCCAGGCGCTGGCGATGATCGGCTGACCGTAGGCATCGAAGATCCGGCCCCAGGTGTTGTTCACCGCGATGGAGCGGTCGTAGATTTCCAAGGCGAGCGAATCGGGGTGGAGTTGCCAGATGCAGCCGCCGAACCGGCGGCGCATGCCGCGCGGCGTTTCGATGCTGCTGTTGATGTACCACCCCTGGTTGAAATAGAGCAATCCGTCCGGCCCCCAGGAAAAGGTGTTGAGCGTGTGATGGGTGTCGGCCGTCCCGAACCCGGAGAAAACGATTTGCCGCTCATCAGACTTGCCGCTGCCGGTGTGGTCCTTGAAATGCAAGAGAAGGTCGCCCTCGCCGACGTACGCTCCGCCGGCATCGTCGGGGACCATGCCTGTCGCGACCCGCAGCCCGGAAACGAAAATATGCGATTTGTCCGCCCGGCCCTTGCCTTGGGTATCCTCCAGCACCGCGATGTAGTCGATGGCATCCTGCCCCGGCAATATCTGCGGATAACGCGGGATGCACAACACCCACATCCGGCCCTGGGCGTCGAAACTCATCGACACCGGCCGCTGCAGCAGCGGCTCAGACGCGAAAAGCTGGATGTCGAACCCCGGAGGAAGCTGCAACAGCCGGCGTTCCACCTCCGGGTCGTCGCTGTTGGGATCGTCGGCCGGTGCCGTCGTTTGAGCGACAGCGTGACGTGGGGACAGAAATGACAGAAGCGCGAACGCAAGCACGAGCAGGCGTCCGAAGGAGTGGCTAGATAGCGATGAATGTCGACAGCGGCGGAACTGCATCATGGTCGTGGTCCGTTTGAGGCACCGACAGTCGGGTTTGTCGCACAGGCGGGGACGCGCGGGGACGCCTGTGCTACGGTTTGGAGGCGGCCTTAGCCAACACATACGTATGACTCACCGGCCGCGTCAGCTCGGCGATTTGCGCGTCGTCGACCGCCACTTCATTGTCATACAGCGCGAAATCGCCGCCGATGTAAGTCCAATGCCGCGAATGATCGTTGAACGGCCTCCACCGGCGGTAGTAGAGGTCGTTGCGTTGCCCGATCAGCACACGCAGCTTCTCCATCTGCTCCTCGTCGGGGCCGGTGGTGATGCCTACGCCGCTGTTCCATTGCTCCGCCGAGGCGGTCACCGCCGGTTTCCCATCAATAGCGAGGACCCAATCGCCTGGAGCCAGGCCCGTCACCTGCATGACCGGGGCCGGGTCCGCGAAGGCCGCGAGTTTGGCGATCGGACCGGGGGCGGCCGGAGCCGGCAAGTTCCCACGCGTCACTTCCAGACGCAAGCCCGGCTGGGCCGGATCGACCGGAGCCGCCTTCACGCCGTCGGCCGACAGGACCTTCCCATCGCTGCTCACCTTCAGTTGCACCAGATCGGGACGCAGGCCAAGCTGTTTTTCGATTTCTTGTGCGGCGATCCAGTAGCCGTTGTCGTTCAGCAGAATGCCGTTGTGCGTCAGTTGGAGATTCGGGTTGGCGCGCTTGGCTTCGACGAGCCGATGGAACAGATCGACGAACGGCAGGTGCCGTTGCTCGGCGATCGCCTTGATGGCTGCCGTGTATTGCTCAACATCCCGATTGTGTTCGACCTGATCGGGCAACGGCCGACCCAGGTCTTCGGCACAGGGCGGCGAGAGCAAAATAAGCCTGGGCGTCAGGTGTTCCAGCACGGCCAGGAGGTCGTTGTACCCTTGAACGAAATGCGGCAGCCCCGCAGCACCTGCGAACGATTCGTCCAACCCATAGCCGACGAAAATAATGTCGGGGTTGAGCGCGGTCGTTTCCTTCTTGAGGCGTTCGAATTGGGCGGGGTTCTGGTATCCGGCAGTGCGTGCCGACCCCCAGACATCGTCGCCGCTCCAGCCCAGGTTAGAGCAGATCAGCCGGCGATCCGGGAAGCGGCGCTCCAGGCGTGCCTCGACGTACCCGCTGAACTGGGCTTGCTCGACGAAGCCGTCGCCGAGGAAGACGATGCGGTTGTCGCCGTCCTTGAGTTCGATCGCCGGCGGCGCGCCGGCGCGGGCGAGGCTGCTAAGGAGCAGAATGACGAGGAGCGTCAGATTCTTCCGATTCATGATTTGACTACATCATGGAAGGTGCTTTGTTTACACGATGACGCGCCGGCTCAATAGAGGACCACAAAGCCCCCGTCGGGTCGGGCGAAAGCGGCAGGTTTGCTCCAGACCGGCAATCCGTCCACGTGCCCCGACGTTCCGGGGATTGGCGTACCCGCGGCGTCGTAGGCTTGCCACCCCACCGATCCACCCTTATTCCACCCGGTGCCCTGAGCCCACGCAATGAGGGTGTTCCCCTTCGCGTCCACGGCCAGGGCCGGATGTTTCGATCCGGCGCCAGCCGCGGTAATCGGCTCGGACATCGCGCCGGACTTCGGATCGATTATGCCCCACTGCACTTGATCAGCGGTTTCCCAGGCGCCGACGACGCCCCGCAGGCCGCGTGCGAGGGCCGACGTGCTCATCAGGCAGATTGAAGAGCGTGTGGCCGCGACCATCTCCGATTGGGGACGCTTCGCCGACATGTCGGTGCTCACCAGGTAGATATCGCGGGTCACGAGACTGACCTCGCCGCGGTACAGCGCGTAGAGCCGGCCGTCGCCGCCGGTGAGCACGTCCAGGCCGCAGCATCCGCAAATGCCGATGGCGGGGTCGGAAATCGCGGTTTCCGGTGCGAACGTCTTGCCGTCGTCGGCCGACACCGCGACCCAGACGCGGCGGTCGTCCTCGCTCCCTCCCTTTTTCGCCACGGCATGCCAAGCTACATAGACATGGCCCTTTTCATCTGCCGCCACGGACCCGCCTTCGCGGAATAACCCACTCGTCATCACATTGCGCTGCGGCTCGAAACTGATATTGCCGGCAGCGTCAACGCTCCCTCGTGCATACAGCATGGGCGCCTGATCGCCGGGGGCCTTGGGCTCAGCGCGCTTTGAGCCGGTCCAGGCAACGTGAACCAGGCCGTGCGCGCCCAGGGCCAGATGTGCCCCGCGCACAGTTCCTACGGCGAGGGCGCTGCCGGCCTGGCTGTTGATGCGAACCGGCTCCGACCAACTTGCCCCGCCGTCGGTCGAGCGGACGTAGGAGACATCCGACGCGGAGGGGTCGCCCTTCAGATAGATCAGGTGGACGACGTTCTTGTCGTCAACGGCGACCTCCGACTGTAAGCCGGCGTCCGGCGTCCGTGCGGCGGTCACTGTCGGTGCATCGGCGAGGGCGCGGGCCGAGATCAGGCAGACTACCAAGTAGACTCCGGAGATGGAGATGAGGGGGATCCTGCGAAACATGAGGGAATGTCCTCCTTCCGGTGCAGGACGCGTTCATTTCAGGCCTAGGCTCTGCCGGGCCAATGTCCGAAACCGTCGGCACGTGGCCACGGCCGTGCGCGCATCGGCCACGGATACGGTCATCCCCGGATAACGTGGGAGAACTGCGTAGAGGCTCATGACGCCGAACTGACCTGAGAAAGCAGTCCAACGGCGCTCGACCGGCAACGCCAGATTCAAGAGTTCGTCTAGATCGTGTGTTTTCGCGAATGGAATGGCCGCTTCAGTGAGGCGACCCTTCAAGTACTTTTCAACACATTGCTGGGCGTGGAAGCAAGTCGGATCATGCCGGCCCCGTTTGCGCGAGCGCAGGAGCAGCAAGACGACGTCGTAATCGCCTTCGGCCTTGAGCACCCATTCGCGGGTCGTCGGAAGCATGAAGCACCAATCCCTTTTCAACGATTTCCTTCAGGAAGAAATCATTCCACTTGATCCTCCTGACGATCTCCGCGGACGACCGCACCAGCAGGTCCATGGGAAACGGGGCACTGACCGCCAGGCGGATCCGGGCCGACTGATGATGCCACGGTCCGCGATGAGACATGATTACAAGAACGTCAACATCGGAATCGGGGTTAGGTGTCCCGTATGCATACGAGCCGAACAGGACGATCCGCTCGGTCCGGAAGCGCTCAGCCACCTCTTTTACGAAATCGATGATCTCGTCCGCTACAACCATGACATAATGATACCATGCAATTCGGGCGTTGCTCTACGCGGCGATAAAATGACCGAGGCAATCGCTACGGCATCTGCCACAGCGTGTAATACGCCGTCGGGTTCAGCAGCGGCTTGCCATCGGCGGCGCGGAGGTTCGGCACGTGCAGCTCATGGACTGCGCCGAGCTGCATGCCGTCCACCACCAGATGCACCGCCTTGCCGTCGGCGCTGACCTCGGCCTTCTTGACCGTCGCGGTCGTCTGATCGACTTCCGGCGAGCCGTACTCTTCACGGTAGATGTAGCGGAAGGTCGTCATCTTGTAGTTGGCAACGTCCGCGGCGGTGGCCTTGTCGACCGGCTCGGTGAAGGTGATGTCGAAGCCGTCGGGCTTGATCTTCATGTCGTACATCTCGAAGGGGATTTTCCCGGTCCAGGCGAGGCGTTCGAGGGCGAATTCCTTGGGGCCGCGCGAGCCCCAGCCGCGGTTGGTGCCGCCGACGAAGAATGAGCCGTCGGTGCCCTGGATCATCGGGACGATGCCGGAGGCAAAACCTTCGCGGAAGGGGAAGCAGACTCCCTGGTAACGGCCTTTCACTTTGTCGAGCACGAACCGGCCGATGTTGCTGTGGTGCTGGTCGGCGCAGAACATCTGCCGGCCGAACGGCCCGAACTTGCCGTCGCTCATGTCGCAGACGATGCCGCTCTGCGACTGGCCCAGTTTTTCGTACGGCTGGATGATGGCGGGCGGGACAAGCTGCGGGATCTTCTCAGCTTCGACGTAAATCCGGCTGCCGGACTTGGGGTCCGGCGGGCGGCTGCCCATGTTGGGGGCCTTGTCGTACCACTTGTTGCCGATGGGGTGCCCCTGGAAGCTGCCTTCGACGAGCTGCCGCAGGGCGTCAGCGCCGTTCCAGGGCCCCTGGTTTTCGGAGTAGAAGAGTTCGCCCTTGTCGTTCCAACCAATGCCGCCCGGCGAGCGGAGGCCGCTGGCATAGGGTATGGCCTTGCCGTCGGGTGTAATTTTCAGGCACCAGCCGCGGAACTCTGAGTCGCTGGTGAATGAGCCGGTCAGCGTCAGCAAGACATAGAGGTTGCCGTCCTTATCGAACTTGCTCATCCAGGGGTATTCGTGGTAGTCGCCGTTTATGCCCCAGGAGTCGCAGAAGGTTTCATAGACATCGGCCTTGCCGCGGTTGTGGGTGTCCTTCAGGCGGGTGACCTCGCCGCGTTGGACGGCATAGAGGTAGCCGTCCTTCGGGTTGTAGGCCAGGCCCATTACCTCGTGCATGCCTGTCGCCCAAAGGGTGTATTTGAGATGGGTCGGCGGGTCTTCGTAGGCGCCTTCGATAAAGTAGATGTCGCCCTTGCGGGTGGAGACGGCGAGCTTGTTGTCGGGGAGGAGTTCCATCCCGCCGCATTCGAGCGAGATGTCGTCGGGGATGGAGAGCGTGATGATCTTGTAGTAATCCGACTCCGCCGATGCCTCGGCGGGCTTTTTGGGAGCGGCGGACGCGATGGCAGGGATCAACGAGCTTGCCAGCAATGCAATCGCGACAAAAGAGAAGATGGTTTTTCGATTCATAGTGAGACGTCGCCTTCCAACACTTGCGAACTCGGTTTAAGAGCCAATCTGGGTGCCATGGGCAAGCGTACTCGCTTGCCCGTGGTTTCGCGTCCGGTTCAGTGCTCCACGGGCAAGCGGGTACGCTTGCCCATGGCACCCAAACAGCAGGCTTGTGGAAATCAATATCTCTCAAGCCGCTTGTTACCAACTCATCTGCACACTCACCGCCGCCGCGCCGCCGGCGAACTCGACCGGGAACAGCAACTGTTTGCCGCCGTCGAAATCGCGGATGACCGGCTTGGCTGCTGCCGCTCCGGGCGGGAGAGACAGCGTGAGTTTGTCGTCGATCGTCCAGACGCCGGGGCTGGCCGACTCGATCTTCTTGCCCCACGCCGCCTGGAAGTACAGGTCCTTGGGCGAGGAGGCGCACTTCAGGTGGAAATCCCGGACCAGTGTTGCCTTACCGGGAGAGAGCACCGGGAACTCCTGCTCTTCGACCTCGATGTCCCCGCCGGGGATATCGAGCACATAGTGGAAGATCGGCCGGTCCTTTTCGTCCAGCACATATCCCTTGAAATGCGCCGCGGGGTTGCGGTCGTTCACCTTCAGGACGGGCCACGGGGCCTGGGGCGAAGAGAGCATCGCGAAGCTCGCGCCCGGCGGCAGGTTGATCACGTCGGTGCCCAGCGGCGGGTTCTCCTTTCCGCCGCGGCCTTCCCACTGGCCCGAGGCATCGAAGAAACGCCCGTGCCAGGCCTTGGCCAGGCGGATGTTGTTGGCGTCGAAAGCCACGTGGACCCGCTCGGGAAACCCGACCAGGACCGAGCGGCTGCCCACGTCGGCCATGAACGTCCGATGCACGATCGGCTCATCGGTCGGCGTCAGTTCCATGCCCGCCCCGGCCAGGGGATGGATGCCGGCCGGCAGGGGCATCGATTTGCCGAGGGAGGTGTAATTCCAGATCGCGGCGATCTGCCCCTCCATGGTGCCGCCGGCGATCGTGGGGAGGCTGACCTTGCCTTCAGGCCAGAACGCGGGCATGCGCGTGCCGGGGTTCTTGCGGGGCGGGTCGGCCAGATAATCGTGGAACCAGCCGGGCCGCAGGCGGTCGTGTACAGAAGACAAGTCGATGGAAGGGATGCCCAGCGACTTGTTTCCGCCCACGCCGTGGCAGTTGACGCATCCCAGGCCCTTGGTGCCGACCAATGTCCGCCCGTCGGCGGCCGAAGCTTCCGAAAACGGCGGTAATTTGTTCACCTCCGGCCCATCGGCCTGGGCGAGCGATTCGGGGAGGAACGCCAAAACATCCCTGCCGAACCGCGGCATGCGCGTCGCCATCCACGGCCGGACGTGCAGGTTGCCCTCGAAGACGATCTGCTCGACGGCGGTGGGAAGGAGCTTGTCGCCGACGCCGGTGAGCCGGGGCGGGATCCGGCCCTCTTCGCCGAGATCGAAGTTCCCAGTCATGCCGAAGAATTCGTTCTTGCCTGCTCCGGGACCGCCGATGTCGTCGCGGGTGTGGCAGGCAACGCAGTTCAATGCCGCCATGGCATGGATGACCTGCTTCTTCGGCTCCAGCGGCACTCCGATGACGGCGGGGTCCCTGTCGGCCTTGATCGCGGCCGATAAATCCTGCCGCTGCTCGGCCGATAGCTCATAATCCGGCAACCCCTTGGCGACGTGCTCGGCAAGGCAGCCCTCACCCGCCTCGGCGTTGATCTGCGCCAGCGGTTTGCCGGTGCGGGTCGATTGCTCGCCGGGAATGGCATGGCACGAGGCGCACCCGATGGCGGCGAGCATCTGCTTGCCCATTTCCACCTTCTGGGCGTCGACCGTGAACGGCTCGCTGCCCAGCGGGATCATCGGCCTGCCGCCGACGTGGAACAGCACGTCGTTGGGGATCGGCCCTCGCTTAACGTCCGGCCCTTCCCATTCAACGGTCAGTTCATACCCCGACCCAGCCTGGAAGAACGTGACGGCAATCGGATGATCGCCTTCCTGGAGCTCCACCGAGCCGGACTTTTCCTCCGGCGCATGGACGCCGTCGTTGTTCACCACCGGCTTACTGTCGATGTAAAGGCGTGAGCCGTCATCGGATTTGGTCCAGAACGTGTACTTGCCGCTCTTGGGGACGTGGATGGCGCCGGTGAATTTGACTGCGAAATTCTCGTTGCGGTGATTGGGGACCGACGGGTCGAAGTTATCGATCGATCCTTCGGATTTGGGACGGAGCTTCTCGAGCCGTTCGATCTCCGCCGTCAGCGCGCGGCCGGTTTCATAGTAGGCATAGTGAACCCCCGCCGAGCGGAGCGGCCCGGCCTGCGCGGCCGCCGGATTATCGAGCTGCTCGCGCAGCAGATAGACGGCGATCGCCCGTGCCTCGCCGGGCGTCAGGTTGGAAGAAGGCATTCGGCTCCCGGGCCGGGCCTTGAGCGGGTCCAGCAGGAACGCCACCAGTTGATCGACGGTTGTCCTGGCCGCCAGGTTGCCCAGCGGGACCGATGGGAGCGACGGCCCGGCACTGGCCGCCGACTTGGGCGTGCCCTCGGTGCCCCCGCCCTGCGGCGCCGGAGGAGCGTATCCTTTCTCCGGCGCGTGGCATGCCACGCAGCCGACCGTGTGGTAGAGCGTGCGGCCCTGGTCCACCTGGATGGTGTTCCCCTCCTGCGTGGCCGGCGCGATCGGGCCGCCGAGCGAAACCAGGTAGTGCGTCAGGAACTCCACCGCTCCCTTTTTTGCGGCCGGCTCCGAAGCGCGAAAGAAATCCGGCATCGTCGACCCCGGCTTCTCGCCATGCGGGTCCGCCAGATAGGCCTTCAAAAACTGCGGCGTCGCCCGCGCCCCGATGTTCGACAGATCGGGCGCGGCCTTGGTCAGCACGTGCTTCTGGCCCTCGGCCGAGTGGCACGCGAGGCAATCCAGTTCGCCCAGGAGCACCTCGCCGCGTATGACCGGGTCCGATTTGGCTTCCTTGAGCCGCTCGTAGCCGGCAACGACCGGGGCCGGATGCGCTGCCGGCTCGGCTCCGCGAGCTGTCACCAAGCCGCTCAGACCGCAAGCCCCCGCCAGAGCGCCCCAGACCGCCGGAACAAAAACCGCCCTGCACGAAAGGCTTCGCTGCATGTAGATCTCCAAGCTGCCGTCTTCAGTTGTCGAGTCATTTCCTATAACCCGGCCCGGGCCGGGACGTTGTACGAAATGTCTTTTTGCAAGACCCCGACCGCCGGCTCCGCCAGCAAAAACGGCGTCGAGGGCGGAAAGGTAACTCGCATGGTGGCGATGTTCAACATGGGCGATGGCGGGAGGAGGGAAGCACGAAGGCGGAAGTCCGAAATCCGAAGTAAATCGAAATGAAGACAGAAGAAGAAAGCCGAAAACCATCGGACGCAGACAACACGCCCGCCGCCATCCGTCCTGAGGATCGCCTGGTTGACGATTTGGGAGCCGCCTGAAGTGTCGATCCGGACCGTCGCAAAGCTCCGGTCTCGGCATGGAATGCAATCGCGCGATCGCGCACCATCAGGGGTTTGAGCTTGCCGGTGCTTTTCGTTGAAGGGGTTCCGTCGGGGGTGGAGTTTGCGATGCCTTTGCGGTAAGATCACCCCAGTGAAGATCGCACCTGACCCGGCCGCCTGCGGCCGTTTTCAGACATTCGGCGATCCCCGGCCTCTTGGCGGAATTGGCAGACGCGATGGATTCAAAATCCATTGCCCGAAAGGGCGTATCGGTTCAACTCCGATAGAGGCCATGTGACTGGAAATGAAGGGGTTGCGTCAAAGACATATCGCGGATGAATACGGGGCGAAAATCGTCTCGTGCTACCCCGGTGCTACCGCGAGACGCGAGATTGGGGTCATTATGGATCGCAACGAAGCCATCGGCTGGCTCCAGTTGATCGCAAAAACGCCCGAAGTCGAATTGATCTATCTGCGGGCCGGGGACTGCAATGAGAAGTTCTCTCCAGATCAGGTCAAGGACAACACAATCAGCCTGCCGGAAACCCTCGCCGATCCAATCGTCTTTACCGCGTACTTCTCGTTCGACGACGCCACGGCGATTGGCCCCATGAAGCTTGGCGAACGACTGAACGAAAAGAGGGCGGCGGTCGGGCTTGCTCCGTTGAAATGGGCTCTCGTTAGCGCAGCGCCGCCGCCATCAGCGACGGGGCCGCAGCATGGCAGGATGAGCTACATGGTTGAGTGCCGCGGCCTGAGCCACAGTCGTGTCTGACAATTCCGGGTGGCGCACCAGGGTTGCCGGACCTTGTACGACGGCAAAAGAAGCAAGCAGCGCGGAGACGCGAACCATGCCCAAACTCGACGTCGATATCAAGATCAACGACAAGTCCGTAACCAAACTCCTAGACGTGGTAAGCAAGGGAATCGGTGTTGCGTATGAACCCACAAGGATAAGACGAAGGGCGAGGGCGGAGTCGGCAGCCGCAATCGAGGCCGAGAAAAACAAGGGCGAAATCCGATTGCTTAAGCTGGAGAACGACGAAAAGGTGAAGGAGCGAAAGGCTCTCCTCAAGCGCGCGAGTCAGCGGGTGGCGTACACGGAGGAACGTCGCGAGCAAAACATCGAGGCGGTGGTGAAGGAGGGGCTGAAGTCGTTACCCAATGAGGTTTCGGATAAGCCCGTCGACCCTGACTGGATAAACCGGTTTTTTGATGACTGCAAGGACATCTCGAACGAGGATATACGCGTAGTTCTGGGCAAACTGCTTGCTGGCGAAGTCACTCATCCCAACACGTTCTCTCGTCGCACGATCGGAGTGATAAAAGAGCTGAGTGCCCGAGAATTGCGAACTTTTCAAGTAGCCGTGTCAATAGCTTGGATCGATTCCTCGAGCCGAAAGGCAACCATCTTTCTGCCTCCGATAGGGAGCCCCGACCCCCTGGCCGGCTTTGGCCTAGCCGTTGAAGATCTAATTTCGCTCGACGCCGCCGGCCTGGTGCACTCCACAAGCATACTTGATTTGGACGTTAGACACAACGACGTGTTCAGCTTTGGGTCAACCAAGTATCGAATGGAAACCCGCGCACGAATGCGCAACATACCCTTTACCCGTGAGGGAACGGAGCTTCTAGCTCTGGTCGAACCGACGATGCCGCATGAGGTGTCAGAGGAATATTTGCGGTTGCTACTTCACTGGTCCACCATGAACGGCCTGTCAGTTAGCTCAGTCTTGCCGCCGACCTACTACACGCCGGGGGACTCAACGCCCTGAGATCATCGCGCCATCCTAGTCTAGTCCAGATCGACTTCCATCCTCACAGCCCGCGCGACGTAGGCAACATCCCGGCAGTGCAACCGCGTTTCAGGGAAACGGTCACGGTCGCGGACGAGCCGCTTGAACGTGCTTTCCTCGCTGGTGGTCCAGATCAGATACTGTTCCACCGCCGGCAACGCTCGCTCGCGTACGCCACCGTGGCCGCCAGCCTGGGCGTGCTGGTGCTGTCGATCTGGCATTGCTCAACGGCCACTACCGGTCTGACATCCGGCCCGATCTACCTGGCGATGCCCCTCGCGGTCGCCGCAGATGCCGGGCTGGTTTGCTGCAAGCTGGCGTTGCTGGTCGCATGAATGCCCTCACCTGCAATTGGCCGCCTCGGATGATCCGGGGCGGCCTTTTTGTTGGGTCTGCTCCGCCGCCCTCGTCTGTTGACCGCTCGCCCAGCCTCCGACAAGCTCCCGCCCCGTATGCCCCGGAAGCGCCAAGCCAAGGCAACGCGAGCCCTGGACCGGAAACAAGCTCATTTGCAGGATTCGCGGCAAGGTCACCGGGCTCAGACGCACGACCGGCCCCAAACCTTAGCGATGCGGGAGAAAAAGCTTAGTACACGGAGTGTCCCTTTTCAAAATATAGCGGTTAAGGTGACGTCCGAATGAGAGGTCGCATGCTAACCAGACTCGCCTTTTTGCTATTATTGCTTCTCGGGACGGGCACCACTAATGCTCAGTCAGTCTTTGACGACAATGGACCGGCGTCGAAACCAGCACGGCCGAAGAATCTGTCGCCGGCGCCACGATTGCCGGCATCGTCTAAGCCAAAGCTAAATCCTGCTGACCCGACAACAAAGGCAACCGCTACGACCTACTACGTTATCCAGTTGCATGGCGAGGTTGGCGAGACACTTCTGGCCAGCGAATTGGAAAAGCAACTGGCCGACGCGGTAGAGAAGAAGGCAACCGTCGTGGTGTTGGACATCGACTCTCCCGGCGGATCGGTGGATGAGGCGCAGAAGGTAATTGGGGTGATTCACGCCTACAACAAGCAGGCGAGAATCGTCGCACTCATCGGACAGGACTTCTCCGCAGCGGCAATCCTGACGCTATCGTGCAAGGAAATCTATGTCAGGGCCGTGGCGGTGATTGGCGCGGCGACCTCGTTCATCCCTTCAAATCAGGCAGGCGGGGAGCGTGTGCTATCGCCAAAGTTGGAAGAAAAGATGCAGTCGGCGTGGCGGGCAATGGCACGAAACAGCGCCGAGGAGGGCGGCCACGAGCCATTGCTGGCCGAGGCCATGATCGACAACAAGATGGAATTGCTGCTGGAGCAAGTGAACGGGAAGCCTGTGGTTCGCGAATATGTGGACGGCCCGAGATTCGGCGGTGAGCGCACGCTTTGTCGTAAAGGCCAGATTCTCACCTTGTCCAGCCGGGAGGCCGTCGAATGCGGACTTGCCAGGGCGCTTGTTGACGACTACGCGGAGCTTGGCAAAACGATTGGACTTTCGGATTGGAAGCCGTGTGCGACTTTATCCCCGATAGCGCAAGCCGCTGGCCCAGCGGCAAGGCCCGGCGTCGCCCCCACCACAAGGCCAAAATCCTTTGATGGCATTGAGTATCCGCCGCTGACGGTGGTTCCAGTGAAAACCAAGATTCCATTGCATTCGACACTGGAAGACGTTTCAAAGATGTTGCAGCACGATCCGGCGACCTTAGGGATACGCATCTTCAATTCGGACAAGAGTGAGAAGATAAAAAACCTACGGTTGAGCTATGCAATATCATCTGATTCGTCAATAGTGACGCGCGATGGCGCTGGTGGAACCGCAACGGAGGTTACTCACAATTCCCATAAGATACGCGGAAGCATGCTGTCGGAATGGTTTACTTTCAACATTGGCGAGGCTGATTTGGCGGGCCTGGAGTTGAAAGACGGAACCATTACCGAAATTTGTTTGTTCTACAAGAATGCGGCAGCGGCGGAGAAGGCGTTGCAGACAGCCAAAGACCCAAAGGACTGGTTCGTAACGAGAGAGAATGGAACCGTCACCTTGACCACAATGGCTGCTGGGCAACAGCGGGGAACGCCGGGTCAAGGATCAACACGAATGGCAATAGAGCAATATCTTCGGAAGGGGAATATGCAGCGTCACGGATCGGTCATGCGGGCCAACGGGAGCTTGTTCGAGGAATGGGAATCCCCCGATGGCACAACGAAGATTTCCATCCTCTACGTCAACGGTGTCTGTGTAGATTGGGAAGTGCTCACGACCGGCGACACAAGACCGTAGCTCAGGCGTGGCGTTAAGCTGTGCCGGCAGATGAACGACGCGGGATTTTCCACCCACGCCGGAGCCGCGCGGAGAAGCGCCAGCGCGTAAACGCCCGGACCCAAATCCGCCAATTAAGGCAATATTTACTTGGCTCACCAAGGACGAGTTACCTATTTTGCCGATGACCTTTTTAGATGTAATGGACCGGATTCCTTGGATTCCGGCCCCGTTAGCGTCTTCCATATAGAGCAGCCTTTCTTTCCCGTGACGTTCCACGGTTTCACCCGGCTTTGGCCATCGCCGGTTTCAAATGCGCGTAAATCGTGGGACGGATCAAACCGGTTGCGCGCCCGATTGCCGCGATCTTCGACCCCTCGGCCTGCATACGGTGGATAACCGCAAGCTGCTCGTCGGACACCTTGACTCGCCGGCCCTTCTCAGACCCGCGCCACGTCTTCCCGCTCGTCCTGGCGATTGCTTGGCCGGCCATGACCCGTTCCCGCCTCACTTCGGTCTCGAATTGTGCCACCGATGCCAGCAGGTTCGCCATGAGCCTGCCGGCGGGCGTGGACAGGTCAAGCCCGTCGTTCACGCTGACCAAAGTCACTTTTCTGGCGATCAGGTCTCCAAACAGCTTCGTTAGCCCGCTTGCCGTTCGGCCCAGCCGGTCGAGGCGCCAGCAGGCGATGCGTGAGACCTTGCCGGCCTCGACGTCGGCCATGAGATGGTTCCAGCCCTGCCCGTCCATGACAGTGAGCATTGCGGCACGTCCGCTTCCAGATGGGAGTGGATACCCTGGTGCCCGGTGGCCCTGCCAGCGGAACGGCGTCTCCGGGATACACCACCAAGTAATCGTCCTTCGGTACCTCGTCCACTTCATCGAAAAAGCCATATGACCAGTGCGGCCCAATGAAGTCCCGGAAGCCTTCAAGCCACTGCCGGGCGACCACCATCAAATCGGTGCCGTTGTGGCCCGTCCGGGTCATGACTTAAGCGCTCGCACCGCCACCAACGCCTTGATTACGCCACACAGGACGATTCCGAGAATAACCGCCACGATGCGGGCGACGACCAGCATTTCGACAAGGCTGAATCCACGTCGGGAAATGATCGTTTGGTCCCTCATGACTTCGCCCGAATGGTTCGACTTTGCCACGCCATTCCTTCGCCCTCAGCGTGCCTGCCGTGTTCCGACATACTGGTCCAGGGCCTTCTCCAGCGCAGCTCGAATCTCATCATGGGTGGTTTCATTCCGTCCATTGAATGCGGCAGCGACGTTGAAACCGTCCTGTCGCCAGATCATGATGGATGTTGAACCCGGCAGACTGCCATATTTTACCCACAGAGGATGGTCGCGATCCCTCGGTTTGCCGGTTTCCCAGTATTCGTCCATGAAGAAGCAAAGATATCTCGCGGACGCAAAAATGGGTCCGCCATCCTTCAGGTTCCAAACGGCGTGAGACGCTTGTTGCTTGGGCGAGAGCTCCTCGGGCTGCCCAATGCCGTCACAGTTGCTTCTGTGCAATAATCCTTCCCGGTAATAAACTCCCGGTTGCTTGTGCGACTCGTATTCCACCACGTACCGCAGGGTATCGAACCCAAAGTTGGAATAGTTTTCCACTTTGCCAGGATCAGCCTCAAGCCGGCGCGACATCGCCTGACTCAGCAAAACTGGAATGGTGAATGGTGGGGTCGTTCCCGATGCCTGCGCGGCCTTGGCCAGATCATCGCGGATGTCCCCTCCCCAGCCGGCCTTCATATCCAACACATGCTCGAACGTGATGTGATTGACGCGCGGGTCAATGATGGCCCCCGCGGGGCGGATCCCCAGCGTTGCGAATAGCGGCGCGTCGAGGTTCAGCTTTCCTTCCGCTGCCAACTTACGCACTGCGGCAGCCGTGATTGGCTTTTCGCAACTGGCGATCCCGAAAAAAGCGTTTTCGGGTGCGGCCGTTTTGTGTTCCTGGTCCAGCCAGCCGTAGCCGCGCTCATACAACAGGGTATCGCCCTTGGAGATTGCCAGCGAAGCTGCCGAACACTGGATCTTCTGTAAATAAAGCACCATGACGTCGTCCAGCAAATGGATTGGTGCTTTGGCATTTCCCGAGATGGGGACCTTTGCATCGTTCGGGGTGACAGCAGCAGCGGGCGGGCGGCCTGGGTCATTCGCGCCTTTTTCGGCGGCAGCGGCGTTTGCTGCCTCCGCGTCAGCCTTTTCTTTGTCGGCCGATGCCTTGGCGAGCGTCAGTTTTGCCTGCGCGGCAACAACGTCCGCTGACGTTCGTAGCGCCTCTTGATGGGCAGCATCCAAATCCCGTCGGGCGCGATTGTATGCGGCGCTGGCGTCCAATTTATCTTGCGGCGAGCCGTTGGCGCGGGCGTCCTCAAGGGCCTGGCGTCGCGCTTCCACGGCAGCGGCAAGTGGCATGCCTTTGGGGCCGGCATCGAATCCCTTGATGACGGACGCCGTCACATCGGCAAGATGCTGTCGGGCCGCGAGGACCTCGGCCGGTTCCGCAGCCGGTTTCGTTGCCGGCGTTGCGCCAATCATGAGCAGTGCCGCGACAATCAGTAGGATACCACGTCGCATGGAATGCCTCCCGTAAGCGCTTCGACGCAGAATTCAGACATGCACGCCGTGACTCAGATTCGCTCGGCGGTGTATACCGCGCCCAGCAACAAGTGGCAACGCGATCCCAGCCTGTTCCACCGCTGGTGTGGGCGGCATCGGCACCGATTTCGGCCTCAGCGGTTCCGGCAATTGGGGGAGAGGCCGAGGGAAAAGGACACCGCGGCCGTGCCGCCGATCTTGCTGGGAAGGGGTCTCGTGCTGCTCAACCCAGGATGGAATGAGTATCGCCGCGGAGAAGCTCGGCGTCTCCGGCCCTCAGGACGATCGGCGGACGGTCGCGCCGCATAGCCAAGACGGTAAATCGTACGGTAAACTGGCGATCAGCGACGCGATTTGGATCAGGAACTTTGCCTCTATCAGTGGTTTTTGCCATGCCCCGACTGACAGTTCAACAAGCCTTCGATCTGGCGATGCGGCACCATCAGGCGGGACGGCTGAGTCAGGCCGAGCAACTCTACACGCAGATCCTGGCGCACCAGCCCGGGCATGCCGATGCGGCCAACAACCTGGGGCTCATGGCACTGCAGGCAGGCCGAATCGACGTCGCAGTCGATCGGCTTGGCCGTGCGATCGCCTTGCGGCCTGGGTGGGCCGAAGCCTACAGCAACCTCGGGAGCGCCTTGAGCAAGGCCGAGCGGTTGGACGAGGCCATCGCCGCTTGTCAGCAGGCCCTTGCGATCAAGCCAAACTTGCCGGGGGCCTGCAATAACCTGGCCATGGTACTGCAACGCGCCGGGCGCCATGATGAGGCCATTGACGCTTGTCGGCGGGCGATTGCTCTCGACCCCGGCTGCATTGAAGCCCACAACGGTCTTGGGCTGGCGCTGAACCACCTGGGGCGATTTGACGAAGCGATGTCCGCCTGTCGCCACGCGATTACCGTCCGGCCCGATTTTGCCGACGCTCACCTGAACCTCGGCGACGCCCTGCAGGGAAAGGGAGAGCTGGAGGAAGCGGTCGCCGCCTATCGCCGGGCGATCGCTCTGCGGCCGGACCTTTACGAGGCGTACAGCAACCTGGGAATTGCCCTGAGGGACCTGGGGCAACTCGATGAGGCCATGGCGGCCTGCCGTCAGGCAGTCGCTCTCAAGCCCGATCTGCCTGATGCCCACTGCAACATCGGCATTGTCCTGCACGACCAGGGGCAACTTGACCAAGCCATTGCCGCGTACCGACGGTCCATTGCCCTCAACCCGAACTCGCCTGATGCCCATTTCAGTCTTGCCTTGGCGCTGCTGGCGCAGGGGGACTTCCGCCAAGGCTGGGAAGAGCACGAATGGCGGTGGGAAAGCAAGCGGCTTGGCCCAAGGCGAGACTTCGCCCAGCCGCAGTGGGACGGCCTGCCCTTGGCGGGACGGACGCTTCTGCTCCACGCCGAGCAGGGTTTAGGGGACACATTGCAATTCATCCGATATCTGCCGCTGGCCGCCCGGTGCGGCGGAAGGGTCATCGTCGAATGTCAGTCCGAACTGCTACGCCTGCTGCGGACGATGGCCCCCGATTGCGAGGTTGTGGGCCGGGGCCAGGCGCTTCCACCGTTTGATGTCCACTGCCCATTACTAAGCCTGCCGAAGGTTTTCGGGACGACGCTTGGCGACGTCCCCAACGCGGTGCCGTATCTCGGTCCTGATGCCGTAGACGCGGGTATATGGCGTCAGCTTCTGGACGGCCCTGCCCAGGCCCTCAAGGTGGGCCTGGTATGGGCCGGGAGCCCCGGCCACAAGAACGATCGCAACCGATCGATGAACCTGACGACGCTGGCCCCGCTGGGGAAGGTCCCCGGCATTCAGTTTTTCAGCCTGCAAAAAGGCGAGCCGGCAGCACAGGCCAGGGCGATGCCGGCTGGCCTGGAGCTTATCGACTGGACGCACGAGTTGAAGGATTTTGCTGATACGGCGGCGCTGATCGCCAACCTGGACCTGGTCATCGCGGTGGATACCGCGGTGGCACACCTGGCCGGTGCGATGGGCAAACCGGTCTGGGTGCTGCTGCCGTTCGTTCCGGATTGGCGCTGGATGCAAAAGCGGGAGGACAGCCCGTGGTATCCGACGATGCGGTTGTTCCGCCAGCCGTCGCTTGGGGATTGGGACAGCCTGATCGAGCGCGTCGCCGGGGAATTGTCGGTCTGGGCGAGCCAACCGTTTTCACCGCCTTCGTTGAGGACCGACGCACGTGGGCATCAATAAGTGTCCCAGTCTCAAGCGGTTTCGCTTCCGTCATGCCGAGGCAGCGCGTGGGTCGCTTGCGACCGTGGCTACGAGAGCGGATCCGCAGCGCGCCGGGCCATCTCACCCCGCTACGGCGCATCGAATCCGGGGCGGCGCGAACTCGTAAAACTCGCTCGCTCTGCCCCGGCGTGGTGAGCATCGCACTCTCCGCTCATCCCGTTTACCATGACAATGATTCATGCGTCCGATTAAGGAAAGCAATCGCATCGGGCCAACAGCGCAGCGCGTCGGACGTTGTATCAATATCGGGCAGGCTGACCGTTACTCTTCATGACTGCATTTTTCCAATCCTCGGCTCCCGTTGCGGCCGCGACGCCTTCGGCGGATTCGACGAGCTCACCGCAGGCGGATTCGACGAGCTCACCGCAGGCGGATTCGACCAGCCCACCGCAGGCGAGCTGGCCGCGGACGGTTTCAAGCCCGGCGCCGCGCGATGACGTTGCCCCTTCATTGCCCGCCGTCGGCCGCCCTGCCCGGCTGGTTTCGATCGACGCCTATCGCGGCTTGGTCATGCTGCTGATGATGGGCGAAGTCCTGCACCTCAGCGTCGTGGCCAAGAACACGCACAGCGCCTTCTGGTCTTTCCTGGCTTACCACCAGACCCACGTCGAGTACCTCGGCTGCTCGCTCCACGACCTGATCCAGTCCTCCTTCTCGTTCCTGGTCGGCGTCGCCCTGCCGTTCTCGATCTCCAGCCGGCGGGCACGCGGGCAGTCGGCTGTCGTCATGACGATGCATGCCGGCTGGCGGGCGCTGCTGCTGGTGGCGCTGGGGGTTTTCCTCCGCAGCATCGACCAGAAGCAGACCAACTTCTCTTTCACCGACACCCTGTGCCAGATCGGGCTGGGTTACGTCTGGCTGTTCCTGCTGGCCTTCCGGCCGCCGCGCGATCAGTGGATCGCACTGGCCGTCATCCTGTTTGGCTACTGGCTGGCGTTCGCGCTCTATCCGGTGCCCAACCCGCCGTTGGACTACGCCAAGCTCGGTATCCCCGCCGCGTGGCTGCCGGCCCATCCGCTGACCGGCTTTGCCGCGCATTGGAACAAGTATGGCAACGCAAGCTGGGCATTCGACCGCTGGTTCCTCAACTTGTTCCCGCGGAAAGAGCCGTTCGTCGCCGGCAACTTCGGCTCCACGACGCTCAGCTTCATCCCCACCCTGGGCACGATGGTCCTCGGCCTGCTGGCCGGCGGCGTCATCGGTAGCGACCGAAAGCCCGCCACCAAGATCCGCTGGTTCCTCATCGCCGGCGTGGCCACCGGCATCATCGGCTGGGGCTTGGGCGCCGCGGGCATCTGCCCCGTGGTCAAGCGCATCTGGACGCCGACCTGGACGCTCTACAGCGGCGGATGGTGCTTCCTGTTGCTTGCCCTGTTCTACGCCGCCACCGACGTGATCCACCGCCGCGCCTGGGCGTTCCCGCTCATCGTCGTCGGGATGAACTCCATCGCCGCCTATTGCATCGCCCACGTCTGCGTAGACTTCATCACCAAATCGCTGCAAACCCACCTCGGCGAGAAAACATTCCGAGTCTTCGGCAGCGACTACCAGGCGCTGACCCTGGGGGCCAGCGTGCTGCTCGTGGAGTGGCTCATCCTCTGGTGGATGCACCGGCGGAAGCTGTTCTTGAAGATTTGAAAGGACCGTGCGCTGCGCTCGTCATGAGACGAGGTTTTAATCGGGAACTTTGTTTTTCCGCTCCACCTGGATCCGCCAGGCGGCGAGGACCGTTCCCAGCACTCCGCCGGCGTAGCTGCCCAGATGGATGCCGTAGACGCACTGGAACCGTGCGGGCCTGAAAAGGTCCTGGCGGACGATCTCGCGCAGGTCGTCGCTCATCCACGCCAGCTCGCCGAAATAGCCGGCCGCCCCCAGCAGCGCTCCGCCGGCGGCGCTGGCCAGGGCGATTCCGCCGAGATAGACGGCCAGACGACGGAACCGCAATTGGGGCAGGTGCGGCCGCCGCCGGCTAGCGCTGTTGGCCAGCAATACGATCGCGCCGGCCAGGATCCCCGCCGACCCGGCCGCCTTCATCCCCACCTTGACCGCCTCCCAGTGCAGTGCCGCCATCGCGGGCGGCGTCTGCGGGCCCAGCACCGCGTCCAGCCCCTTGCCGACATAGAAAAACTCCCACGAGATGGTAGAAGTGACCAAATCGTTCACGGCCCCATAGGCGATGCCAGCCGCCGCCGCGGCGAGAAGAAAGAGGTATTCGCGCCAGCGACGCGCTTGCCGGCCGTTGCGAGCCAGGTCCCACGCCGCCAGGGCTGAAAAGACCAAAACGCCGATGCCGATCCGGGCCAGCAGGCCGGCGTCGGAGTTCAGCCACCAGTTCCAGTCATGTAAGGACAAAACCATCAGGAACTCACTAACTCAAGACGCGCCGGGCCACAGCGCGGGCGAACGGCCCGCATCCAAGATACAATCGCGAAGCGTCAAGATGAAAGCCATCATGTTCCAGCCGGGCTAAGGGCACCTGGGCCGATTCCCATTTTGCAAATCAAGCCTTGATATTGAGGATTGGCATCTCCTAGCATTCGCAGCCGACGTCTTCAATTGAGGAGAGCAGTCATGAGCAATTCTTTGACGACCGCTTGTGTCCTTCAGGCATTTTCCCAGGAAATCGGCCGGCACGGCGGAACGGTGAAAGACACCTTCGACGATGGCGAGCGGCTCTTCGTCCGCTCGGTCCTGCCGCACATCGATGAGGTGCGGGCGAATGACCGCCTCCAGGGCGGCGTGGCATTGAAAGCCTGTGACGGCGAGGTGTGGGTCCATCCATATGTTTTCCGTCTGGTATGCAAAAACGGGGCGATCATGGCACAAGCCGTCGCGTCGCGCCACGTGAGGGCCGTCTTCGAGTGGGACCAGGAAGAAGCGGTCGCCGATGTGCGCGAGGCGGTGCGCGCCTGCTGTGCACCGGAGGTCTTCGGCGCTTCCTCGCAGCAGATCCGTTCGGTTCGCGACGCTGAGGTGGATCTGGCCTTGAACGTATTGCCCATGCTGTCTCGAATGCCCGCAAACATGGGTGGCCGCTTCGTTCAACAGATCGTACAGCGATTTTTTGCTGAAGGCGATCAGTCCCGGTTTGGCCTCATGAACGCGATAACCTCGGTGGCCCGGGACACCGCCGATCCGGAAGCGCGATGGGACCTGGAAGAGTTCGGCGGCGGCATCCCGGTGGAAGCGCCCGGAGCGGTCCCGCGAATGCCTCGCGGCGCCGCGCGGCGAAGTCGAACGGCATTGGTATCTTGAGGGGTTCATGAAAGCTTATCTGATTACCACGGGCACGCTTTTCGCCCTGATCGCCGTGATGCATGTGCTGAAGTCCTTCGCCGATCGGGATCAGTTTGCAACGCATCCATGGGAATTCCTGAGCATGTTCGCGTTGGGTCTCGTCGCGGCCGCCCTGTCCGTTTGGGCATGGTGGCTCCTCGGACGGCGGCTTCGCAGGTGACGTGACATTTGCGGAAACAATGCTCAAGGCGAAAAAAGGCGAAAACAAGACCATGACTATAAAGCGGTCCGATTGGTCGCGTCTGAATCGGTTTCGCCGTAATACCTCTTGAGGATGACCTTGATGGTCGCCGCCCCGGGGACTGCCAGAAGCAATCCGAGCACGCCGTAGAGGGTCGCTCCGACGAGGAATGCGAAGAGGACCGCGGCGGGGTGGAGGGCGCTGGCTTTTCCGTAAATGAGCGGCGCGATGACCTGGTCGATTACCAACCGCAGTGCCAAGGTGAACAGTGCCACGCCGATGACGACGCCGATGCTCCCCTGCGAGACCGCGGCCAGCCCCAGAAGCAGCGCCGAGGCCACGGCGCCGACGACCGGAAAGAATTCCAGCAAGCCCACCAGCAGCGCCAGCACGACGGCATGCGGCAGATGCAACACCGGGCCCAGGCCGATCCAACTGAGCACGCAAGTCGAGCTAATGACGACGAGCATGCCGACCACATAGCGGAAGAGGAAGGGCTTCATGGTCGCGGCGACGCCCGCCACGCTCGGGCGGAGCCAGGGTGGGAACAGCCAGAGCACGCCGCGGGCCAGGGTTGGTCCGCTGACCAGGAAGTAGCAGAAGGTGGAGATGGTCAGGACGAACATCAGCAGTGCCCCCAGGCCGGCGAACAGCGCCTCCCCCACGCCACCTTCTCCGCCGGCCATGGCACGGACAGACGAGCCGGCCTCGCCGATGACCGCGTCGGCGCTGAGATCGTGCCCGAAGAGCCGGACATGATCGCTGCCGGCGGCATCGACGAAGACTTTTCGGAGCATTTCCGGCAGGCTTTGCGTCAATTCGACCGCATCGGGGAAGACGACCGCTTTGATCCACCAGCCCAGTCCCGCCAGCAGAGTCAGGCACAGCACGAACACAGCGGTCGCGGCGATCCAACGCCGCCAGCGAAGCCGGCGGCTGAGCCACTCGACAGCGGGCGTTGCCACGTAGGCCAGCCCCCCTGCGATCACGAAGGGAATCAACGCGAAGCGCAGCGGATAGGCGAGCAGCAGCGCCGCCGCGACGGCGACCGCCAGGCCCCATCGGCGGTTAGGGGTAGCCAGATCGGATGTACCGCGCGCATTTTCCACGGTCGAGTCTTTCATGCGTTCTTCGTTCAGGAGCAAAAAGGATATGCACTAAAGGCTAGAAGGGTGGAGTCGTTAACGCAAACCAAGGACTGTATAATGTCAACTCGGTGACCCCAGTTAGCAGGAAGGCCAGCATGACGAAGATCGACTCCCCTACTCTTCCTCGGGGCACGCCCGCCTGGGACGTCGCTCGCCTGTACCCTGCCCAAGGCTATTGGGATGAGGGCGATTACCTCGAACTGAACCGGAACACCAACCATCTCGTCGAGTTCTCCGATGGCAAGATCGAGGTACTGGAAATGCCGACACGGTCACATCAGAGGATCGTTTTGTATCTGTACAGCTTGCTGAATGCGTTTGTCGTTGCCGGCGATCTGGGTGAGGTGATTATCGCTCCCTATCCGGTCAGGCTGTGGACGAGCAAGTTCCGCGAGCCGGATATCATCTTCATGCTCTCCAGGCATTCCGACCGGCTCGGGGAGAACTTCGCCCGGGGTGCGGACCTGGTGGTGGAGGTTGTGAGCGATGACCGTCACCGGGACTTCGAAACCAAGCGGAAGGAGTACGCTCGCGCGAAAATCGCGGAGTATTGGATCGTGGACCCTCGTGAACGACAGGTGACGGTCCTGAAACTGTCTCAGAAGCGATACGTTTGCCACGGGGTGTTTGAAGCCGGCGAACGAGCCGCTTCTTTTCTGCTGGCCGGGTTCGAGGTCGATGTCACCAGGCTGTTTGCCGCCGCCAGAGGGCGGCGCGGACGGGCCGGCTGAGAAGCGGTTTCAGACCCCGATAGCTGCCGGATCGTGCTGAATGGGTGCCATGGGCAAGCGTGACGGCCCGGCAAAAAGTCGAATTCTCGCGAAAAAGGCCTCGATTCTGGCCCAGAAACGCGGGACGAGACTGCCATTTTGGCCTTTTTGCCGGGCCGTCAAGCGTACTCGCTTGCCCGTGTTTTCTCGTTCTCCCCAACCCGGCTCCACGGGCAAGCGGGTACGCTTGCCAATGGCACGCAGAAGTGTTGTGAAACCGCTTCTAAACTGAGCGGAGACCAACGGATGTCGCCACGCTATCGCGCAATCCGAAATTCGGTGTAAGACTGTTCGGGCCTTACCTCCATCCGCTCAATCTCCTCGACGGAAGAAAATGGCGGCCCTTGGCGCAGTTCCTGCTCGAACTGCTCCAAGGCCAGCGGTTTACCCTGTGCCACCGCTTCGACGGAGCCGTCCGGCAGGTTCCGCACGAAGCCGACCAAGTGGTGCCGCTGTGCGGCGCGTTGGGCGAAGTAGCGATAGCCGACGCCTTGGACCAGGCCGTGGACGAGGAAACGCCTCTCAATGGGATGACTCATGGCACGCAAGCTCCTGCATCGTCATCTGATCTCAGGTGATCGGGCCGAACCTGCTTTCTCGGGGGCGGGGTAGACGCCCGAGCAGGTGCAGGTCGCGGTCATGGGCCCCATCTTAATTCAACTCGCGCGAGCTGGAGGTGGGGCCGTTGCTGGAGCTTAGCTTGGCTGGACCGTTGACCCTTGCATTCCGCAATGAGAATCTGATGGGGTTCAATGACGCCCTCAAATCGCGCTTTCTCCTGCTCACCCAGATCCACCCGTACACTTTCGCCTTGCCACAGCGAGTAGACGTCGGTAACGCGGCCACTGTGTGGGCCGGCTAATATGCGGACCCGATCGCCGACGTGGAACGGTGATCCATTCTTCAGACTACGATCGTAATAGATCGGATGTGATTTCATTGGCGGCCTTGCTTCGGATGCAATACAATTCGGCGATGCCATTGCTGGACCATTTCCATCCCCCGCTCTATAGCGAGCGGCACTGGGAGGCGTTCCATGCCAGGTGGGCCGTCGCCATCGCCGATGCGCTGAACGGGAGTTTACCGGAAGAATACTTTGCCGAGACGCAAACCCATGCGGGGAGCCCGGTTGAAGTAGACGTCGCGACGTTTGAACAAGCCGCGTCTGCACGGAGCTTAGCGGCGATGGGCGGCGGGGGCACGGCCGTGCTGGCGGCGCCTGTCGGCTTGTATTCCCCGCCGGCACCCCAGTTGAGCATTCCCGGCGTGTTTCCTGACCAGATCGAGGTCCGTGTTATCTCACGCGAAGCCGGTCCGACTCTCGTAGCGGCTATCGAGCTGGTGAGTCCCGGGAACAAGGACCGTGCTGACTTGCGCCGTGCCTTTGCATCCAAGTGCTCCGCCTATTTGCAACAGGGTGTCGGCCTCATGGTTGTCGACATCGTCTCGAACCGGCACGCGAACCTGCACAACGAGTTGATCGATCTTCTCGGGGTCGACGAGGGCCTCCACCTTCCGATTGAAAGGCTGTATGCCGCCGCCTATCACCCGGTTCGCGGTCAGACGAAGTTGCCGTCTGGAGTGACCGCTACGACTGGACGAATCGACGTCTGGCACGCCCTGCTGACCATCGGCGGGGACTTGCCCGTGCTCCCGCTGCCGATGGACAAGGACCAGTTTATCCCCGTCGACCTGGAAGCCACCTACGGCGAAGCCCGCCAGCGCAGCCGCCTGGCGTAGCGCTCTTTGATACGGTTCAACACCCCATGAAACCGGCTGTAGAATAGGGACTGCGACTGTGCCAGAATACCCGGCGGCAGGCTTCAATAGTTACTGTTGACCACCCGGCAACGCTGCCAGATCCAACTTACGAAAATGCGGAGTTTTTGCTCATGACCCCTAACCCGATCCGATTGCCCCGACTACTCGGCCTGGCGGCCGGGATCTCGACCGCCCTGGCCTTCACCGCCGTTCGCCCCACCTCGGCACAAATGAAGCCCGAAGAGACTGTCAAGACTTTCAAGACCGCCGACGGGCTGGAGACGACGGTCTGGGCGTCCGAGCCGGACATGTCCAATCCGACCAACATCGATGTCGATTCCAAGGGCCGGGTGTGGGTGCTCGAAGCGGCCAACTACCGCGGTTCGGTGACCCGCCCCGAAGGCGACCGCATCCTCATCCTGGAAGACACCAAGCACACCGGCGTCTGCGACAGCGTCAAAGTGTTTTACCAGGACAAGAGCCTCTTCGCCCCGCTGGGCATCTGCGTCCTGGGCGATAAGGTCTACGTGGCCCAGTCGCCGGATGTGTGGGAGTTCACCATCGACCCGGCCGGCGACAAGCCGGCCGCACCGCCCAAGAAGCTGTTCACCGGTTTTGGCGGCGTCAACCACGATCATGGCGTCCACTCCGCCGTCTTCGGGCCGGACGGGGAGATGTATTTCAATTCCGGCAACGCCGGCGGCGAAGGGTACATCAAGGATGGCGACGAAAAGCCCATCGTCGACACCCTCGGCAGCGAGGTCGGCAACGGCGCCAAGATCTACCGCGGCAAGCCCAAGGCCGATGCCCTCCACGGCCACTACCGCGACGGTTACGCCTTCCGCTGCGACCTCGACGGCAAGAATTTTGAAGTGCTGGGCTATAACTTCCGCAACAACTTCGAGCTGGCCGTCGACTCCTTCGGCGCTGTCTGGCAATCCGATAACGACGACGACGGCAACCAGGGCGTCCGCATCAACTATGTCATGGAGGGCGGAAATTTCGGCTACACCGGACCCAAGGGATCGAGCTGGGGCCGCGACATGCCCCTGGTCAAGGGCCAGACGAAGCAGGAAGCCCACTGGCACCAGCGCTGGCCCGGCGTCGTCCCCAACCTGCTCCACACCGGCGGCGGCTCTCCCACCGGCATCCTCGTCTATGAGGGTGACCTCCTGCCCGAAAAGTTCCACAACGCGCTGATCCACTGCGATGCCGGCCCCAACGTCGTCCGCGCCTACCACACCGAGCCGAGCGAGGCCGTCCCTGTCGGGCTCATGAACACCGAGCACGCCTACAGCAACGAAACCGGTCCCGGCGCCGGGTTCAAGGTCACCGAGGTGACCGACATCATCACGCTCAAAGAGCACGGCGACAAATGGTTCCGCCCGTCTGACGTCTGCGTCGCCCCCGACGGCTCGCTCTTCGTGGCCGACTGGTCCGACCCGGGCGTCGGCGGGCACGCCACCGGCGATACCGGCGCCCATGAAGGCGCCGGCGGATGGAAGAAACTCCATGGCCGCATCTATCACGTCGCTCCACCCGGCAGCAAGTACACCGTTCCTCCGCTCGACCTGGAAACCGTCCCCGGCCAGATCGCCGCTCTGAAGAGCCCCAACGGGGCCACCCGGTATCTCGCCTGGACGAAGCTGCACGAGGGCGGCGACGATGCGATCAAGGCCCTGGAGCAGGTTTACACTTCCGACCCCAACCCGCGCTTCCGCGCCCGTGCCCTGTGGCTGCTGGCCCGCTCGAAGGACGGACAGAAGTACGTCGAACAGGCGCTGAAGGACAAGGACTCCGACATCCGCGTGACGGCAGTCCGCGCCGCCCGGCTCATCAAGATGGACATGCCCGCACTGGCCGAGAAAATGGCCGCCGACCCGAACACGGCGGTCTGCCGGGAGCTTTGCCTGGCGATGAATTTCGAGCCGGCCGACAAGGCTGTCCCGGTGCTGGCCAAGCTGGCCGACCGCTATGACGGCAAGGATCGCTGGTATCTCGAAGCTCTGGGAATCGGCGCCACCGACAAGGAAGATGCCGTCCTGGCGGCGTGGGAAAAGGACCACAAGAACAACGACCCAGAAGTGGCCAAGATGCTCGCTTGGCGGCTCAAGTTCGACGCGCCCCTGGGCAGCAACTCCCCGCAGGCGACCGGGCAGACCGATGTGAAAAACTGGTGGGCCGCCGGCCCTTTTGGCAGCGCCCGGGCGGTGACGGCTCGATAGACGCCGACTTCGGCCCCGATCAAACGCCCGGGTCGATCGATCTCAAGGCCGCCTATTCATCGGATGGCCGAACCATCCACTGGGAGCAGGTCCAGACCAACGCCAGCCTCGGCGACGGCCATGCTTTCGTCGACTTCAACCTGTTCTGCAAAGCTCGCCGCGCAAAGACAGAGCAGGTCGTCGGCTACTTCGCGGTGAACGTCATCGCCGACGCCGACGGCAAGGGCCAGCTTTTCGTCGGCTCGGACGACGGGGTAAAAGTCTGGCTCAATGGCAGAGTGGTCGACCGCGTCGCCGACACCCGCGCCGTCCAGTTCGGCGACGACGTAATCAACGTCGATCTGAAAAAGGGCGCCAACCTGCTGTTGTGCAAGCTCCAGAACGGCAACGGCCCCAGCGGGCTTTGCGTGGCGGTGGCTGCCGAGCCGAAGTTCCGCCTATCGACCGATCTTGCCGCGACGGCTCTCTCCACCGGTCCTGCCGGTGTGTCCGCGCCCGCATCGCAGCTACCGGCCATCCTGGACAAAAATAAGAAGCCCTATCCGCCCATCAACGTGCTGGCGTCCATGGCCGGCGACGCCAAGGCCGGCGCCGCGGTCCCGCGCAATGCCCAAGGCGCCAACTGCATTCGCTGTCACCAGTTCGGCGACGAAGGCGGCATAGTAGGCCCCCCGCTCACCACCATCGGCCAAAAGCTCAGCAAGGCCCAGATCTACACCAAGCTGTTCAACCCCAATTCCTCCATCCTGATGGGCTACGAGGACTGGATCGTCAAGACCAAAGACGGCGACGTTTTCGAAGGCATCAAAGCCGAAGAGACCGACGAGCACGTCACCATCAAAGACGCCAACGGCCAATACCACGACATCGCCAACGAGCAGATCGCCTCGAAGAAGATGCTCAAAACGTCCATCATGCCCGAGGGACTTCCCGCGGCGATTACGCAGGAGGACATGGTCAATCTGGTGGAATACCTATCCACGCTGCGGAATAAGGAATAGATTACCCTTGGAGAGGAGTCGCACCGGAGTGATCCATGACTCTTTCATCGTGGCGTCGCAACTCCATCCTCACATGGGTTGCCTTCGTCTGCCTTATGGCCGGCGGCGCTCCCGCCGGACCCTCGTCCCAACCCTCCCCGCCCGCAACCAGTCAGCCCGCGGCTGATGCCAAGGTCGTGAAGGTCTTGTATGTCGAGGGGTATCCGCGCTGGGAATACCGGTACATCAAACTTGCTCTGCTCCATGACCCAGCGGTGCGGTTGAGTTGCCTGCTCACCAGTGCCGATCCCGGGTACGAGCAGGAGGCCAGCGACCCGGATCCGAAGATCGGGTTTACCGGCCGGGTGAAGGCGTTCCCGGAGTCGGCCGACGCACTGGCCGCCTATGACGTCATCCTGTTCGGGGACGTGGACAAGCGGTTGTTCACGGACAGGCAACTCGAATTGGTCGCGGATTTCGTCCAAAAGCGCGGTGGCGGCTTTGGGATGATCGCAGGGCCGCGATTCGCCCCGGCTGGATATCGCAACACCCTGATCGCCGGCCTGTTGCCGGTCAATTTCGACCGCGTGGCGGCGGATGGGAAGGACGAGCAGTTCGCCGAGGGGTTTCGTCCGGTGCTGACCCAGGCGGGCCGGGACTCAGCTATCTTCAAGATCCTGCAACAGCCGGCCGGCGCGGCCGATGCCCACCCCGAATTGCCGGAGGGGCTGCTGTACTGGTACTGCCGTGGCGTGACCGTCCAATCCGCCGTCGGCGCGAACCCTCCGCAAGTTCTGGCGGTCCATCCTTCGGCCAAGGCCCCCGATGGCAGCGACGCTCCGCTGCTGGTGCTGGGCCGCTGCGGAGAAGGCACAGTGCTGTTCTCGGCCATCGACGATTCCTGGCGCTGGCGTTCCACCGGCGGCCACTCCGCTTACGTCAATTACTGGGTCGAGCAGTTGCGCGCCCTGGCATCCAGAAAACACCCGGGGCCAGCGCAATAAGGGAGGCCCGCCATGCGGCGGAGGGTCTTGACGAGCCGTGAGCGCAAGCAGCGGATTCGGCACCCATTCAGCAACTTCCGCGGAACATTCGGTTCTAAAGCCGCTTCTAAGCGAGTCGGTGAATCCGACTGACGGTGATGGGTCACCTCGATTCCGCTGATGTCGCGAGAAGGCCGCTCTAGCGATCGCGGGAGTCGTCCATGAAGCCCCAGCCAGTTCTCAATTACAGCACGCCCCAGTCCCTCGACGCGTCGATCCAGCGGGCCTGCCGCCACAACGGATGCGGGGGTGAAATGGTCATCGGCGGAAAGGATTTTGTCCGCCTGACCGATCCCTTCGTCTCGGTCGCCGGCACTCTGCATTGCGCCCGCTGCCTAAGGACGGACTGGCTCGCATCATTCCATTGGGCTGACACGGGGGAGGACCTGGTTTCGTATCGCACACGGGTACGAAAAGCCGCGCCGGCAGCGCTCAAAATCTGGTCCGCGGCCCAGCTTGTCGTGATCGTGTCCTTCGATCTCATCGGCATTATCATTGGCGCTTTCTTCGGTGTCATCACTGGCACCCACGCTGGCGGCGTCTTCGGCGCCGTCGTCGGCTTCGTGCTGGCCGTCGGCCTCGGCCCGCTGATTCTCTGGCCAATCAGTCGCATGCTGCGCGCTGACTTCCGCCGGTACCTTTGACATCGAACGTCGACCCCGGGCACAATTTCAATCCGTTCCAGCCGTTGGAAGACGCCAGGAAAGTGGAGGAATCAATGGGAGCCGATCCCGTTCTCGATTACCGCACGCCCGGGCCCGGCGAGCCGGCGCTGACCCAGCGGACCTACGCCCACATTTCCTGCCACGGCCTGACGGTCATCGGCGGCAGCGACTTCGTCCGCCTGGCCAATCCATTCTCGGTGGTCAAGGCCACGTTTTGTGCCAAGTGTTCGCAGATGGACGCTCTGGCCGCGTTTGTATGGGTCGATACCGGCGAAGACCTGCGGACCTACCGCAACCGGGTCCGAAAGGCCGCCCCGGCGGCCCTCAAGATTTGGGAAATCATTCACATCACCATCCTGGTCCTTTTCGGTTTCGGCGGCGTTGTTCTCGGCGCGTTGACCGGCTTCGGACGCCTCGCCGTCCTCTGCGGCGCCCTGTTGGGGGCCGGCCTCGGGGCCGTGATCCTCTGGCCGATAGGCCGGCTGCTGCACGTGGACTTCCGGCGCTACCTGTGACAAAGAAGAATGGCGGAGCTCAATCGCACGGACTTCCAGCCGCGGACAGTCCTGAGAGCGGAGGCATGGATGGGCCCCGAAGCCGTTCTCGATTACCACACGCCCGAGGTCCTGTTCCTCGGTTGGCGGAAGGACGACGCCGGATTGCACAAGCGTCGCCGGGCGCGATAATCTCCGGGATAGCAGACAGGTCTGACGCCCGGGCCAACGCCGAATACCTCAGGATGCTCGACAGGATCCGTCCGACGCCCCAATATCGGCATACCAAGACCAATCCCCATCCCACAAGGATAGCGGCCATGTCAACTGACATCAAAGAATCCGATTGGAACTGTACAAACGCTGACGGCACGCCTCTGAATGATTCAGCTCTCTCTTGTTTGGAGACCGGAAATGAGCTTTGACCCGACGCCGAGGCAGCGGCTGTTCCTGCTGCAACTTCTCTTTGCAGGCGGGACGGCCGGCATGAAAGAGCTCAAGCCCGAGTTCACGCGCGCCGACCGGGCCCCGCTCAAAACGGCAAAATGGGTCGATGAGCGAAAAGTGAAGCGATCGCTCGAGTTCAGCCTGACCGACGCCGGCTGGGGCTGGGTCGAAGCCCATCTGGCGGACGCGATCGACATTGGCCGGAATACCACTGCCGCCGCCGGTGCGCTGCAGCAGGTCCTTCCCAGGATTGCGTCGTATCTCGCGGCAGCCAACGTTCGCCTCGCGGACCTCATTCGCACGACGCAAGCCCGCCAACCACAGGAAAACATGAGCAGCAGCGAGCCTCAGGCTTCAACGGAACTGGCCCGAACCCATACGGCAATTGAGACCGCCTGCCTGCGCCTCGGCGGCGGCCTTGACCGGCAAAGGCTCCGCCTGGCCGACGTACGCAGCGAGCTTGGCGAGTTCGACCGCCCGACTCAGGACAAAGCGTTGCTGGAGTTGGCGACGGCAGGCCGCCTCGTGATGTATGGCATGAGCGATCCGCAGGAGATCCAACCGGCTGACCGGGACGCCGAATTCAAGACCCCTTCCGGTGAAGCGCGTCATCTGGTTTACTGGACCGGCCATCGGGCAAAGACAGGGGGATGACTCACACGTTAGAATCACCGGGCATGTCCCCGGACCCGGCCCCCGCACCTCTGGACTATTACCGGCCAAAGCTGGTCAAGCAGCCGCAAACGCCGGAATCCATACGCTGGCGCTGGTATCGGGTCTGGTATCGCGTCGGCCTGGCCGGCTTGTTCGCGTCGATCGCGTTCTATTTCGGGCCGAATGAGATCATGTTCGACAAGCTCACCCGGCTGACTCCCGCTGATCTTGTTCCCATCATTCAGCGCGACTGCGTTCCCGAGGTTCGGGCGATGAAGCAATACCAGCGGGATACCGGAAATCTTCCGGACTCCATCGACGATCTGACGCCCAAGTACTTGCCGGCAGGGCCGAACCGTGGCGGTATAGCGAACGGCCAGTACAAATACATCGACTGGCAGTGGTACGAAACCATCAATTACGATTTTACCCCGGGCTCCGAGGGATGGTATGCTAGCGGCCACTTCGTTTCGGGCCGAATCCCGCTGCCGCCGGTGAAACTCGGGCCGGTGGCGAAGCAAGGACCTCAGCCATGATCCAAGGCAAATTCTATTGCAAGAAGTGTTACGCAACGCTCGATCCATCGGACGGCTTCAATCGGTGCCAACAATGCGGGCGAGCGTTCCACCCCGCCAACGACCTGAGCTTTCTGCGTCGCCCGTTCCCCAGCAAGTTGAGGATCGTCGTCCAAATCGTCGGCACGACCGCAGTCGGTTTTGTCGTTGCTTATGTGGTCGCGATGTTCCAAATGGCGGCGCTCAGCGGGCACTAACGATGACTCAATCGCCGCACCCGTTCCGCTACTTCGCCGACCCCGTGTGCATCGCCGCCCTGGCGCTCTATGCCCTCAATCGGCACATCTTGAAGCCGCATCACATCGGGGGATGGTTCACGCACGGGTATTTCAACGACGTGCTGTGCCTGCCGCTTTTCGTGCCGATGATTTTGTACGCGCAGCGCCTGCTCGGATTGAGAAGACACGACGGCTATCCGCGCGCCTGGGAAATCACCCAGCAATGGGCGGTCTTTTCAGTGATGTTCCAGGCGATCATTCCCAGGTTCCCCAAGACGTTTGTCTCAGCCGGGGACCCGTGGGACATGCTGGCGTACGCGGTCGGTGGCGTCCTGGCGGGATGGTACTGGTCAGTGCGCGAGGCGCGGCTAGAATCGGCAAACCAGGAGCGGCAGAAGAAAATCGGCGACTCGTTCGACGATTTGCGCCGGTCAACAGCCATACACACGATCACAAGGATCAAACGCGAGGGGTTTCCGACTGATGAGGAGATTTCCCGGTTCAGCGATGAGACGCAGCACAAGGTGCGAACGCTCCTGGAAGTATCGAAGCAAGAATGACCGCGTTCCCGGGATCGGGCAGATCGCCAAGGATGTTCGTACTTCAAGACCCCTTCCGGCGAGGCGCGCCATCTGGTTTACTGGACCGGCCATCGGGCAAAGACAGTGGGATGACCGCCGCCGCCAGGGAGATTGATTGATGTCGGACTCGGGAATTGCCGCCCTTCGCCAGATCAACCTGGATTGGACTGTCATGCTGCAGGGCGTGTGGGCCGACGTTCCCGGCGACGTTCCCGCGATCCATCAGGACGTCCGCACGGATTTTGTTTCGGCAATCGAGTCGCTGGCCGCTTCCCCGGCAACCTCATCCCCGACCGGCTGGGTCATCGTGGGGGACGGCGGCGCGGGAAAGACCCATTTGCTGGGGCGCTTCCGGGCCGAATGCGCCCGCCGCAAGGCGTGCTTCGTGCTGGTGGACATGGCCGACGTGCGCGACTTCTGGGACACCGTCCTGCTCGGGTATTTCACCTCGCTCCAGGAAATCGTAGGAGGCCGGCGGCCTCAATACGAGCGGCTCATCGCGGCGTTCCTCGGACTGCTCAGATTCCCCGAACCCACCCAGGCGATCATCAACCGTCTACGGGCGCTCAACCCGGCCAAGCTCCGGCCGGCCATGGACAAGGTCCTGGGCACGCTGCATCGCAGATGGCCTGCCGAAGTGAACCTCAACGGCGACGTCATTCGGGCATTGGTGGCGTTGAACTCCGATGACTATAACATCGCCAACGTCGGCAGCGCCTGGCTCCAGGGCGAGGAGATCGACGCAGATGTCAAAAAGAAGCTAGGAATGACCCGGGCCCGGGAGAAGAGCTCCAACATCGTCCGCGGGATGTCCTGGCTGATGAGCCTGAACGGCGCCTCGGTGGTGGCGCTGGACCAGCTCGACCCCATCGTCACTCAGTTGAACCTGGCACACAGCGGCCTGGAGTCGGCGCCCGCCCTTGCGATCATCAACAAGCTGGGGGCGGGGCTGAGCGAACTGCGCGACGTGACGCGCCGTACGCTGCTCGTCGTGTCGTGCGTCGATCGCACGTGGAAGTCCCTCAAGGATTTCACGCCCAAACAGTTCACCGACCGCTACAACCCGCCGCGGATCCTCGGCCCGCTGAATTCGCGGCAGTCGGTCGCGGCACTCCTGTCAGAGCGCTTGGGGCCGGAGTTCCAACAATCCGGCTTCAACCCGCCATACCCTACCTGGCCGTTCCGGGAGGAGTTTTTGCAGCAAGTTGCGCTGGATTCGCCTCGGGAAATCCTCAAAAAATGCCAGTCCTACATCAATGAGTGCGTCCGTCGTGGCGCGGTGCGGGAACTGCCCCCGGGCTGGGACAACTCATCGGCGGTTGCCGATACGCGTTTTGCCGAACTCGACGCCCAATTCGCCGAGCTGCGGTCCGCGGTCGACCTGCATGCCCTGCTCGACGAGCAGAACGAGGACGAGGGCTTGGGAGAATTGGTCCGGTCGGCACTGCGCTGCGTCGTGCAGGAGGTCAGGCTTCCCGACGAAATCGACGCTTTGATTGACGAGACGTTCACCGGCGCCAAATCGGCTAAGCCGCTGCACGCCCGGCTGCGGCTGGTTTTCCCGCAGGAGCAGTCACGCGAAGAGCACTTTTGTTTGCGGGCGCTCCAGAAGAGCAATTCGGCGGCGTTCATGTCCCGCCTCCGCTCGGCCATCACCCAGGCGGGCATCGACAAGGCGCTCAAGTTCCGCAGGCTGCTCATTGTGCGGAAGGGCTCCCTGCCGGGCGGCGCGGCGACCATCAAAATGGTCAAGCAGTTCGAGGACTTCGGAGGCATATTGCTCGATCCTTCGGGCGACGATCTGAAAACGCTCGCGGCGCTGCGCCTGATGGAGAAGGACCCGCACCCCCGTTTCCAGGACTGGCTCAAGTCCCGCCGACCCGCGTCCGCCACGCAACTGATCCGCCAAGCCATCCCCGAGTTCTTCGTGTATGCCGAGAAGGGAGCGGTCAGTCAACCCATATCTAGCCCGGCGTCAACGATGCCGGCGTCAATAGCCCCACCGGAGCAGGCCCCCACCGCGACGCCAGCTCCCGCGCCACCTCCGACCCCCCCGCCGCTACCAACGATGCCGCCTGTGGCAACCTTCCTGCTCGGCCGCCGATTGATTGGCGATGACCCGGCGCCGCTGCCCACGACACTGCCGGCGGGCGCTCTCAGGAAGCATGGCGTCGTCTTTGCCGGCGCCGGATCGGGGAAGACCGTTTTGCTGAAACGGTTGATCGAGGAAGCCGCATTGCTCGGCGTCCCGTCGATTGTCATCGACTGCGGCAACGACCTGGCGTCCATCGGCGAGCGCTGGCCCTCTCCGCCGACGGAATGGTCGGCGGCCGATGCCGCCCTTGCCGAGACATTCCTGGCAACCACCGAACGAGTGATCTGGACCCCGGGCATCGACACCGGCAACCCCGTCGGATTTGGACCGCTTCCCGATCTCACCGCGCTGGTCGAATCACCTGAGGAATTGAACGAGGCGATTGTCATGGCCGTAGACGCCCTCGCGCCGGTCGTCGCCACTGGCGCCAAGGCGCTCATACCCAAGCGAGCCGTTTTGACCAATGCCTTTGCCTTCCTCGCACGGCACGGCGGCTGCCATCTACAAGAGCTTATCGCTATCCTGCGGGATTTTCCGGACGCCGCCACGACGAATATCGCCAAAGAACGGCAAATCGCCCGGGAAATGGCCGGCATCCTCTTCACTCAGGTGACGATCAACCCGCTACTCCGTTCGCAAGGTCCCGTTCTCGACCCCGCCGTGCTATTCGGCGCCGGCGGCGAGAAGACCCGGATTTCCATCATTAGTTTTCTGGGTCTGGCAACGCTTGAACAGCAGCGCCAGTTCCTGAACCAACTGGCTATGGCCCTGTTTTGCTCGATCAACAAGGGCCCGACCCCGCCTCAACTTCCCCTGCGCGGGTTGCTGGTCATCGACGAGGCGCGCGATTTCATTCCGTCCATGCAAGCCTCGGCATGCCTCGGCAGCATCCAGAAACTGATGGCCCAGGCACGCAAATATGGAGTGGGGCTTATCCTGGCGACGCAATACCCGAAAGGAATTGACCAGACAATCGTGGCGCAATGTGCGACCCATTGGTACGGAAAGATGAACGCCCCGGCAACCATTGAAGCGGCCACTGCACTGCTGAAGGCTCGCGGCGCTTCATCGGGAGACGACGTGGCCGCCCTGAAGGCGGGCCGGTTTTTTGTATCCAACGCAGATTACCTTTCACCGCCGGCGAAGCTGCTGACACCGATGTGCTTGTCTGCGCACGTCGGGCCGATGGGGCCGGACACAATCGTTCAGAAAGCGCGGGAGTGCAAGGAACACATGGGTCCGCCCGAGCAAAACTCAGATGGCAAATGAGAAGAATCAACGCGTTGCGGTCGAAGCGGCGGACTTTGACGCGTTCAAGTCCGAGGACTTCTGGCGCAAGTCTGTGTTCAACTTCGAAAACGATCCCGAGGTCGATGATCCGTTCCCGGAACTCGACGACGTCACCCTCGAGTTCCGCGTTTCAGCAGACAGCGCGTCCGCGCTCCTGCTGGATTTGGACCTCGACGTTGACATGTATACGTTGTTCATCGACGGCCCAGGGACCGGCAATCCGATCCAGTTGGGATGGTGGGACCTCGCTCGATGGATGCCGTACGCGTTGCGTTGGCAGGAATTGGATGCGCTGAGTCGGTGTATCGCCCGGCGGATAACGGACGAGCGGCTAAAGGGGCTGCCCCTGCTTCTGCTAAGCCGATTCGTTCCGACCGCCCAAGTCGATGGCCCGGAAACCGTCCGCCAGGCAATGACCGCTGCATGGCAGGGCCTGAAGCTTTTCGAGTCGGATGAAATCGCCGACTTAGTCGGGGCAATGATGGGTGGCGGCCTCGAAGGGAATGCATGGTCCTGGCAACGTGACCCGAACCTGGGCTGGGTATTGGCGGGCGAAGAGGCCGATGGTTACTCGCTCCGGTACAAGGGCAACGAAACGTTTCCCTTTTCGATGGTGAATGAATTGTTTGATGAAGCGGAGGAGCGGGCGGCAACGCTGGGTTGATCGCGTCGATTCCGGTACACTTCCAGATGCACGCCAAGAACCGGCGCAGCAATGTGTGTCCCGAATTCCCCACGAGGGTCGGACAACAGAGCGAAACTGGAGGAATACCGGCAATGACGAGTCATCCCTTCGGTCAAATGCCCCGGCCATTCGGCCGAATCTTTGTCGCGATGCTCTTCCTGCTCGCGACCACGTTGGCGCGCGGCGCTGACACCCCCGCCGAGCCCGCACGCTTCGACGTGGTCGTCTACGGCGGCACCTCCGGCGGTGTCATCGCGGCGGTGCAGGCCGCGGCTATGGGCAAGTCCGTCTGCCTCATCCATCCCGGCAAACATCTCGGCGGACTCACCTCCGGCGGTCTGGGCGCGACCGACATCGGCGACAAGGACGCCATCGGCGGGCTCTCCCGCGAGTTTTACCGGCGGCTGGGGAAACACTACGGCCAGGAGGAAGCCTGGAAGTTCGAGCCGCACGTGGCAGAGCAGATTTACAACGATTGGGTGGCGGACGCCAAGGTGGCCGTCTTCAAGGGCGAACGGCTCGATCTGAAGAACGGCGTCAAGAAGGACGGCGGAAGGATCGTTTCTATCACCATGGAAAGCGGCAAGACCTTCGCCGGCAAAGTATTCATAGATACAAGCTATGAAGGCGATCTGATGGCCAAGGCGGGCGTCGCCTACACATTCGGCCGCGAGGCCAACAGCCAGTACGATGAGACGCTGGACGGCGTACAGCCCAAACAGGGCGGGCACAATTTCCGGGTGCCTATCGACCCCTACCTCAAGCCCGGCGACCCCGCCAGCGGCCTGCTGCCCAACATCCACGCCGGCGGCCCGGGTGAAATCGGCCAGGGCGACAAACGGGTCCAGGCCTACAACTTCCGCCTTTGCCTGACCGATCAGAAAGAGAACCAACTCCCCTTCCCCAAGCCTCCCGGCTACGATCCCGCCCGCTATGAGCTGCTGCTGCGCTACCTCCAGGCCGGCGTGTTCGATTGCCTCGGCAGCAGCCAGGCGATGCCCAACCACAAGACCGACACCAACAACAATGGGGCCATTTCCAGCGAAGACATCGGGATGAACTACGACTACCCTGACGGCGATTACGCCACCCGCGAAAAAATCTTCCAGGAGCACGTCAACTGGCAGCAGGGACTGATGTGGTTCCTGGCCAACGACTCGCGCGTCCCTCCGAACGTGCACGATTTCGTCAACCGCTGGGGCCTGTGCAAGGACGAGTTCCAGGACACCGGCGGCTGGGGCCACGAACTCTACGTCCGCGAGGCCCGGCGCATGATCTCCGACTATGTCATGACCCAGCACAACGTGCAGGCCAAAGTGATTGCCTCCCAGCCCATCGGCCTGGCCGCCTACGGCATGGACTCGCACCACACGCAGCGCTACGTCGACGCGACCGGCCACGTGCGCAACGAGGGGGACGTCGAAGTCCACGACTTCGCCCCCTACCCAATCGATTTCAAGTGCTTCGTGCCGAAGGAAGCCGAGTGCGGCAACCTGGTGGTGCCGGTCTGCCTGTCGGCCACGCACATCGCCTACGGCTCGATCCGCATGGAGCCGGTCTTCATGGTGCTGGGCCAGTCGGCGGCCACCGCCGCCTGCCTGTCCATCGACGAGAACGTCTCGGTGCAGCGCGTCGATTACGAAAAGCTGAAAGATCGCCTGCTGGCCGACAAGCAAATCCTCGCCTGGACCGGCAAACGCCCCACCGCCAAATCCGCCGCCGCCATCGAACCGGAAAAGCTGACGGGCATCGTCCTCGATGACAGCCAGGCGCAATTGAAGGGCGAATGGACGCGCAGCACCTCGCAGGGCCCGTTCGTCGGCCAGGGCTACATCCACGACGGCAACGATGAAAAAGGAGCCAAGTCAGCGAAGTTCACCACCACAATCAAGACCGCCGGGTCATACGAAATCCGCCTGGCCTACACCGCGCTGGCCAACCGCGCCACGGAGGTTCCCGTGACGATCTCCGGATTCAAGGAAGGATCGCCGCGCACGGTGAAGGTCAACGAACGAGAAGCACCGCCGATCGATCACCTGTGGATTTCGCTGGGGACATTTGAGTTCGAGGCCGGGGCGACCGCCAGCGTGGAGATTTCCAACGAGGGAACGGAGGGATATGTGATCGTTGATGCGGTGCAGTGGCTGGCGAGGTGACTTACCACTAATGACGATCCCAGCTTTGGTATCGGCCACGGAAGAGCGGGTTGGGAATTCCTCGAACGCCCACTGGTGCTTGCACCGGGGGTCCTCCGGAGCGTGGGTTTACCCCGTTCGCCGTGCCGTGCATCAGAATCTGAAAACCCAAGGTGCAAGCACCGGTGGGCGTTCCGACCTGATCGCATCCGATTCTCCGACATGTGGATCGAAAGCGGTGATCGGGCGTGCCATCCAAGGCGACGTTAATGTACGATGACATCTGTTGATGCGCCGACCCAAACCTACTAACTCGTTACCAAATGGGCGGGAAGGATGCGGACTATGCCCTCGATTGAGATGAGACGCCGAGATTTCTTGCGGCTGATGGCTGGCGGAACTGCCGCTGCGCTCATCGGGAAATCCAGCAGCGCCGAGGCACTTCCCGGACCCAAGACCGTCGTCTACAAAGTCGCCGACAAATGCGAGATCAAGGCCGATGTTTACCCGGCCGCCGATGGAACGCGCAATCCCGCCGTGATGTGGGCCCATGGCGGGGCGCTGATCCAGGGCTCGCGCAAGTGGATCGATCGCCCATTCCTCGGCGAGCTGCGCAAGCGCGGGTTCGCCGTTGTCTCCATCGATTATCGACTGGCGCCCGAGACCAAACTTGTGGCTATTATCGAAGACTTACAGGATGCCTGGAAATGGCTGCGCAAGCAGGGGCCGGAGCAGTTCGGCATCGACCCGCAGCGCATCGCCGTCGCCGGCGGGTCGGCCGGCGGGTATCTCGCGCTTATGGCGGGCTTCTGCCTCGACCCGCGCCCGCGGGCGCTGGTTTCCTACTACGGCTATGGCGACATCGGCACGCCCTGGTATGCCAAGCCCGATGACTTTTATCGCCGCCAGACGCTGGTGTCGAAAGAGGATGCCCTGCGTTCGGTGGGCGAGCGGGCGATCTCTGAAGACCCGGCCGGCTCACAGCGCGGCCGCTTCTACCTCTACTGCCGGCAGAACGGCATCTGGCCCAGCGAAGTGACCGGCCACGATCCCGCCGCCGAGCCCAAATGGTTTGATGGCTATTGCCCCATTCGCAATGTGACCGACAAATACCCTCCGGTCATGCTGATCCACGGCGCTGAGGACACCGATGTGCCCTACCAGGAGTCGAGCAACATGGCCGCCCGTCTCACGGAAGCCGGGATCAAGCACGAATTCGTCACAGTCAAAGGAGCGGGCCACATGCTGAGCGGCGCCAAGCCGGAGGAGGTTGCCCGGATCGCCGCTGATGCCGCGGATTTCGTGAAGAGTCAGACAGGGTGAGGGTCGTTTTTTCGCACCACAAGATAAGACCCTCACCCTAACCCTCTCCCGGAGTACCGGGAGAGGGAATTGGGGGCTACTCACGGATGACTGACAGCGTTTGTCTGACGCTCAATAAACAAGACGGATCACCTTGTCACCCACTCACCCTGTCACCCCCTCACCTTGTCACCCGATCGCCCCCTCATCTCATCGCCTCGGCGTGCGTGAGTTCCCCGTTCTCTTTCGCCGCTGCCGGCCGCGGCGGCGGGCTGGTTTGCAGATCGACCATTTCGCGGTATCGGCCGCTGGCTTGCATGAGCTCCTCATGGCGGCCCTGCTCGATGATGCGGCCATTCTCCAGCACCAGGATGCGGTCGGCATGGGCGATCGTGCTCAGCCGGTGCGCGATGACGAAGCTGGTCCGGCCGCCCATGAGCGCGTGCAGGCTGCTCTGGATGAGGCGTTCTGATTCGGTGTCGAGGTTGCTGGTGGCCTCGTCGAGAATGAGGATGCGCGGGTCGGCCAGAATGGCGCGGGCGATGGTGAGGCGTTGGCGCTGGCCGCCGGAGAGCTTTACGCCGCGTTCGCCGATGAGGGAGTCGTATCCGTCGGGGAGTTTCTCGATGAATGTATGGGCGTTGGCCAGCTTCGCGGCGGTGGCGATTTGTTCGTCGCTCGCTCCGCGCCGGCCGTAGGCGATGTTGTCGGCGATCGTCCCGTCGAAGAGGAAGGTGTCCTGCTCGACGATGCCGAGCAGCCTGCGGTAGCTGTCTACGGTGATGTCGCGCAGGTCGACGCCGTCCAGCAGGACGGCGCCGGCCGTTGGGTCGTAGAAGCGGGCGACGAGGTTGCAAAGCGTCGTCTTGCCCGCCCCGCTGGGCCCGACCAGGGCGACCATCTCCCCCGGCTGCACATCCAGGTTGATGTCGTGGAGCACCGGCGCGGCCGTGCTGTGATAGGCGAACGAGACGTTCCGCAAAGTAATTCGGCCTTCCGCAGTTTCGCGGCTGACGTTGATCGCGCCAGGACGCGACGGCATTTCCAGCGGCTCGGCCAGCAGATCCAGGACACGATCAAGTCCCGACAGGCTGTTCTGCAGGGCCGTGGCGCTGCTGGCAAGGGTCGCGATGGGGCCGAGCAGCGCCGCCAGGTACGACAGGAACATCACCAGGTCGCCGACGGTGAGTGCGTCCTTGGGCAGGATGAGGCCTTCCTTGAGCTTCTCCATGTCGGTCAAAACTCGGTTGCCGCCGTAGTAGAGCAGGATTGCCGAGGCGAAGGGGATCAGGACGGACCAGGCGACGTCGATGCCGCGCATCCACCACCAGGCGAAGATTTCCTGGCGGGCCATGAGGTGACCGTTGCGGGTGAAGGTGGCGGCCTCGGACTGCTGGCGGGAGAAGGAGCGGACGACGCGCATCCCGCCGAAGGCCTCGGTGGAGTGGGAGTCCATTTCCTGGCGGGTGGTGCGGATGTCGCGGAAGAGCGGGCGGATGCGCCCGATCCAGGTCCGGTGGGTGAGCCAGACCGTCGGCAGCAGGGCCAGGGAGCCTAGCAGCAGCCGCCAGTCCACGAACGCCAGGATCACCAGGCTGCCGATTAACTGGATGATGGCCCGCCAGGGATTG
>Ga0182024_10002159_pt1 | contig 49378 bp, 49 predicted proteins | sample P32metaG_FD_120480 | JGI IMG/M metagenome (GOLD analysis project Ga0182024, IMG submission 120480) | Permafrost microbial communities from Stordalen Mire, Sweden - P3-2 metaG (Illumina Assembly) | ecosystem: Environmental > Terrestrial > Soil > Wetlands > Permafrost | place: Sweden: Stordalen...
TACCGGGGTCTGGTCGCCGATGCTGACCGGCCCTGTCTCCCTGCTGTTTAACGGCCCCAATTCACCCACGGCGGTCGTGACGGGCACGGTGTCGGCGTCGACAGGTAAGCAGCCGGCCTTCACCGCGGCGGGAGTCGTCAGTTCGGCGGATTTCCTTTCCGGCGCTCCAATCACACCGGGTGCCATCGGAACCATCTTCGGCCAGAATCTGGCGCAAACCGCGACAGCCACCAGTTATCCCCTGCCCCTGACGCTGGGCGGTACATCGGTAACGATCAATGGCATACCCGCGCCACTGTTTTACACAGGGTCCGGACAGATCAACTTCTTCGTTCCCTATGAACTCGCGGGACAAACCACGGCAACGATTGTGATTTCGTCGGCTGGCGGTGTCGCGGAAGTCACCGGCATCCCCATTGCGCCGGAATCGCCGGGCTTCTATCTGGAGGATGCAGCCGGCGACGCGTCGGCAGTTCATCTGAACGGACAACTCGTGAGTGCCACCGACCCCGCGGCCCCGAACGAGACGATAGAAATCTACGCCACCGGTCTCGGCGCTGTTTCAAATGCGCCCGTCGACGGCATGGGCGCTTCGGGCAATCCTCTGGCGCACGATCAGCTAACGCCGGTCATCACGATCGGCGGCATGAATGCGCAGGTAATGTTCGCGGGTCTCGCCCCGGGTTTCGCCGGACTTTACCAGCTCAATGTGGTCGTACCGGCAGGTCTGTCTGCCGGCGCGAACCCAATGACGATCTCTGTTGGCCCGCTGTCCGGCAACACCGCCGTCCTGCAGGTGCAGTAGTATGCAACACACGCTGCCTTGTGGGGCAGGCAGTTTTGCCTGCCCTCTGTCGAGCGAAGCTCGAGTTCCTGCGAGCTTATCTCTCAACTCGATCTCTGCACGAATCCGCAGAAATGCTCTTTCCCGTCGCTTCCGCCGTCTTTTACGCCAATGGCTGAGCCCCAAAAGGCCAAAGCCGAGACACGCTACCTCAGGTAGCGTGTCTCGGTTGTGCGGCTGTCAGAATCTCCGTCCAACCTGATACCGGCGGATACGATCCCAAACTGATTTGGCGGCGGGGAAGACATGCCCGTTTTGAAGTGCCTGCAGGTCAATCGGATCCGACAGCGAGCCGGCCTTGAGGAGCGTGAGCCGCCGACCAGTACGCGCGGTCACGTCCCTGCGTTTTTGCCAGGTATAGTGCGTCATCCGCGGCCCTGATCAGCGCGCCCATCGTACTACCGTCCTCCGGATACATTGCCACGCCCGCGGAAATGGACACGGGGCCAAGCTCGCGCCCACGGGAAACGACGGAGATACTTCTGGCCGCCACAACCATGCTTTCGGCAAGGTTCCGCGTATCCTCAAGCGACATGCCTGGCAAGACAATCAGGAACTCTTCTCCACCGAAGCGGCAGATAATGTCTTCTTTACGCGTTCGGGCGAGCATGAGCTCGCTGAACTTCCTCAATACGACATCGCCGCCATCGTGCCCGAAGGAGTCGTTGAACCGCTTGAAGTGGTCGAGATCGACCATGATCGCTCCCACCGGGCTCTTCTGCCGATCTGCCCGGTGAAGCTCCCGTTCGAGTGATTCTTCCATGTAGCGTCGGTTGAACAGGCCGGTGAGTGGGTCTCGGATCGACTGGGCCTTGAGCGCGTCGCGCAGGCGAAGGTTGGCGATCGACTGGCCGATTCGCTCGCCGACCATTGAGGCCAGCCGCATCTCAGCTTCGTTCAACTCCTGCCCGTCCGACCGCAGGAGGTGCAGCACGCCCAGCATCTCTCCGTGGGCCATCATTGGAACGCAAACGAAAGCGCCCGTGAACGCAGCCTCTATGTGCGCGCACTTCAGTCGTCCATTCTCGCGCCCACTCCCGTGCGGCCTTCCACGCCGAAGCGCCCAGCAGTCGTCCGGCGAAAACGCAACCGCCAGCACCGCCGTTTCTCCCCAACTCGCCGTCATTTCGACCAGGTTTCGCGAGGCCTTGATCATGCTGAGGGAGCCCGATAGCGCAGGGCACAGGTCTCGCGCAAACTGGCAGAGAATTGCCTCGGCCTCCGCCTCATTCACGCAGGTCTGAAGCAATTCACCCATCTCGCTGAGCAGGATGATTTCCCGGTTTCGGAGCTCAAGCTCCGCGTTCCATCCGGTCAGTCTGGCGTTGGCGTTTTCCAGCGCCCGCTCCGCCTTTTTGCTCGCGGTGATATCGCGGGAGATGCCGAAGGTGCCGATGATCGATCCATCCCTGTCGACGAGCGGCAGCTTGGACGACAGCGCCCACCTTGCGTGGCCGCCGACTAATGCCTCCAGCTCTTCATGTTCAATCAGGGGCTTGCCCGTTTGAAATACCTCCTGCTCATCGGCTCGCGCCATCGCCGCGTGTTCCGCGCTGTAGAAATCCGCGTCGCACTTTCCGATTGCTCCCGTCACATCGGAGAGGCCCATATGCCGTGCCGTCGCGGCATTGACCCGCAGAAAGCGGCTCTCCGCATCTTTGAAATAGACGCGGTCCGGAAGCCTGTCCATCAGAGTTGCAAACAGATCCTGCTCGTGCCGGAGCTCAGCCTCGAGTTTTTTCCTTCTCCGCGTATCGAAATGAATCAGCGTACCCGCGATGCCGAGCAGCAGCAGCGAAAGAATCGAGGCGCCCACGCTCACGGCCTCCGTTCTGGCAGCGCCCCGCTCCAGGGCAACGCGCCTCCCGTTCAGCAAAGAGGCTTCCTCGCTCTGAAGCTCCCGGCCCACTGCCCCCAATGCATCGCCCGAAAGCGTCGGCGCGTCGGCTCGGAGGAACTCTGCGGCGGCAGCGTCCCCCAGCGAACGCCGCCTGTTGACCAGTTCGTCCAGCGCCGCGGAATGCTGCGCAAGCAGAGTCTCGTATTGATCCAGCCTTCGCTGTTGCCGGGGATTGTCGGCTGTCAGCCGCCGCATCTCCCGCTCGTGCTGGTTGGCGCTCGCGACAGACTCCTTCAGGGCCGACAGAAACGCGGGATCGCCGGTAAGCGCAAAGCCGCGGGCGGCGCTCTCACCCGCCTTCGAATCGCGACGAGTCTCCGATATCTCCTGGATAGCCTGAGCTGTGTGGTTAACCCACTGGCCACTCACGCCGAGCGCGTGCATGGTATTGTACTGGGTCACGCTGACCAGGACCGTGGTCAGCACGGCAACTCCCGCACCGATCTGAGCGTATCTTTCGAGCGTGGCCCTCAGCGGATGCTCCTGCCTGTTCTGGTCAGTCAGTGCCGACCGAATCGAGACCTTCCCCGATATTAGTACTGATAGTACGTTTTCAGGTTATCAAAACGGGATAGTTATAGCCATGGCCGTGCAGGCCGTGGCGCGAAAGACAAGCTGCGCCGGGACCGGAGGTTCGGTGGTGGAGGGAGGCGCGGAGGAGATTAGCGCTTCTCCGCGACGCTACTTCGGATGCGGCGTAACCCGATGAATCAGGTAGGCATCGCCCTCAATTGTGAAATAGAATCGCCAGTCCGGTTGACGCGGGCCTGCCAGACGCCGGCGGATTCATCGTATTTCTTCGCCTGCAGCGAGGGCTGGCTCCTGTCTGCTCCCAACAGAGCCAGTCATTTGTGGAACGCCTTGCGAATGGGACCGGGCGCATCGGCAATCGCACTCAGCGCACGGGTCGAAAGGACGATCTTCATCGGACAGCGCGCTTAGCTCTCTTCGCGGCCGCCCGTTTCTTCGCAACCTGCTCAATATACACCGCGGCCTCCCCGGCTGTGCCGAAGGGACCATGCACGCGACCCTTCCGAAACGCTTCGAGGCTGGCCGCGATGTCTGCGTCGATGATTCGCCGCTGTGCCGACGTGTATTCATCGCCGAGGCGGCTCTGTACAACACGTTCGTTCTGAAGACGCTTGAGCCCCTCGCGAAAGATCCCGCTCAGGCTTCGGTTGGTTTGTTTTGCCAGCCGCTCGGCAAGTTTGAGATCGGCAGGCGGTAATGAGATGGAGATGGCTTTCGTAGTGCGCATGGGAGTTCGTGCTGGCTATTACCCAGTATGACCCATACATCTGACCACAAGTGACCGTCAACAAATCGCTCACGATCACGGGGGTGGGCGCAACTACCGGCGGGGCCGCCCTTCGGGAATACCGCGACCCTGCAGGTGCAGTAGCATTTTGCGATTGGAGCAGGGCGCTCACTCGCGAGCCCGCTGGCCGCCGATGGAAACTCGAACAGTTCCGGCGGACAGACAGGCCAGATGCATTAGATCGGCTCGCGCCAAAAGGCCGCCGGTTGCTCCTGCCCAGGACTGCCAGTATGCAGGCGGATCGCCGGAAGACGCATAGCGGCCATCGGGCCGTCGACCGCCCCTGTGCCCTTCGGCTGAACATGCTCATCCGAAAGCGAAAGGCGGGGAGGCGGACCGATCCGCGTATGGCATGAGAGCTTCAGTTCAAGAAAATGACCCTGGGCACTAATCCCGAGGGAAACGCAATTGTAGCCACCCCCTACCGCAATTGAAATACTCCGTAGCAGAAACCGCCCTATTCTGGGACGTTTCGTCGCATACCCGCATAAAGACGTGGCGATCTCGGTTATTACCGTAACAAAATTATTTTTCGTCGCCTATCGCAGCGCAAACTCACCCCGAAGCATCGCGGCACGCCGAATCTTCTGCGCGTCATTTGAGATTCTTCCACTCAGCGCACCCGCCGCCGAAATCTCGGCGGAGACTCGCACAAGTCTCGAAAACAAGAGCCAGCGGATTAGCCCATACGATGTTCTCATCGCAGCTATCGCGCTCGCTTCCGAACACTCGCTCGTCACCCATAACAACCGGGAATTTGAGCGGGCACCCAACTTAAAGCTCGAAGACTGGATCGCGCCCTGAGCGGGGGGTGCCAGACAGCACGCACCCGCGAAAATCACCCGCGCTCAGACCGCGAAACGTTCGTCAACCCTCGTTTTCGGACGGAAATAGCGTCCGCCGCAACTCCGGTCACAAGAATCTTAAACTTTCGTATCTCTCTGCCCCTAAGCAACTTACCCGCAGTTTCGCTCTCCCGCCCACCCCGATTTCTTGCGTCCCCGTGCTACGTTCGAGTCGGGTTATCATGACGTCATTCAGAAAAATCACCGAAGCCAAGCCGTCCGCGCCATCTCCGACGTCCCAAATCGCGACTCCCTCTGCGACCTCCGCGTCTCTGCGAGCCACGCTTTTACCGCTCAAACATAAAAAAGCACGAACGAACCCATTCATCTCCAACAAAACAAAGGATCGGCCTGAAAAAACGAACCCATCTGGAGCCCCATCGAACCCATCTACAGCGCGAACGAACCCACCCCAGGAGCGAACGAACCCAACCTTCCGCGGGGCTTTTCCGCGCCTTCCCCATCCCCTACACTGGAATTACCGTGATTTGCTACATTGATGCGTTCTCCGGCCTCGCCGGCGACATGTTGGTTGCCGCGCTTGCCGATGCCGGCGCGGATCGCGATGCCATCACCCGCGCTCTGAAGTCCCTCGCCACAGAGGGCGAATTCACCTGGGAACAGGTCAAGCGCCGAGGCATGGCCGCCGCGAAATTCCGCGTCACCGTCACCGAAACGCCCAAGCACCGCCACCTGAGCGGCATCCTCAAAATGATCGCCGCCGCCGACCTGCCGGAATCCGTCAAAGCTGCCAGCGGACGCGTCTTCCAGGCCCTCGGCGAAGCCGAATCTCACGCGCACGGCGTCAGCATCGAAAAAGTTCACTTCCACGAAGTCGGCGCGGTCGATTCCATCTGCGACATCGTCGGCATTTGCATGGCGCTGCACCTGCTGAACGTCGATAAAATCTACTGCTCGGCCATCAACGTCGGCAGCGGCACGGTCAATACCGAACATGGCGTTTTACCCGTCCCCGCACCCGCCACCGCGCGACTGCTTGAAGGCAAGCCGATCTACGCGCGCGGCCCGGCGCTCGAACTCACCACCCCCACCGGCGCGGCCATTGTCGCAGCGCTGGCGGATGGCTTCGGAGCCATGCCCGCCATGAGCATCCAATCCATCGGCTACGGCGCGGGCGACCATGATTTCAGGGAACACGCCAACATCGTGCGCGTCATGATCGGTCAGGCCAACACTGCGCCTGAAAGCACGACCGTATCCGTGATCGAAGCCAATATCGATGACGCGTCTCCGCAGATCATCGGCTGGGCAACGGAAAAACTGCTCGAAGCCGGCGCGCTCGACGCTGTCGTGATCCCCGCGCAGATGAAAAAGAACCGGCCCGGCGTGATATTACAAGTGATCGCGCCTCCGGAAAAGTCCGAAGAACTGATCGCCCTGATTTTTCGCGAGACCACCACGCTCGGCGTTCGCCTTAACACCGCCGACCGTCGCGTGCAGTTGCGCGAATGGGTGGAAGTCACAACAGCCCACGGTGTGGTGCGAATGAAAACCGCAACCGATGGCTTTGCTCCCGAATACGAAGACGCGCGTAAAATCGCCGCCGCGACCGGCCTCCCGCTGAAGCAGATCCTCGCCGAAGCAGCCCACGAATACCTGAAAACCAGATGAGCAAATACTACCTCACTACGCCGATCTATTACGTCAACGCCGCGCCGCACATCGGCCACGCCTACACGACGCTCGCGGCCGACACGATCAAGCGCCTGAAAACGATGCAGGGCTACACCGCAGTCCTCACCACCGGCACGGACGAGCACGGTCAGAAGGTGGAGCGCTCCGCTACCGCGATGGGCAAGACGCCCGACGAGTTCGCGACGATCGTCTCGAATGAATTCCGCGCCGAATGGGACAAGCTCGGCATTAAGTACGACCACTTCATCCGCACCACCGATCCGAAGCACCACGAAACCGCGCGCTGGCTCTTCCAACTCTGCAAAGACAAGGGCTACATCTATAAAGGCAGTTACACCGGTCAGTATTGCGTTTCCGATGAAGCCTACGTCAACGATGCCAAGCCAGGCGACAACTGCCCCACCTGCGGCCGTCCCACCGAAACCGTCACCGAAGAGAATTATTTTTTCAAACTCTCGGAGTTCGCAGACCGGCTGATGAAGTATTACGAGGAAAATCCGGATTTCATCCAGCCCGAATCGCGCCGCAATGAAGTGGTGAGCTTCGTGCGCGGCGGTCTCCAGGATCTTTCGATCAGCCGCACAACCATCAAGTGGGGCATTCCGCTCGATGGCGGCCATGTCATCTACGTCTGGTTCGACGCGCTCGCCAATTACATCAGCGCGGTCGGTGGCCCGGCCTTCGCCGAACAGGGACTCTGGCCGGCGGATCTGCATTTGGTAGGCAAAGAGATTCTGCGCTTCCACGCCGTCTTCTGGCCAGCGTTTCTCATGGCCGCCGAATTGCCGTTGCCGAAGAGAATCTTCGCTCACGGCTGGCTGCTGTTTGAAAACGACAAGATGAGCAAATCGCGCGGCAATATCGTGCGCGCGGATCCGATTCGCGAAGTCATGGGCACCGAAGCCCTGCGCTACTTCCTGTTCCGCGAAATCGTATTCGGTCAGGATGGCGGCTTCAGCTACGACGCGCTCGTGAATCGTTACAACGCCGAACTGGCGAACGGCCTGGGCAATCTCGCCAGCCGCACTCTCACCATGATCCGCCAGTATCGCGATGGCGTGATTCCTGCGCACTCTGCGGAAGCCAGCAGACTCGCCGAGCCGTCCGCGAAAGCGATTGAACAAGCCGCCGTCTCGTTCGACGCACTTGAGTTTTCACGCGGACTCGAAGCCATCTGGGCCATGCTTTCGGCCGCTGATAAATTTATCGTGGAAGAGGCTCCGTGGAAACTTGCGAAAGGCGGCGAGGAGAAACGGCAGCAACTCGACGACTCGCTCTACGCTTCCGCCGAATTACTACGCATTGCGGTCGCGCTCCTGCATCCAATCCTGCCCGAATCGACCGTACAGATCTGGGCGCAGTTAGGCATGACGACTCCGCTTGAAACGTTCGATATCAGCGACCTGAAATGGGGACAACTCGCCGCAGATCAGGCGATCGGCATGGTGTCGCCGGTGTTCCCTCGCATCGATGCGAAAAGCGCCATCGACCGCATGCGCGAACTCGAAGAAGTGGAGACCGCTCGACAGGCGAAACTGCTGGGCAAGCCGGTACCGTCCGCCGCGCCTGTCGGTGAACTCCTCCCGGCCTCGCCCAAGATCGACTTCGACGATTTCGCGAAGGTAGACCTCCGCGTAGGAATCGTTCTTTCCGCCGAACCAGTCAAAGGCGCGGACAAACTACTTCACCTGAAAGTGGATATCGCCGAAGCGGAACCGCGCACCATCGTGGCGGGTATCGCGCAGGTCTACGAACCGGACAAACTCGTCGGTCGCAAGGTCGTAATCGTTGCGAATCTGCACCCGCGCAAGCTGCGCGGCATCGAATCGAACGGCATGATCGTAGCCGCATCTCTGGAGGGCGGCAAGCCAGTCCTCGCGGCGTTTCTGGAGGACGTGCCGGTCGGCGCCCGCCTGAAATAGGGATCGCAATGGAAAAAGACGCGGATATAACCCAGTTGCTGGCTTGGCTCCGGCAGCGGCTCGGCAATGGTTTCGTCGTAGCCGACCATTGGAACATTGATCTGCGAGCAACCGGATTGTCCGCCACCAACGACCCATCCCAATTGGTGTATGTTTCCGGTCTCGGCCCCGACCGCTATTTTCTGGAACTGGAATCCGCGCCATTGCCCGGATCAAACGTTCCCTATCGCGTCCTTGACAGGTATGACAGTGTCAGCCGGGACGAGCTTCTCGACATTGTCTGTCATCACCTGCGCGTCGTACGGCTGCCTTACCTACACGAGACTAGTAAATGAACTTCATCGATTCCCACTGCCATCTCGATCACGAGAAATTCGCCGCCGACCTCGACGGCGTCCTCAAGCGAGCGTCCGACGCCGGCGTCAACCGTATCCTCTGCATCGGCACCGGCGACGGTCCACCAGAACTGGATCGAGCCATCCGCCTGGCCGAGCGCCATCCCCAGATCGTAGCCACCGTAGGTGTTCATCCGCACGAAGCTTCAAAAGTCACGCCCGAAACTTACACCGACCTCCGCGCCCTCGGAACTCACCCGAAAGTCGTAGCCTACGGCGAAATCGGCCTCGACTATCACTATGACCACTCGCCGCGCGATATCCAACGCGAAGTCTTCGTCCGGCAACTCGAAATCGCCCGCGAACTGGGTCTCCCCATCACCCTCCATATCCGCGAAGCCTGGGACGACACCATGTCCATCCTGGCCGACCACTGGTCCGGCCCCGGCATTGTCCACTGTTTCAGCGGCGACGTAGCGCAAGCCCAACAGGCGCTGGACCGCGGCTTCCATCTGGCTTTCGGCGGCGTCATTACCTTCAAAACAGGCGAAAACGTCCGCGAGGCGGCCCGCATCACGCCTGACGATCGACTTTTAATTGAAACCGATGCGCCCTATCTCGCGCCAATACCTTATCGTGGAAAGCGCAATGAACCGGCGATGATGCTGGAGACCCTGAAGAAGCTCGCGGAGGTGCGGGAATCCACCCCGGAACGCATCGCCGAACTCACCACGGCCAACTTCGAGCGGCTCTGCGTGCGCGGCCCTTTGCAACCACCAAATCCGACCCGTTACACTGAGATTTCCAATGGAAACTGAACGGGCAAACCAGGCTCTCACCGCCAGCGAGATATTCGATCTCGTCCGCGAAGATCTGGACCTGGTGGAAAAGGCCATCGACGTCGAATCGGTGGCGTCGGTTGAGACCGTCACCACCATCGGCCGGTATCTGCAACAGAGCGGCGGCAAGCGCTTGCGCCCTGCCCTGCTGCTGCTGTGCGCGCGTTTCGCAGGCGGCGGGAAAACCCTCAACGCCAAGACCGCCATCCAGTTAGGCGCCGTCGTAGAAATGATCCACGCGGCCACCCTCGTTCACGACGACGTCATCGACATGGCCCGGACCCGGCGCGGGCGGCCATCCACGAACGTGCAATGGGGCAACCATACCTGCGTGCTGGCGGGCGACTGGCTCTATATGCAGGCGTTTCAGGCTGCGCTGCGCGAGCGCAATTTTCACGTTCTGGATCTTCTCATTGGCCTCACTCAGTTGATGGTGGAAGGCGAACTCATCCAGCTGGACCGGATCGGCCAGATCAGCATCACGGAAGCCGACTGCATGGAACTGGTGGACCGCAAAACCGCCTGCCTGTTTTCGGCCTGTGCAAAACTCGGAGCCGTTGCCGGCGGCGCCGACACGCAATTCGAAGAAAAGCTCGGCGATTTCGCCTGGAATCTGGGTATGGCTTTCCAGTTAATCGACGATATGCTGGATTTCACCTCGCGCGAACAGACGCTCGGCAAGCCGGTCGGCGGCGATCTGAAGGAAGGCAAGGTCACGCTGCCGCTCGTATACTCGCTCGAAACGGCGAAGCCGGCGGAACGTGCGATGGTGGAGAAAGTCCTCGCGGACCGCAGTTATGACGCAGTGCCTTTCGCGGATATCCTTGCGATGGTGGAGCGGCATTCCGGTATTCAAAGGACGCGTGAACGTGCTCAACAGTTCACCGACCATGCAAGGCAGATCGTTTCGGAGTTCCCGGAGAATCCGTATCAGCGCGCATTGTTCACGCTGACCGATCTGGTGACGGCGCGCGACCGGTAATGATGACGAAACGAATACCCGGTTTGATCGGCCTGTGCCTGCTTGCGTCGTTGCTGATCGCGCAGCCCGCCGGTCAGACGAAAATCAACCCGAAAGACAGCCAGAGTTACGCGTGGATCGCGCCGGGCAAGTTCACCATGGGCTGCTCGCCCGACGACCACCAGTGCGCGCCCGACGAAAGTCCGGTACACTCCGTGGAAATCACGCGGGGCTTCTGGATGGGCCAGACGCCGGTAACGGTCGCGGCCTGGAGGCGCTACCGCGTGGCGACAGGCAAGCCGGCCCTGCCGGCCATAGACGAATTCGGGCGGAAGCTCAACGAAGCCGCGAGCCAGGAGCAGCCCGCCGTGGAAGTAACCTGGGAGGATGCGAAGGACTATTGCAGTTGGGCCAGCATGCGGTTGCCTTCGGAAGCGGAATGGGAATACGCCGCACGAGCCGGCACGACTCAAGCGAGCTACGCCTGGCTGCCCAACGTCGCCTGGTATGCGGATAACAGCGGTAAGAAACCGATCGACGGCGCCGATCTCTTCCGCTTCGACTCGGCGAGCTACGAGAAGCGTCTCTTCGGTAATGGCAACGGTCCGAAAGATGTCAAGCTGAAGCCTCCGAACGCGTGGGGCCTCTACGACATGCTCGGTAACGTCTGGGAATGGGTCGCGGATTATTATCGCGACGATTATTACTCTTCCAGTCCGGCGCAAAATCCAGCCGGGCCCCCTACCGGAACGCAGCGAGTGCTCCGGGGCGGTGCATGGAATTCCGTACAGAACAACGTCCGCGTTTCCTACCGGCTGACGAATCCTCCGGGCGACCGGGTCGACGATTTCGGTTTCCGCTGCGCCGGCGATTTGCCCTGAGCGGCCATCGCGATTTGCCACGCATCGCGAATGTGGCACGCGAATTCTTCGTCGTCGATTTGCGCCAGTTCAATCCCGACCCAGCCCGAGACTCCCACGTAGGGCGGTCGAAAATACGTATCGGGTGACGCAGCGATCCATGCCGCCTGGTGACCGGGCGCGGCAGGTATCCACACCGCGACGCATCCATCGTTGTGGTGATTGTTGGCGAACATCGCGAAGACGCGTTTGCGGGCGAAGAAGGTTGGCGCGCCATGCGAAAGTTTTTCGGTCGACTCCGGCATTCCGAGGCAGATGCGCCGGACTCGGCTGAGATGATCTTCGGCAGCGCCTTGCGGGGCTTTGAGCTTCATGCCTGGAATACCCGTTCCCAGCGTACTCCGGGCAACGGGCCACCGACCCGTTCAGGATGGTGGCCCGGAGAAATTGGGTCGCCACCCGTTATTCAATTTTCAAAGAACCGTGAAGCACCTGCCTCCGAACACCTTTCGGCGAGGGCGGTCAGCTTCAATGCTGCTCGTTGGAATGCAGTCCGAGACTGCTTCCCGACCCAGGTAAAGCATGAGGTTGAAACGCCGGACATGGATGTCCAGATTCTACAAGGAAAAATATTGTGACTGAGCGGAACCGTCTCCGCGAAACAGATTGAACACGGACACCTCTCTGGTCGGCCAGTCGATACCGATCGCCAAGGCGATCGGTTAATTTATATTGGCGCGCCGGTGTGCGGGCAACGAAGGTAGCTTGCTATTTGCCTCCTGTTCTGAACGTGTTCAAATATGCATTGACAGCCGCCTGCCATAAGGCGCATACTCATTTTGAACACGTTCAACTTCTATGGCGCGGAAAACAAGACTCGGGATTCTGGACGCCGCGCTGGAGCTCTTCCGGCGCGACGGCTTTGACAGCGCAACCATGCGCGACATCGCCCTCAAAGCCGGAGTTGCAACCGGTGCGGCTTATTATTACTACCCATCCAAAGACGCGCTGGTGACGGCGTTCTACCAGCGAGCCTGTGAAGAAATGCAGCCGCAGATCGAAGCCGCGCTGGACGGGGCCACCACCCTCAAAGGCCGCCTGCGTGCACTCATTCAGGTGAAACTCGATTACTTCGGGCCAAACCGCGGCGTTCTGCGCGCCTTGCTGAGAACCGGCGCCGATCCGGCGCATCCGCTGTCGCCTTTCAGCCACGAGACCAAAGAGATCCGGGACGTGGATATTGCCTGGTTCCGAACCATCCTCGCTGACTGCGGAGTCCGAATTCCGCGCGACCTTGAGCCTCACCTGCCAGGCGTTCTTTGGTTCTTCCAGATGGGTGTCATTTTCTTCTGGGTTGTCGACGACTCGCCGCGGCAGAATCGAACTGCGCGATTGCTGGAACTCGCGGTGGGGGTCGTGGCCGCGCTCATACACGCCTCCGGGCTCCCCTTTATGCGACCGCTGCGGAAGACGGCGATCAGCCTCATCGGGATCGTAACGGAGTTGCCGCATGGTGACGCTTAGAACCCTTATGCTGATCGAGGCACCGGTTGAGCGTTGTTTCGATCTGGCGCGAAGTGTAGAGGTGCATCTGGCCGGGAACATTCATTGCGGAGAAACCGCGGTGGCCACCGGCGGAGTGACGTCTGGCCTGGTCGGGATGGGACAGCGCGTGACCTGGCGCGCGAAACACTTCGGCGTCTGGCACAACCTTACGAGCGAGATTACAGCGATGGATCGGCCCGCTTACTTTCAGGACACGATGGTACGCGGAATCTTCCGATACATGCAACACGATCACTTCTTTCGAGCCGTGACCACAACACAAACCGAAATGAAAGACGTATTTCGTTTTGCCGCGCCCATACCCGTGCTCGGTCGTGTCGCGGAGAATCTTTTCCTGGGGCGCTATATGCGGGAACTGCTTGCCGAGCGGAATGCTGCTCTCAAGCAGATCGCGGAGGAGACATGAGGATCGTGATCCCGGGCGGGAGCGGACAAGTCGGTCATATTCTCTCGCGCTATTTCCGGAACAACGGTCACGACGTCACCATCCTCAGCCGCGCCACGGCACACGCGGAGTGGATCACGCGACTCGAAGGGTCGGACGTCTGCATCAATCTGATGGGGCGCAGCGTCAACTGCCGCTACAACGCGGCAAATCGAAAGAGCATTACCGAGTCGCGCGTCCTCAGCACACGGCTGCTGAATGAGATCATTGCTTCGCTGAAGAATCCGCCCCGCGTCTGGATCAACGCGAGTACGGCGACCATCTATCGCCACGCTTTGGATCGCGCCATGGACGAGAAAACCGGCGAATTGGGCGGCGATGAGCCCGGCGCTCCCGACACCTGGAACTTTTCGATATCGGTGGCGAAAGCCTGGGAGCGGGAATTCTTTTCCACGGCGACACCGCTAACCCGCAAAGTTGCCATACGCAGCGCCATCACCCTGAGTCCGGACCGAGGTGGAATTTTCGATGTGCTGTTGGGGCTCGTCCGGCACGGGCTCGGGGGAACGCATGGGACCGGGTCGCAATTCGTTTCCTGGATTCATGAAGCCGACTTCGCGCGAGCGATGGATTTCCTGATAGTCCGCTCTGAATTTGACGGCGTCGTCAATCTGGCGTCGCCGAACCCGGTTCGCAATCGCGAATTCATGCGGGTGCTGCGTGAGGCATGGGGGATTCGCGTGGGTCTGCCGGCACCGGGATGGCTCCTGGAGATTGGCATCTTCCTGATGCGGACTGAATCGGAACTGGTATTGAAAAGCCGACGGGTTGTGCCGGGGCGATTGACCGATGCAGGGTTTGAATTCCTGTATGCGGAATGGCCCGCCGCTGCCCGCGACCTGGTGGAACAATGGCGCGCCGGGCAATCCGGAACGACGACCGCTGTGGGCCGCCCACCGATTTAATAATGGTGGCCCGGAGAGGTTGTGCGTGGAGCGGGACACGCGGCGGCAATTGCGCTGCGCCCGTCCCGAAAAGAGACGCGGCTGTCGCCGCGTGTCCACCCAAATGGCAAGAAATCCATTCAACGTTCATGTCGCTGATCGACGATCCGGGCCTTCACTTGCCAATGCAGAAGGTGGAGAAGATGCGGTTCAGGATGTCGTCGGCCGTAGTGACACCGGTGATCGCGTCAAGCGGTTGTAACGCGCAGTAGAGATCGAGCAGGAGCAGTTCGTGAGGCAGCGCGGCATTCACGGCTCCACGGGCTTTTTCGAGCATGCCAGCAGCTTCTCTGAGAAGGTTCTCGTGACGCAGGCTGGTGATGAAGCCGCCGTGATTTTCTCCACCGGGCGCAAGCAAGTTGATGGCGGATTCTTTGAGGGCTTCGATTCCCTGCCCTGTTAGCGCGGAGACAGGGATCTCGCCGGCCAGTGACTGAAAACCCGGCAAGTCACACTTGTTCGCAACAACCAAGGTGTTTCCCTGGCATCGCGCAGTCTCGACAAGCGAACGGTCGCCGTCCACCACAACGATCGTCAGATCGGCATCCGCCATGGCTTCGTAGCTGCGTTCGATGCCGAGGCGTTCGACAAGCTCGCCAGTCTCGCGAATCCCCGCCGTATCCACCAGCCGCACCGGGATACCGGCGAAGTCGACGGTTTCGGAAACGAGGTCGCGCGTGGTGCCGGGGATCTCCGTGACAATCGCGCGGTTTCGCGCGAGGAGGCAATTGAACAGGCTGCTCTTGCCGACATTGGGCTGTCCCACAATGGCCAGCGAAAAGCCGCCGCGCACCAGATTGCCGTAGCGGAAAGTCCCGATCAGTTTTGTGATCTGATCGATCACAGGTTCGAGACGCCGCAGAATCTCCGAAGCGGGCGCTACGCTGATGTCGTCTTCCGCGAAATCGATACCGGCTTCGAGCAGCCCGATCAGTTCCAGAAGTTGTGTTTTGATCGGGGCGATCAGGCGCGAGACCGAGCCTTGTGTCTGCTGCGCGGCGATGCGGGCCTGGTAGAGCGTGGTGGCTTCGATGAGATCGCGGACCGCTTCTGCGCGCGGCAGATCAATGCGGCCGTTGAGGTAGGCGCGGAGGGTGAATTCACCCGGCTCAGCGAGGCGCGCACCGGCACGGACTGCGCGATCCAGGCAGTGGCGGAGAATGATCGGCGCTCCGTGGCAGGAGATTTCGATGACGTCTTCCGCTGTGTAGGATTTCGGCGCGGCGAAGTACGTGACGATGGTTTCGTCAACGACCTGGGTGTTGTCGTGATCGGTCAGGTCGGCGCGGGTTGCTGTCCAGGCTTTGAGTTCTCCGTGAAGGCGGAGAATTTTGGCCGCGATTTGAGTCGCCTGCGGGCCCGATATGCGCACTACTCCGAGTCCACCTCGGCCTGTGGGGGTGGAAATCGCGGCTATGGTGTCATTGAGGTGCACAAAGAAAGAGACTGCGGAAACTCAAGCTCCGCCCGACCGATGGCAGGCGGAACCGCCTGCCCCACATCCCACCACATTCAGCGTGGACGGCGGGGGCCGCGGCCTCTGTCGCCACCGGGACGTCTGCCGCGATCCCGATCACGGTCACTCCCTGGCGGTTCCGGCGGGCGGCCGAAACGCGACGGGCGAAACGGCGGAGGAGGCGCTTCCGGCAACGAGGGCATGCCGATGGGGTAGACGATCACGCCGCGATACGGCCCTGAGCCGGAGCTCTCACTGCGGAGTTCGGTTTCATTGCGCAGCGCGATATGAAGGATGCGGCGCTCGCGGCTGTTCATCGGAGCGAAGCGAAAAGGCTGGCCCGAGGATTTCACTTTCCCGGCAGCCACGTTGGCGGTCATCCGCAACTCTTCGATCCGGAGAGCGCGGTAATCGTTGGCGTCGAAGGCGATGCGCGAATGATCGTCGGAATGCATGCGCAGGGCTTCCTGCGAAACATGTTCGAGAGCGAGCAGAAGCTCGGCGCGGTTACTCAGAATGAGATCGACGTCTTCGCCGGTGAACTTGACGACGAGATCCGGAGTTTCAAATTCCGGGTTGCTCTGATCGCCCGCTTCCAGCGTGAAGTCGAGAGCAAAGCCGGCATTGTCGATGACCTGACGCAGAAACTGCTCGATCCGTGGACCGGTTTCGTGAATCGAATATTTGGGCTTCAAGCCTTCTTCCTGCCGTCCCTGATCATAGTGTTTCCGAGCACCGGGGGTGTGGTTTTGTTAAAGAACCACTGCTGTCCCACTCCCACTAAATTGCTGGTTAGGTAGTATAGCACCACACCGCTCGAAAGAGACCAGAAGAAGATACCCATCATAACGGGCATGAACTGCATCATTTTCTGCTGGTTGGGATCGCCGCCCGTAGGCGTGGGCGTCATCTTCTGCAACATGACGCTGGTCAGGATCATGATGAGCGGCAGAAAGTGGATGCCATAGCGTTCGGGCTGCGTGAGATCGGGAACCCAGAGCCACGTCGCGTGCCGCATTTCGACGGAGACCGCGAGAACTTTGTAGAACGCATACAGGAACGGCAACTGGATCACCATGGGAAGGCATCCACCCATCGGATTGACGCCATGTTTCTTGTACAGCTCCATGACTTCCGCCTGTTTCTGCTGGGAGCGCGGATCGCTCATACCGACGCCCTTGTACTTGTCGTTGATCTTCGTGATCTGCGGCTGCAGAAGCTGCATCTTGCGCATCGATTTCAGCTGCGTCAGCTTCAGCGGGAACATCGCAAAAGTAATGATGACGGTCAGAACAATGATCGACCAGCCATAGCTATGAATGAATTTGTTGTTCAGCTCGCGGAGCATAATGAACAGCGGCTGCGCGATCAGGCGGAACCAGCCCCAGTCGATCACGTGACTCAGATTCGGGTTGACGCGTTCGAGGATGTCGCCTTCCTTGGGGCCGACAAAAAAGCCCATCTGATTGCGGGCTTCACCGCCGGCCGCAATGCCGGGGTAAGCTTCTTCCGAACTGTTGGCTGCGATCGGCACGGAATCGTCGAACAAAGTGGTTTTAAGGGTGGAATCGATCGGCGGGATGAAGACGGCAGCGAAGAGCTGATCTTCCACGCCGAAAAACGAGAACGAACCGTCGTTATAAACAGGGCCGTTTTTCGCTGTTTTGGCCGAATCGCGATCCAGCTTTTCGTCTTTCAGATCCCAACGGATCGCGCTTTGATGGCTGTAGGGGTTGGCCACCTCCATATCGCCGAACCCGCCACGCCATGAGATCTGATGGGGAACGCCGACGCCATCGCGCGTCACCTCGTCCGCAAATTGCACCAGATAACTATCGCGCGCGAAGGAGATCACTTTCTTCGCTACTATGTGGCCGTCGGAATAGTCGTATTCAATCGACAGGCCGTCGGCGCCGGGGTGCCATTCCCAGAGAGCCTTGTTGAGCGGCGATGTGGCCTCACCGTGAAACTGCAACGCCAGAGGGAAACCGACTTTCAGGTCGCCGCGCTGGTTCACGAGTTCGAGAGGCTTGCCGGAAATGTCCAGATACTTCTTGAGCTGCCAGCTTTGAATGACGGCGCCTTCATTGGAGAATACGACGTGGTAGAAATCGGTATCGACGAACCAGGTTTGCTTGTTAGCGGCGGCTATGGGCGCAACTGGCGCGGCAGCGACATCACTCGATGCAGGAGTGGCGGTACCGGATTTTGCGGTGGTCTCGCCGGGCAGCGAGCCCGGCGTGGAATTGGGCAGCGGCGTGGCTTTGGAGGCGTCGGTTTTCGCTTGAGTGGTCTGCTGGCTCGTCTGTGTGGCGGACTCGGCCGGAATCAGCCCCATCTTGTGGTAGACCCAATTCGAGCCGACGAGGATAAGGCCCATCAGGGCGAACGCGATCAGCATGCGCAGTTCGCTCGACAGCTCTTTGGGCGCGCTATTGGGTGTGTTGGGAGAAGAACTCATTTGGTGTCAGCTTCCGGCCCTAGCGGGGCACCGGGTCGAATCCGCCGGCGTGAAATGGATGGCAACGACCGATGCGCTTCAGGCCGAACCAGACGCCGCGAACGGGGCCGTGAAGTTCGATCGCTTCGCGCATGTATTCCGAGCAGGTCGGGTGATAGCGGCAGGCGGAGGGCAGAAACGGCGAGATCACGCGCTTGTACCCCCGGAGGCAGGTGGTGAGACAGGCGCTGGTGAATTGGCGCATCGTATAAAGAGACGTTTTACTTCGCGCTGAAGATCCGTGAATATGCAATCGAGCACCTTGCGACGGGGATTGAATACGATGGACCACCCTGAGCTCAGTGACTCCAACTCAAGCCGGGCAGCTTCACGGACGCGGCGGCGAATGCGGTTTCGTTTGACGGCTTTGCCGAGCGCTTTGGGAGTGGTGAAGCCCACAGCCCGGGTATCCCCTGAATCGGCGAGGCAGAAAGCGGCGAACAGAGGGCAGGTATAGCGTGTGCCGTGGTCGTACACTTTTCGGAAATCGCTGGAACGGAGTAGCCGGACACTTTTGGGAAAGCCGGATGGGGACTCGCTCGATACGGCAGAGTCCGGTGTGGAGTCGTTCGTTATCCGGACTACCTCTCCGAGCTGACAGTCAGCTTCTTGCGGCCCTGGGCGCGGCGGCGTGAGAGTACGGCGCGGCCGTCGGCTGTTTTCATGCGTTTCCGAAAACCGTGTACCTTGAGGCGGCGGCGGTTGTTCGGTTGGAAAGTACGTTTCGGCATTGTAGTTGGGGAAACTAAAAGTATACACCAGAGGGGGATGCGGTTGTTGGGTGGTGTGGCCGGCGCGACTGCGGGCGATTTGCGGGATGTGTGGGCGATTCGAAAAAACGAACCCAATTGGGGGTTAAGTGGTTTGATTTCAACGGCGGGGCCGGGAGGATTGGGGAAATGACAGAACGAACCCAAGTGATGGGCTGGCTCGCCGCCGTGGGGTGCTGCGATTTGGTTGCGTTCAGGCATAGCGCTCCCCGTTTTTTCCGTTCCCGGCCTGAGGCTACCGCGGCGGGCAAGCGAAAAAGGACGTGGATTTTCGTAAGTGGCTGATAGAGAGGAGAATAGAGTCGCAAGTTCGATGAACTGGGAATGGAAGCGCCCCGCGCTTCTTTCCCACGACACCATGCGACTCGGGACGGTCATTGCGCGGCGTGCCATACTCGCAAAATCGCCACAGCCCGAGCCTGAGCGTTCGCGACTCGATTGACAACAATGCAGGAGGGCCCTTCCCGATATGCGGCAAATGACACGTGTCGAGGAGTAAGGGGAATCGAACTCAGCTTATCTTTAGATCAAGATCGTGAAGGACCACCGAGGCTTCGTGTGTGCCGAGATCCATTAGTCTTTCAAATAGGGCAAGGCCCTCACGCTGGAAAGACTCGATCTTTTGGAGCGTCATCGAGATTTCCGTCAACTCGCGCGAATCCGCCAGCCACCGACGCTGATGACTTTCTTGTCCTTTTTCGTCAAGATCCAGAATTTTGTTTGCTACCCGACAGACGAGATCAAGATCCATGCCGGAGGAAACCATCTCCTTCATGCGCATCGTTAGCATGGAGGGTTCGCCCAGCATTCTGGGTCGTCGCAACAGCATCTCAAGAAGTTCCTTCGTCGCGCGGTCCGGCGGGATTGACCGGCTGACTCTAAAAACATCCATAAACGCGTGAATGACGTCGGCGTCGTTTGAACTGGCGAGACGTCCGAGTGTTCTGTGACATAGCGCTCTCGACTGCGGGTAGGCCCAGAGATTCACTGAAGCGTAGACGATTCCAAGACGCAAGGATCGCACCGCCTTTGTGCGACTGTTCCGATCGGCGAATACTGATTTAACAATCCGTTCAAACACCTTGTCGGCAGGAACCTGAGCGTAGCGGAGCAACGCGAACTCTCCGATCGCCTGGTGCCTTTGATCCCACTTCCCTCGTCGCCAAATATTGAGCACGGTCTGACTGATGTCTGGAGGCAGCCAGCGATGACTATGCGCCATAAAATAAAGTCCGCCAAGGCTAGAAAACGCCTGAGGGTGTTTTCGAATCAGGCTTCGTACAAAACTGGCCACACGCTTTGGATTGCGCACAAGTCTGAGATTAGGCAAGTCGAATAGAAGGCTTTGCCAGGTCTCAAATGCTTCGCTTTGCCTCAGGTGTGTTTCAAAGCAGGAAAGCCAGTCGTCCGCAGCCGGCGGGTCGCGTCGTAGGTATCCATAGGTAATCGCGTGAAGAAGCGAATAGTTGCCTCTTGGCAAGAACCCGCTGGCGAATCCCCACAGCAGACTGGAGGGACGTTCTTTAGCATCGGCTAACGTCCTTTTGCGAGATTTTGCCGCTGGTGAGGATTCCTTCTTCGATCCGAGGATTGCTTCTGACTGGAACGGCTGAATCCAGCTTCGCATTAATTCACATGCTCCATCGGGAAGCCCTTTCGAGCGCAACGCCGAGTCGAGCAAGGCTTGGCATGCGCATTCCCTGAAGTCCGAACTGGAAAAGCCTGCCGAATCCAACTCGAGCGTGAGATTAACCACAGTCTGCGCCGGAATATGGATTATTTTCGCAAGCGATTGAAGTGCGTGTCCTGCCGGTACTTCCTGCCGACCCGCCTTAAATTGCCGTACAATCTCCACCGCTCGGTGAGGCTTTAATTTTGCGAACTCGCCGAAAACCTGTGAGGCCTGGTACGTTCCGCCTTGCAAAAGATGCCTTGGGTGGTCGGCCCCAGTCCCGTCGTGCAACTCTTCAAAACAATTCAAAATTGCCCCGTCGGAAGCCTTTTCCATCTTGTCGGCGCTCATCGGACTGCCGACTACCAGTCCGAACTCGTTCGCAGGTGTCCGTTGATCTTGTTCGATCACGATACCTTTTTCTGAAATCAGCCGTCGTGATCCTAAGGAAAGATGTCTGGACGGAAGGAGTCTGAGCAGCCGTGCGCGGCTATTGCGGTTCCATTTTGCAATATTGCGGCGCATCTTCACATCACTGCGAGTGTCAGCCGTTATGTAATTCCAAGTCGCGATTATACTCTCCATGGTGGCAACGCTCGCGGCGTCAATGGTGGATTCAATCGATTTGAGCAGCATCTCAGTTTCAGAAACCTCCCGCAAGGATCCTCCCAAAGTCAGACGACGAGGATCACCTGCCAAGTACGCTACTACTGCGCCTGAAGAGGATGCCGGCAGCTTACACAAGCCGTAGGCTAGAAGCCGATGCAGAAGCATGATGCCAGTCCGCGATTCCGCATTAGCGAAGCGAACAAATTCGCGCGGATCAGCGACGCTGCATTGGACGATCATCTCCTTCCAAAATCCGATCAGGTGAATTTTGTCGATCTCGGCCTCAAGTTGCCAATTTTCCTGTCGAAGATACTCGTTATCTTGTGCGCGACGTTGCGGAGAGTCGTGAAGGACGTCCTTTAACCATGGCCACAGAGCTTTCAAGAAGATCCAGGGGGCCTTTTCAGATAGCTTTTCGATTCCATGCCATTCGTGCGAGAGCAACACATCACTCGGAGGTTGACCGTTTCGCTGCAGATCAAACGCATCAATCAGCATGGCCGCGGCACGCCCCGGAAATGTGGTGACGATTGACTCACAGACATGCTCAACGTAGAAGAGGTCTGGCTTGGCCAGTTTGATGAGACGGTTCACTGCGCCAATGGATCGTTGGTCCCAATTCTGCACCTCTCGAAATACTTGAAGCGCAAATCGGCTCTTCTCGGGAGTTTCCCAGTGCTGGCTAACTAAATCCAAAACAGTCTGCCCGTCAAAACGAAAGGCTCTGTGCAAAACCAGAGCCAACTGCCAACAATGCGTTTCATCGTCCTGCGCCAATAGCCCCGGTAAGCGCGACAGAATGCGCCTGAACCAACCTGCACTGCCGGATATCGCAACCAAAACCTTGCCCTGTAAGGCTCCGTCTACTGCAGGCAGCAGCCATTGGGCTTCCTCGTCGTCGGGGTCCGCGATCTGGCCGAGAAAGGTAATAAGCAGAAAGCGCACGTGTTTTCGAAGATCGGGATGTACCCATAAGCGGCGCAGTTCCCGATGGTAGTGGGATCTTGCCAAAGATCGCATTGATACCAAAGCTGCCCACAGCGTCGAACGGATCAACAGAGTGTTCTGATGGGCCAAAACATACGAATACAGACTTTCAGTACCACCACAAAAACTTCGCGTTCGCACATAGTCAAAGAGAGTCTGATGCGTAAAGCCTATTAGGCGTTTGTCCAGCTTGAGAATGGCCGCTGCGGCCAGGCGGTCGATTTGGTGTTGGTGCTGACTGAATTCAAGCGCAGGGAGCCAGATCTCACCGCGTGAAGCCATCGTTGAGGCAATCGCGAGGCAGACCTGAACAGCGCTCTCTCCTAGCTGCTTTACCACTCTTTCATTGAAGACCGCTTCCAACATCGCCTGATAAGTCTCGAAGGCGGGAATCTCAGGCGTTGAAGCAAAAGATCCCAGGAAAAAGTTCAGGTGTTGGGGCTTTGAGAAGATCTTTCGACTCGCTTCCGGCCAGCCCGTAGGATCAAAGCCAGCCTCCCTAAGAATTGGTTCGATGTCGGCCCAAACAAGGTCATCGAGTTTCACCTGCAAGGCTGGAATGGCCCTGAGCCGCGAGTCGTACTTGAAATCAAATTCGCGGCAAGAAAGGATGATGTGGACGTTCGGGATATGTCTCAATTCCCGAATGAGTTCGATAACAACTTCCAATCGGCTCGTCTGTTGGTCCATGAGAGAGGCAAGAGCGTCAAGCTGATCGATCAGAATGGTAATCGGCCGTTTGCCGGCAATCTTGCGAACGCCATCCACCAAGCCGCATCGCGGGAACCACCGCTCATCCAATTCTTTGAGCGTCTTTACTTCTTTCGGAAGCTTGTCTATTTTCAATGCGAGGTGGGCTACTCCGGATTTCCGTAGCGTAAGCGCGAGTCGTGCTAATGCGGCCGATTTCCCGCTGCCGGCTTCCCCGAGAAGCACCGCGAAGGTCGGGTTCGGAGAACCGAGTTGCGCCTGAAGCTCTCTGAAGCCTGCTCGATCAATCCAATGGCCGTTTGTTTCCTGCGGCCAGGAGATCAACTCTTCGGAAATGTCGCCAAATGTTTTTAGGATTACAGCCGGTCCCGCAACTTTCTCCAATCGCGGCGCATCCCCAGAACCTGCGTGCCTCAGCAACTCTTGCGTGCTTTCATCGATACGCTTGAGACGTGTATTTGCCGTCGCAATGTCGTCCGCCAAAGACGCGCGGAATGCGTGCATTTCCGCAGCGAGCTTCTTTATGGACGCGCTTGCCCCGGTCCGAGTAATCTGGCGGTCGAACGAACGGCGTGTTAATCGGCGTCTGTCGTGGGTGGGTTTCCTAGCCAAGAGCCGTAATATAAAGACCGTCAACTCGTCGTATTTGGCCTCCGCTTCCGATTCATTTTCTAATCCATATTGGAGTTGCAACAGCTGCCGTACCTGTGACCGAACATCTTCCGAGTCGGGTGCCCCGGCGGCCCATTCGAAGGACTGAATAAAATCCCCGAAGTCGCTGTCGCGATCATTGAGAAATTTACGGAATCCATTCCAGAGCTTAATGGAGACATTCTGCGGCCGTTCGACCTTCTGAAGGAACCGAAGGATTCCGCGGATAGCATCGGGTCGCGCGGATCCCGACCGTCTCAGTTCCTCCCACAGCAAAATTCCCGGCGCTGAAGGCAGCGGACCCGGGGGTTTCTCCTTTCCCGGCAGCGCGGTCGTTGTAAATCTGAAGAAAAGTTTGCCAGGGGCGTTCTTGTTGGCGCGTCTGTGTTCGCAGAATCGTGCCAATGATTCAAGTGCGGCGGCCGATCTGAGTGTCAGAGTGCGATCTGTGTACTTAAGTTGTTCTAAGACGCGTCTCTCGGCGGACTTCGTTAGGACTGCAGTGGCAATGATGTCGATATCTTCGCCCTGTTCCAACTCAAGTGCCTGGCTCCGCTCCAGCGTCGCCCAACGCAAAATGGTGCAATCCACTTGATAGAGATAGCCACGAATGGAACTACAGGCATCGCGATTGGGGTCAGATACGAATTCGCTGGGCGCGTTGTTCCGCACTATGGAGGAATGCTAGCACGGCGTCCCACTGCGCTGATTTGACTCAATTGGCGTGGGCTGCAGGATAATTTGCGGTGTCGTCCGCGACTCGCCGATCCGCGGCGGATGCGAGGGTTTGCGCCGGACACTCATCTCTACGACCGCGCGGTATTACGTAAAATGCCGCGTGGCGCCGGTACCCTCAAAAAATCATTTTGAGAATTCCCCGCCCCGCAGCCACTTCTATTGCTGCGCGGGATTACATGCACGAATACGACATTACTCTGAAGAGCGTGCTGCGGCGGTTGACAGGGAGTGTCCTGCGGGAGCTGACCGGGTTTACGGTCACGCGCTGGCATAACGTGGAACTGCCCGCGGTGCAGAATCGGCGGGCCGACATGCTGGGCGAGACCGCCGATGGCACGCTCGTCCATATCGAACTGCAAAGCACGAATCAGGCGGGTATGGCGCCGCGTATGCTCGAATATGCGACGGCGATCCATCGGCAGTTCGGTCGTTTTCCCGAGCAGATCGTTCTCTATGTGGGGGAGGCTCCACTGAAGATGAACAGCCGGCTGACGGGTCCGCGAATTGAATTTACCTGCCGGATGGTGGATATTCGCTCGCTCGATGGCGAGGCGTTGATTGCCAGCAGCCGGGTGGAGGACAATGTAATTGCGGTGCTGGCGCGGCTGGGTAATTCGCGCGAGGCTGTGAAGCGAATCCTGCTGAGCATCGGCCAGTGCGGGCTAAAGCGGCGGGGCGCGGCGTTCGAGGAATTGATGTTTCTGGCGGGGTTGCGGAAGCTGGAGCCGGTGATTAAACAGGAGGCGAGACAAATGCCGATTTTGAACGACATTATGGATCATGCGGTCATCGGCCGCGAACGGAAGCGCGGGATGAAGGAAGGTTTCGAACGGGGGCTTGAACAGGGTCTGGAGCGCGAGCGTCAGATCGTCCTGCGGATGATCGGAAAACGCTTCGGCGCTGTGCCTGCAACGGTTAAAAAACAGGTGGAAGCTTTCTCGGCTCCGAAGCTGGAGCGAACGGCGCTACGCCTGTTCGATGCACGAAGTCTCGATGAACTGCTGAAGTAAGCCGCTTCCCCGGGAGAGGCGGGCTCAGAACCGGCGGAACCGCCTGCCCCACACAGAACAACAAGCTGAAACGTGTTGCCACCGTACATTCGAGAGTGCTGTGCCACGGCTTCCATTGGTATGTAAGAAATGCGGATTAAGATCGTGCGCGCGGATGAAAACGCGGACGGGAGCCGTTGAACAATTGAGGACTCAGACTATGAGAAGCTATTTACCGAAGGCAGTTACAAAAGATCCATCCCCGGTTGTGAAAATGAAAGGAAATTCCATGCGTCTCGTCTACGGTTCCGCTCTCGCAGTTGCCGCGTTATTTATCGCGTCGTCGATCGGTGTTTTTGCCCAGCCTCCCGCGCCGCCAGCTCCGGCCCCCGGTGGTATGGGTGGTTCCGGACGCGGAGGCGGTCGCGGACGAGGTCCGTTTATCGGTGGACCCGGCAGTCCCACCGCGGATGGCTCGCGGGCAGTCACCGACGGCGGTATTAAAGTTGCCGGCTGGTCCGGCAAGGTGGATGCGGGCGAAGAGAAAGCCGGCATGACCATCAATGACGCCAAGCTCACGCAGGAAGGCGACGCTCTGCATGTCACGACCGGTCCCGCGACCACGTACTGGAAGAACGACGCCAAAGCCTCCGGGAACTACACCGTTAAAGCTACGTTCACCGAGCCGAAATATATGAACCTCAACACGCACCCGCATCCGTACGGCGTCTTCATTGGCGGGAACGACATGGGCACGGCAGATGACACGCAACTATATTGCGCGGCTTATGGCAACGGCACCTTCATCGTGCGCGGATTCGGGCCGACGGTCTTCCAGATGAACGGCCGCGGCGGTTCGCCCAACGACGCGATACACAAGGCTGCCGGACCGGGGCAGCCCGTGACGCAGGAGGTTGCGCTTTCGGTGAAAGGCGACAAGGTGGAATGCGCCATCAACGGGACGGTTGTCGCGAGCTACGACAAGTCCGCGGTCGTCGGCGATGGCAAGCTGAAATCGACCGACGGGACGTATGGATTGCGCTTTGCGCATAATACGGATGTCGTGGTCACAGGTCTGACGATGACTAAGAATTAGGGTTGGCCGAGCTTTAGAGCGGTTTCGGAATTATTGCAGACCTGACATGCATCGAGAGCTGTGTTTTCCCCTGCCTACCGGGACGCGGCGAAACGCCACGACGCCGAACGTCGCCCGGCCGTCCAAGCTGAAGCATGTACCCACAATTGCCGGGCTTGTTGCCTGCACATTGGATTTATAGAATCGGTGAAAATGCTTTAGTTGCCGGATGGTTTCTCGATATGATCGATCACCAGCACGTCGATCGGTTCTTTTTTCGCCTGTAGCTTCAAACCGAGCCGCTGCGGTATCTCCGTAAAGAAAGAGGGCGGGGCGTCAGGATCTGTCGCGTCCGGCGTTGCGCCCACAGCCAGGCCAGCTGCTCTGGCGGTGATCGCGTAGCGCGCAGTATTGATCCACGCCGGACCGATCAGCTGGTACGGCTGCACACGGTAGGCGCGCCGGATGAATTCGAAGAGCTGTATGTTGGCGAAGTCGATACCTGCAGCCTCGACGTACCCGTGGGCCCCGCGCAGAGTCTTGTCTGCCGGTTTGAGGGAAGCAACTTCGAAGGCCGGCGGCTGAGCAGCGAGGGACGCCTGGACACAGAGGCACAGGGCGATCAGGATGTGCTTCATGCGGTTCTTCCCGACACTCCGATTGGCTTACCTGCCCTGCCTGACCCAAATCCCCGCGCTCCCCAGCTCCGCGGGATAGGTCTTCGAGATGTGGTCATGGAACGCCAGGTTCTCTTCGTCCGCCAGCGCCCACAGCAGGCCCAATCCCATCGAACAGTAGCTGAGCCAGGCTGAGATAAAGCGGACCGCGCGAACCTTTCCATCGAGCGGCGAGCCGTCGAAGGTGACCAGTTGCAACTGCGTCCAGTTCATGCCCGCCGTTTCGCGCCTCGCGATTGTCCAGACCAGGCCATAGAGCAGCGAGATGAGAATCATCGACGTTGCCAGCGCCATCCAGAGAGATTTCCCCGCCCCGAAAACCGACCCGTTCGCCGGTCCGGCGGCGGCGCCCGATGTATATGAAATCACCAGCGGCATCGCTATCCGTGCGGACGCCGCAAACACGGCGAAACCGAGGAGCACCATCGCCACGTCCATTGCACCAGCCGTCAAACGCCTCATCGGGGGCGCAACGTGGCTATCGCCGTAAACCTGCGCCGGCACGCCGGTGGCCAGAATGCGCTCACTCTGTGCACTATCGGGACGAAAATCCAGATTTCCCTGGCCGCTCGGCGGGCCTGCTTTTCTTGAGGCCGCGCGCGGATTCGCCGGCGGCTTTTTGCCCGGTGCGTCCGAAGGCGGGCCTCCGGGCGAACCCGGCTGAGAAAACTGTGCGACAATTTTGCCGGCAGCGCGCCGCTGAACCTGTTCAAACGGAATTATCTTTTGTGACGCGGGAATGGGCGGTTCGGGCGTGGCGGAAAACAGGGGCGGTTGCTCCGGGCTTTCCGCGCGCATCGGAGCGGGCTCCCAATCGCGTTCGGGGACGGACACAGCGAGCGCCGTCGCGCCGATATAGGAAGTTGGCGCCGCGATCGCCGTCCCGGTTATCCTCCGCCCACAACGCAGGCAGCGATGATCGTCTTCTCCGTTGATGGAACCACAGTACTGACAATGCATTTTCTAATCCCTTGTGAACTCTCCGGCGCTGTCCGTTTCACCCACCGCCCGCGCCCGAAAGCACTTCCGAAAACGCGACGTAACGCGCGCCCTCTTGCTACACAACTTATGCCGTGCTACGGTTGCGGATTGAGGAACTTTCTCACGACATTCCCTATTTCTCTGAGTAACATAATCCGTGAAGCTTGTCACGGAAAAACTCGGCAAATCGTAAATATTTTCGCGGTCGCGAGCTTCTGCGTTATTACGGTCACGTCACCTCAATTCAGCAGAGCCGATCAGGCTGCCGATACGGCGCAAACGACAGCTGCTCCGTCGGGACCTCCTGCAACTCTGACACCAGAACAGGAGAACGAACAGTCCATCGAGAAGCCCGACTTCAGCGTTCACGTCGCCCGCCCCAACGCACCAACCAATAAGAAGGATGTTCCATGGTCGGTCGAATGCGGCGAAGGCGATGCCAGCAACTGCCTGGACGAGACGGTCTCGGATAACGGCGTTTATCACCTGAAGGGCAAGAACAACGGCAAAGTGGTTTTCGAATTTCCCAATGCAACGCTGAAGGCCGATAACGTCGATTACGATTCCCATTCCGGCATCGCCACCGCGACCGGCAACGTTTACTACCGCGACTACCTTCAGGATGAGGTCATGTATGCGGACTCGGCTACTTACGACACAGATACCGAAATCGGCGAATATCATCACGTCAAGGGCTACATGAAGGCCAAGATTGTGGCGCGCCCCGGGCTTCTGACGTCAAAAGATCCGTTCTATTTTGAAGCGGACGTGGTAGATAAGACACCGGAAAAATATATTCTGCATGAAGCTTTCATTACAGACTGCGAAATGCCGAACCCCTGGTGGACGATGCACAGCAAGCTGATCGACTACTATCCGCACGACCATGCGGTGGCGCACGATGCTATCTACCGTTTCAAGGGAGTCCCCGTATTTTTCTTCCCCTACTTCCTCAAGTCTCTGAAGACCGAGCCGAGAAAAAGCGGCTTTCTCACTCCCAATATCGGCCATAGCTCCACTCGCGGGTTTCTGTTCGGCCTCGGGTACTACCAAACCCTCGGCCGCTCCATGGATGCGACCTACGTCCTTCAGGACTTTACCGCGCGCGGCTACGCCCACCATATCGATTTTCGCGGCAAGCCCACGCAGAAATCCGATTTCGATCTGATTTTCTATGGAGTGCAGGATCGCGGCATTATCCAGAACGGTGCGTTGCTGAAGGCTCCGGGGTTCAGCCTCACCGGCACCGGCAAAATTGAATTTGGCGATGGCTGGGTGGCGCGCGGCGCAATCGACTACCTGAGTTCGTATCTGTTTCACCAGCAGTTCACCGATTCGTTCACGCAGGCCATCTTCTCCGAGACTCATTCCTCGGCTTATCTCGAAAAACACTTCGGCACCTACACCTTCGACGTTTCCGCGTCGCGCACGGAAAACTTCCTGGATACAACGCCGGGGAATTCGGTCATCATCCGCACGCTGCCGGAACTGGAACTGAATAATAGTTACCAGCAGATTGCGGGCGGCGCGGTGCCGCTTTGGTTCTCTCTGCGCGCCAGCTACGGCCTGTTTCACCGCGTGGAGCCGCAGCCGCAGGGCGAGCCTGTGGTCGATTACTACGAAACCAGCCAGTTTACGTCGCGGGCGGATTTTGAGCCTTCGCTCGCCAGCGCCATTCATCTGGGAAGTTTTACGATCCTGCCCGAAGTGACCCAGCACGAGATGTTCTACAGCCAGACGCTTTCCAACTATGTCGTGTCAGGCAATACACTGCTGCGAAACGCTCCGGAAGGGAAGGTGGATCTTATTTTTCCCTCGCTCGCGAGGGTGTTCAATCACAAGACGATCTTCGGCGACAAGCTCAAGCACGTCATCGAGCCCACCGTTCGCTACGACTACGTAACCGGCGTCTCGAACTTTAATAACACTCTGCTCTTCGACCCCACCGATCTTCTGACTGACACCAGGGAAGCGCAGATCAGCATCGCCAACCGGATCTATGCCAAGCGCGGCGATACGGTATCGGAGATCTTTTCCTGGAACGTCAGCGCAAAATATTATTTCGATCCCACCTTCGGCGGCGCGCTGATACCGGGGCAGCGTAACGTCATGCTGAGCGAACTGAATCTGACGGGCTACACGTTCCTCGACGGGATACGGCGGGTATCTCCCATTGTTTCGAGTTTTCGTGCTTCGCCGATCACCGGGCTGAGCTTCATCTGGATGGCCGACTACGACCCGACTACGCATCGGGTCGTCAACAGCTCGGTTTCGGCGAACATCAGGTTCCGCCGTTATTTCATCACGGCCGGCAGCGACCAGATACGGCCGGATCCCGATCTCGCGCCCCCGGCGAATCAGTTCCGCACGACGTTCGGCTATGGCGATGCCAACCGGAAGGGATTGAATGCGGCGTTCTCGATGGTGTACGACTACCGGCTCTCGCTGCTCGAATACGGTATCGCGCAGGTCACTTACAACACGAGTTGCTGCGGGTTCAGCATACAGGTGAGGCGTCTCGATTTCGGCACCGTCGTTGAGAACCAGTATCTGGCGTCGTTCTCGATCGCGAATGTCGCGTCGCTGGGAACGCTGAAGAAGCAGGAACGCATTTTCTGATCCGGCGCGGGTCGCGGCGTCCGAGTCAGAGCCGTTTCGGAATTATCGGAGACCTGACATGCAGCGAGAGCGGCGTTTTCAGATGGCTAATGAGCGCGGTCAGCCTGGCGGCCAGCGCCACTCCGCTCTCGACAGCACCCGGCAACGCCTGTTTCGGCGTAAACGGCACGCCCATTCCGCTGCTGTATGTATCTCCTCAGCAGATCAACGCGCAGCTTCCGTTCAACGCCGAAGGCAACGCCACACTGACGATTCATACGCCGGCCGGCACCAGCAATAACTATTCGTTCACGATTCAGCCAGCCGCGCCCAGCGTGTTCATGACCGGTTCCGCCGGTCCACAAGCGGGATTAGCCCTGATCGTCCGGGACGACGACAATCAGCTGGTCACGCCGACGAATCCTCTTCACCCGAAGGATTAGGTGACGATTTACCTCACGGGAATGGGCCAGACGACGCCGGCAATTGCGGCTGGCCAGCCAGCCCCTTCGAACCCGCTCTCCTGGGCCGCCATCGCCCCGGTGATTACCCTGGGCGGCGCAAATCTTACGGTGAGTTATGCCGGTCTTGCTCCGGGTGAGATTGGAGTTTATCAGGTGAACGCCACAGCGCCATCGGTGGTCACCGAGGGTCTGGCAATTCCGCTTGTCATCAATCAGGGCGGAGCGGCAACTACGTTGAGTGTCCGGGTGGTCGAGTAAACGCAATCGGAAGGAATGGAGCAATATGAAGATGATATTTGCGGCGTTACTGATTCTTGCGCCAACAGCAGCTTTTGCTCAGAAATGGGAATTTGGCGCGGACGGCGGCGTCGGATTTCTCAACAATGTTGCAGTCACGAGTCCATCGGGCAACGCCACGGCGGGATTCGCGCCCGGCTTCACGGCGGGGGCTTTTTTGGGTGAGAATCTCTATACCCATTTCTCCGGCGAAATCCGGTATGAATACATGCAGAGCGATTTACGATTGTCCTCCGGCGGCCAGACGGCGCAGTTTTCCGGCGCTTCTCACGCGATCCACTATGACATCGTTTATCACACGAGCCGGGGAGAATCGCCTGTGCAGTTCTTCGGGGCAGTCGGTGGCGGCATGAAGGCCTTCGTCGGGACGGGAACCGAGGGCGCCTATCAGCCGCTCAGCCAGTATGGATATTTCACGAAAACGCAAACGGCCAAAATGATGCTCAGTGCGAGCGTCGGCTTCACCTGCAGGTTGTCGTCGAAACTCTCGCTTCGCGGCGAAGTGCGCGGTTTCACCAGCGGCTTTCCGACCAGCGTGCTCACCCCGCCACAGGGCGTGAAGTACGGGAGCCTCCTGAACGAGGTCGTGCCCATGCTGAGCCTTGTTTACGAAAAGTGAGCCCCGTTTACGAAAAGTGAGCCGATTGCAGTACGCTGTAGGTATGACACCCAGACGGGCTGCATTCCTCTTTGCGTTCGGCGCCCTGGCAATCGGCCGACTCCCGGCGGATACCACCGCCGGAGCCACCAGTACCCAGCCGGTCCAGACTACCCATACCGAAGACGTGAATTTCGCGCCCGGCGGCACCATCCATCTGAACAACCCATCCGGCAACATGTCGGTTGAAGGATGGGACCAGCCGAAAATTGAAATCACAGTTGTCAAATCGATGGGCTATGACGCTGAACCCGCTCCGCGAGCCAGCGCGGGTCTCGACAGTGTCAAGGTCGTGACTGAGCGCCGGTCCGATACCGATGTCTCCATTTCCACCACGCGCGCCAGAATTCATAACCGTTTTACTCATGCGCTGGGCTTCGGCCGCGACGCGACCGTCGATTACGTTATCCGGGTGCCTCGAAATTCGCACCTCATCGTGGACCACGCCGACGGCTACGTTTCGGTGACCGGCGTAACCGGCAACATTGAGGCCAACGATCGCCGGGGCGATATCGTTCTGATGCTTCCCGATCTGGCGGCATATTCGATTGACGCCCACACGAAAGTCGGCGTCGTGACGGCCGATCTGGCCGGTTCCACCCACATGAAACATCTGACGGGCGAAGATTTCAGCCACGGTGACGCCGCGCTCACGCATAAGCTTTCGCTCCGCATGGGTTTCGGCGGGATTACGATCAAAGAACTCCCGGCGGAGGCTTTGGATCCGGTTGTGACCGCCGCAAAATGAACCGTTTGACAGTCGCCCTGATCGCCTACGCCGTACTCGCAATCGCGGCGTACGTCATGCTCAGCGGGGTCGCTCTGTCGGTCGTCCTGATTGTGTTTGGTGGCCTCATTGCGAAAACCGTACTTTGGCATTTCAAGCCAGACGACTAGGCGGGCGCGAATAAAAGCTATAAGTCTGTGTGATTTTGCCGATAAGACCTTGCGTCGGCATTTCACTTCAGCACGGGTGAGGCGATTGCGACGGAACTTCAACGCCGCGCGGTCGCCCCTCTCAATCGGGCAAGCCAAAAATCGTGGCGTCCCGGATTGAAACGGAGCACAACCGAGGTGTTCCGGGCGATGTTTCATCCTGAAACACGCTGCGCTCCGCCATCTTAGTCAAGTCAGTTTATTTCAATCGGTTACGAATGGGCTCTTATTGGCCGAACGCATGCACTACTCCCAGGCAACCGAAATGTCTACTCCCGCGATTACTCTTCAACTACCCACCACGCCGGCCAGCGACGACACCACGCTCCGCGATCAGATGGTTCTGGATCACCTGCCTCTGGTTCGGGCCGTTGCCGTTCGCGTTTACGAAAATCTGCCGATGCACGTCGAGCTGGAAGACCTGGTTCACGCCGGGATTCTTGGCTTGTTCGATGCCGCGCAGAAATTCGACGGTTCGAAACAGGTTATTTTTCGCGGCTACGCCAAGCACCGGATCAAAGGCGCGATTCTCGACAGTCTAAGGGAGATGGACTGGGCATCGCGCGATCTGCGGCGGCGTCATAAGCGGCTCGAAGAGGTGACGCGCGAACTCTCGGCTGTGATGGAACGCAATCCGACCGAGGTGGAAATCGCCGAAAAAATGGGCATGAATCTCGAGCGGTGGAGGCAGGTAGCGCTGGAACTTCGCATGGTGGGCTTTCTATCGGCGTCGAGCCGAATGGTGGATAACGAAGAAGGACCGGCGCCCGAATTCCCGGCCACGGCCGACTCCAACCCAGGCGTTATGGCAGGGCAGCGCCAACTGGAAGCGATGCTGGCCGACGCGATGAGCGAACTTCCGCGAAGGTATCAGGAAGTCATTCATCACTACTACAACGGCGGCAAAACGATGCGCGAGATCGGAGAATCGATGGGCGTCAATGAGAGCCGCGTCTCGCAGATTCACAAGGCGGCGCTCGAAAGGATGGCGGAGCGTTTACAGGCGTGTGGCATTCGTTCGGCCGAAGCCGTGATTTGAGCGAGGCAAGTGGATAGGGTTACGCTGTACAATCGCATTTAGTTGCCTAAATGCCCGCAGATACACTCCACGACATTACAATTCGGGGCTTCAAGAGCATTGCATCGATAGAAAAGCTGAAGTTGAACCCGATCAACATTGTAATCGGGGCTAACGGCTCCGGAAAGTCGAACTTTATTGGCGCTTTCGCTTTCCTCCGCGAGGTCGGCGTGGGCCGGCTGCGGGACTACGTGAAAAACGCGGGTGGAGCGGACAAAGTTCTGCACTTCGGATCCAAAACCACGGAGAGAATCGACGTTGGCATTACTTCTAACTACGGAGGATATGGAGGCCACCCTTCACCTTCGGCTTACAACCTGACCCTTCTCGCGAGCGCAGATGATGGCCTGTTTCCGTCACGTGAGGAACTCCATCTGAGCGCCTATCCCCCCACCTCGCTCGGCGAGTACCAACGGGAACTTGAGGCCGGCATAGGCAACCCGGCGTCCGAAGGTGTCACTAAAGGGCTTCGGCAGACGCTCGACCTCTGGCGGGTCTATCACCTGCATGACACATCGTATATGCGCAAAGCTGCCAATATTCACGATAAACGGTTCCTCCGCGCGGACGGCTCGAACCTGCCGGCATTTCTGTATGATCTCCGCGAGAAATGGCCGGATTATTACAATCTAATCGTCGCGGCGGTTCAGCAGGTTTCCCCGTTCTTCGACAACTTCGATCTGAATCCGGATGGGAACTCCGGTAGTATTCAGCTCGTATGGCGCCATAGGAAATCGGACCAGTTCTTCAATGCGTCATCGCTGTCGGATGGAACGTTGCGTTTTATCGCCCTCGCGACTCTCTTTCTCCAACCTGAAATGTACCGCCGTTCGCTGGTACTTGTGGATGAACCTGAACTGGGCCTCCATCCGTACGCTATCGAATTGCTTGCCTCGCTGATTCACCGGGCTTCGGTCAACACACAGGTAATCGTATCCACCCAGTCGTCGCTGCTGCTGGATCACTTCGAACCGAAAGATATCCTGGTCGCAGATCGTGTCGATGGCGGCACACAGCTCACTCGCCCGGATTCTGAACGCCTCGAGAAATGGCTCGAGGACTACAGCCTTGGCCAGCTTTGGGAGAAAAACGAACTGGGCGGAAGGCCCGCGCCTGTCTAGCAGATGGCGCGTCTGCTGGTCCACGTCGAAGGCCAAACTGAGGAGAACTTCGTGAACGAAGTTCTCCGAGATCACCTCGTGATGAAGGGCTATCATTCAGTCGAGGCGCGCATCATTGGCAATACGCGCCTGCGAGGCGGTATCCGCAAATGGCCCCTGGTCAGAAAGGGTATCCTGAATCACCTGCGAGAAGATCCGGCGTGCGTTGCGACGACGATGGTCGACTATTACGCGTTACCTCACGCAGGTCCCGGCGGATGGCCGGGCAGAGAAGAATCGGAAGCTCTTGGAACAGCCGAAAAGAAAGGCCAATTTGTCCAGAACGCGGTAAGAGACGATCTCGCAACGGAAATTGGACACCGCTTCGATTCCTCACGATTCGTTCCATTCATCGTCATGCACGAGTTCGAGGGCTTGTTGTTCAGCGACTGCACAGCGTTCACCAGGCTTGTCGGGCGTCCTGAGCTCAAACCTGTTTTTCTTAAGATCCGGAGCCAATTTGCAAGTCCTGAAGATATCAACGACTCGCCGGACACTGCGCCATCAAAGCGAATCCGGAAGTTTATGCCGGAATATCAGAAGCCATTGTTCGGCGTGCTGGCCATGCTGGAAATCGGACTCTCCGCAATTCGGGCCGAATGCCCTCACTTCGACGCCTGGTTGACGACGCTTGAATCCCACGTTCACGAAGGATAAGGTTCACCGCCCCGTCACCGACGGCAAGGTCGCGGCAATTCGCCCCATCCCGGTGATTCAGTTCGCCGTAGGCACTTTTTCAGCATGATCGATGACCAGGATGTCGATCGGCGCCTTCTGCGCCTCCAGCCGCAGCCCCAGATTCTCCTGCACTGTCGTAAATATGGACGGCGCCGACGTATCCGCTGGCGCATTGCCGTTAAATCCAAGCCCTGAAAGATCGAGCGTGAAATCGTAAGCGCCTTTGAGCCCCGTCATATCGATCACCGGACGGTCCATGCGACGCGTGAGCATGAACGTCAGCCGCGAGATCGGCTGCTTCGTGAATTTCACGCCACCTCCCTCGCCTGCGCCAAGTGAAGTCTGTTCGTCATCAGTCGCTTCTTTGAACTTCGGCGCACCCTTGCCCGGCAGCAGGGCGTAGATATCGATACTCTTCGTCTCCTTGTGAAGCTTCATCTGAAACCGTTCGGTCAGCAGAGTCTGCAACATCAGGCGCATGTCGTTTTCCGAAGCGCCGGGCGCTGTCGCCACGATGTCGTAGCGATTTTCGGCCTTGATCCAGTCCGGTCCAGAGATTTCGAAATCCTTCAGGTCATACGCCCATTCGAGACAGAATCGCAGCGGCACATTCCGCATGACGAAATGCCCGGGTGAACTGTCCATATTTCGCGCGATGTCACCCGGGCCGGCCTCGCCGGCGTCGGCCGGCTTCACGGACGCTACTTCGAAAGCAGGCGGGGGCGCCGCAAGGAGCAGCACCCTCACTAACCCGAACGCAACAAGTAATTTGCACATGTCTTACTTCCTGATGGTATAGTCTGCCGGAATCTGGAACAGCGACGGATCGGGCGAAGCCTGAACGATGTTCGTCAGTTGATACGTTGTGTCGCCGAAGCGCGGATCAGAGCTTGTGCTCTTCACCAGCATCTGAAGATCGCTCGAAAACCAGCGTTCATTGACGATATTGATCGCGCGGTCATTGCCGATCTTGCCGATCGGAATCGTTTCCGTGGTTCGCGTTCCCTGAGCCAGTGCGCCGTTGACCATTTGGGCAGGGAGGCTCTCGACGGACGCGTTATCACCGGGTCCGACTCGCGTGACCACCAGCCCGTTCTCTGTGGTAAAGGACATTGTCTGCTCGCCGCCGGGTGAAGGACTTCGCGCGGAGTATTCGGCCTGATACTTCGACGTCAGCGCCTTAACCTGATCGATCGCACTGGCCTTTTCAAGATCCGCTATCTGGGCCCTGAGTTGGACCACCTGTGGAGACTTCTCCGTGTATCGGGTGAGCATCTGCGCCAGCTCTTCCTGACTCTTCGCCAGCTTGCTCCTGATATCCTCGGCGCTGTTTTCCGCCGTCGTGTAGGTCGCTGGAGTTCTGGCTACGACCCGCCCTTCTATCTGCGTAACGCGCCCTTCGCGCACCGTGATATTCGTCCTGCTCACCGTCTTTGTGGCCGGATTGAGTTCCGCCCGGAACCCTGCGACGGGATCGAAGATCGTGATGTTGCCATTCGCCGGCTCGATCCGCGTACGACCCTGATCGTCCCGATACAGGCGATTCGTCTCCCCGGTTTCAATATGGGTGCCATCACCCAGAACCTGCATCGAGTGACGTTCTTCCGTAGCCGAAAACGGCTTTCCAGTGACAATCTGGCTCCCCAGGCTTTCGGAGCCGAACAGTTTGCCGTCCGCACCGGCTGCACCCGCAAACTGGAAAGCCGCGCCATACTCAGCTTTCGTCTGCCCGCACAACGCGCTCGCGCCAATCAGAATGGCCACTCCAGCCAGTACTTGCTTTTTCATGATGCGTTTCATCCTCTGTCAATTCGAACTTGAAATCGAGATCAGCCGGACGGCTCGTGCCCGGCCATCCTGCCCCACCAGAACGTCCGCGCGAGCCGAGGCCCCCGGGTCAACCATGCTCATCGGCAAACCCGCCGCAATCAGCGCGGCGACCGGCACATCCATCCGCATCACATCCGCCCGCTCATAAGGCTCCAGCGGCAGCGTATAAGGAATCGCGATAAACGGCTGCTCCGGCTCCGCAGCCGGCTTCGCGACTCGCCCGTGATGCTTTGTTTCGCGCTGTTCCACAGGACTCGCTACTGTCTGCACAGAATGAGAGACCACGGCCGCAACTTCCACACGTGGAACCTTCGGCGTCGGTCGATGCACCAGGAACCACACAACCGCGAGCGAGGCTGCAATCGCCCCACCCACCACACCGTAAACAAACCGTCTTCTCTGCATCCGACGCCTGGAATCCAGTTCCCGGAGCAGCGCGCTCTCTAGACCCTGCGGCACAGTAAACCGCGCCGATTCCGCCACCAGCGCAGCCGTTGCTGCACGCAGACGCAATTGTCCGTCAAGCACTTTCCTGCACTTCCCACACGTTTCCACGTGCGCCGCCACTGGCGCGGCGAGCGGCTGCCCTGTCACAGCCTCCATCAACGCGCCTTCCATTTCGCGACAACTCAAACCGGACATCTTTCCGCCCTCCCGCTCACCTGCTTTTCCAGTTTTCTCGCCAGCAAGCCCCGAGCGCGATGGAGTCTCGATCGAACCGTTCCCACCGCACACCCGATCACGCCGGCTGCCTCTTCATAACTCTTCTCTTCCAGATCGCACCGCACCACCACCTCGCGATACTTCTCCGGCAGCGCCAGAATCGCCCGGCGAAGCGCCTCTGAATCCCTGCCGATCTCCGGCTCTTCGACGCTCTCCTCCGCCATCATCGTGTTCTCGTCGAGTGGCGCCCAACGCAACTCCTCGCCCCGCCGCCTTTGCAGAAACTTCCGCGTGACACCGCCCAGAAACGCCGCCAGTTCTCCACGGTCCGGATCGAATTTCTCCGCATGATGAATCAACCACACGAACACGTCCTGCGTGACGTCGGCGGCCTTCACGTGATCTCCGGTCATCAGCATCGCGAAACGAAACACGCTGGCCTGATGTGCCCGATAGAGCAGAGTGAAAGCCTCGCGATCTCCGGCCCGGAATCGCTGCAGCAGCTCGCTATCGCGGGTTGAGATCTCCGTCATGCTCGCGTCTGTCCCTATTGCGGCAGACGCGGCCGGAAAGTTCCAAAAACATGACCGCGGCAAATCAGCCATGACCCAGCCGTATTTTCTGGCGGCCCGCATCGTCAAAATTCTCCGCCGACAGCCACCGTTCGAACGCGGCTTTTCTCGCCGGCCATTCGGAATCCAGCATCGCGTACCAGGCTGTGTCCCGGCTGCGGCCTTTCACGATCATGTGCTGCCGGAAGACACCTTCGAATGCGAATCCCAGCCGCCGTGCCGCACTTTGCGACGCGTCGTTCAGCACGTTGCATTTCCACTCATAGCGGCGGTAGCCGAGATCTTCAAACGCATGCCGGGCCATCAGGTACATCGCTTCCGTGGCTGCGCGCGTCTTCTGCAAGGCCCGCGCGTAGACAATCGAGCCTACTTCGATCACGCGTTGCCCCGTCTCGACCCGCATATAGGCCGCGTGTCCCGCTGCCGTGCCCGTCGCGCGATCGACAAACGCAAAGTACAACGGATCTTTGGACGCCGCCTTCGCCTCCAGATAAGGGTCAAACGCATATCGATCTTCAAATGGTCCGCTGTGCATGTAACGCCAGAGTTCCTGATTCGCCGTGCCGCCGCAGCCTGTCCACAAGTCGTCGCCATGCCTCGCGGGATCGAGAGGTTCCACCACAACATACATTCCACTCAGCGCGATCCGCTCCGGCCGCCGCGCGGCTTCGCTGCCCACCGGCGTACCGGCCAGCCTCACTTCGGCATTTGTCATACCCTGAATTCTATCTCTTGAAAACGGCGGTACAATTCACGAAGGAGGGAGTCAAACGACCTATGCGATCGACCCTTATGCTTCTCGCGGTGGCTTGCGCTCCGGCGTTTTGTCAGAACACCCCCGAAATCCAGATATCCGGCAATACCGTCGTGCCTGAACCGATGAAAGTCACAGTCGTTAGGCCCGCGAACGAGGTTTGTTCCATTCCTCTTCTCAACGTGGTCCCGCCAGGCAAACCGGTACCCATGCCGACCGTGGCTCCGCACGGGGAGGGACTTTCGAAGCCAGACTCAAACCTGAAGCCGGTTCCCGAACCGGCAAAGACACCTGGCACTATCGATAAAATGAGCGTCGTCGCACCTGCCCCCGCTTGCCCGGCCAGCATCAGCCGGACTGTTGCGCCGCTCCCGCTATCCGTACCGGGAACCGTCCATAAGCCATAATGCGGGATTGAAACATCTCGAATCCACTTCGCTCCAGGCATTGACGGACGCCCTGCGCCATCTCGACGCCGGCTTCGCCGATCTGCCGGACTTCGAAACATCCGCGCTCGCTCTCGAAGCCATGCCCGCTGTTCTGCTGGAAGCCGCGGAACGACTCCGCGACAACTACCCTTACTTTCACCCTCTCTATGCCGGGCAGATGCTGAAGCCGCCGCATCCCGTGGCGCGCGCGGCCTACGCGCTGGCCATGTGGATCAACCCGAACAACCACGCGCTCGATGGAGGCCGCGCCAGTTCGGCGATGGAAAAGGAAGCCGTAGCGCAGCTTGCCGCCATGTTCGGATGGCATGAGTTCCTGGGCCATCTGACCGGCGGCGGCACCATGGCAAATCTCGAAGCGCTTTGGGTCGCGGGTCGCCTGAACCCGGGCAAAACCGTCCTCGCCTCGGCTGGCGCCCACTACACCCATGAGCGGATCAGCGGCGTGCTGCATCTGCCATTCGAATCGCTCCCCACCAACAGCGACGGCAGCGTGGATTGCGCGGCGCTGGAGCACCGGGCGTCACAGGGCGATATCGGCTGTGTCGTCGCAACGCTCGGAACAACGGGCACTGGCTCCGTCGACGCACTGCCGGAAATTCTCCGCCTTCGCGACCGCTTCGGATTTCGCGTCCATGCCGATGCGGCCTATGGCGGCTATTTCACCCTGGCGGAGAACCTGTCCGCCGCCACCCGCGCCGCGTTCGATTGCGTTCCTCAGGCCGATTCCATCGTGATCGACCCTCACAAGCACGGTCTTCAGCCCTATGGATGCGGCTGCGTCCTGTTCCGCGACCCGGCCGTGGGCGCGCTCTACAAGCACAATTCTCCCTACACCTACTTCTCTTCGAAGGACCTGCACCTGGGCGAGATAAGCCTCGAATGTTCCCGGCCGGGAGCGTCGGCGGTGGCGCTTTGGGCTACACAACGTCTGCTGCCCCTGGTTCCCGGCGGAGAATTTGCCGCTGGCCTGTCGGCGTCCCGCGCGGCGGCGATTACCCTGGCGCAGAGGCTGTCCGAAAACGCTGGCTGGTTCGTGCCGTTCGCGCCTGAGCTCGATATCGTCGTCTGGGCGGCGCGCGCGGAATCGGCCAGCGCCGCGTCTGCCCTGTCACAGCAGATATTCGAACGCGCGGCAAGCCACAACCTGCACCTGGCGCTCATCCAGTTGCCTGCACGATACTTTAGTCACGCCGGGTACCGGGAGGATCAGGAAAACGTCCTTTGCCTGCGGTCCGTCCTGATGAAGCCGGAACACGCTAATTGGATCGATGAGATCGTCGACCGGGTCGGCCAGGCTGCGGCTTTCCCGAAATCCGGCGGCCCTCTGGATTAACTCCCGGCCATCCTGCGTTATTCTGGATGTAGACAGCACAACCGAATCGTCCGATTCTACGTAATATAAGACAGAGGGTCACATGAAGCGTAGCTTTCTTGTTTGCAGCCTGATTATTCCGGCGTTCGCGGTCAGCCTGATGGCCGCGGGGTTTCCCAATCCACCCGCCGAGCAACCCGCCGCGCCGGGCGCGAAGAAGGTTACGCTGGTGCTCGCCGGCGGCTGCTATTGGGGCATGCAGGGTGTGTTCGAACACGTAAAAGGGGTCACCGACACGACCGTCGGTTTTGCGGGTGGCGCGAAAAACACTGCCGAGTACGAAACGGTAAGCACCGGCAAGACGGGCCATGCGGAGTCCGTCCAAATCGTCTACGACCCTTCCGTAGTCACCTACGGGCAGTTGCTCAAAATCTATTTTTCGGTCGCGCACAATCCGACCATGCTCAACTATCAGGAAAACGACATCGGCACCCAGTACCGTTCGGAGATTTTCTACGCCGACGAAACCCAGAAGTCTCTCGCCGAACAGTACATTAAAATCCTGAACGATGCCAAAGTGTTCCACAAGCCCATCGTGACGAAACTGGAACCGCTGAAGGGCTTCTACAGATCGGATCTGGAGGACCATCAGCACTATCTCGACCGTAACCCCACCGACGGTTATATCGTCGCGATGGACCTGCCGAAGATCGCCGACCTGAAGAAAGAATATCCGGAGATGTATAAGAGATGAACTTTATGCGAACACTTCACAATCTCACTCGTCGCGGTTTCCTGGCCGCCGTCAGTGTCGCCCTTGGCGCATCGTACGCGCTCGCGGCCGATATGAAGGGCAACGGCGTAGTAAAGAATGTCCGCATCGTCGATTTCGACGCTACGGGTAAGAGGAAGGATGTCATGGAAGTTCCGAAAATCGTTAAGACCGACGCCGAATGGCGCAAGCAGCTGGACTCGAATCAGTTCGACGTGACGCGCAAAGCCGGCACCGAGCCCGCCTTTACCGGCAAATACTGGAATCTGCACGAGGACGGACTTTTCTCCTGCGTGTGTTGCGGGACCACGCTGTTCGATTCGAAGACCAAGTTTGAATCCGGCACAGGCTGGCCCAGTTTCTGGCAGCCGCTCGCGAAAGAGAATGTCACCGAACACGTGGACCGCAGCTTCGGAGAAACCCGCACCGAAGTGGAGTGCGCCCGCTGCGACGCTCATCTGGGTCACGTTTTCGACGACGGCCCGAAGCCCACCGGCCTGCGCTATTGCATGAATTCGGCCTCGCTGAACTTTACGCCGCGCGCCAAAGCATAAACGCCGCCTCGAAAAGTATTTTGAGAATTCCGCGGCCCGCAGCCACTTCTATTCTGCGCGGCACGCATGAATGAATACGACATTGCGCTGAAGAGCGTCCTGCGACGGTTGACCGGCGGCGTCCTGCGGGATCTGACCGGGTTTTCCGTCACGCGCTGGCATAACGTGGAACTGCCCGCCGTCCAAAACCGGCGCGCGGACATGCTGGGCGAGACCCGCAATGGCACCCTCGTTCACATCGAACTGCAAAGCACGAATCAACCGGGCATGGCGCTGCAGATGCTGGAATACGCGGCGGCGATCCACGGCCAGTACTGCCGATTTCCGCAGCAGATGGTTTTGTATGTGGGCGAGGCGCCGCTCAGGATGAAAGGCGGGATTGCGGGTCCGCAGCTGGAATGTAATTGCGGTTCTGACGCGGCTTGGCAATAATCGGGACGCGGTGAAAAGGATTTTGGCCGGAATCGAAGGATGCGAGCCGCAGCGGCGCATGGAGACGCTCGCGGAGTTGATGTTGTTATCGGGATTGAGATCCCTGGGACCGCCGATTGAACGGGAGGCGAAACAAATGCCACTATTGAACGACATCATGGATCACCCGGTGCTGGGCCGGGAGAGGAAGCGCGGAATCAAGCTGGGGCTCGAGCAAGGCCGCGAAGAGGGCCGCGAGGAAGGTGAACGGCAACTCCTCCTGCGCATGATGGATAAGCGTTTCGGCCCCGTGACGGCTTCGGTGAAAAAGCGTATTCTGGCGCTGTCTGTTCCAAAAATTGAGCGCATCGCACTCCGCCTTCTGGACGCGCGTAGTCTCGACGACCTGTTAAACTAACGCCAGTTTTTCGAGCGCTTCGCCAGTCACACGGTACTTCGTCCACTCGTCCATCGGCACAGCGCCGAGACTCTTGTAGAACCCGATGGACGGCGCGTTCCAGTCGAGAACTTCCCATTCCAGGCGTCCACAACCCCGTTCGCGAGCGATTGCTGCCACCCGGCGCAGCAGCGCTGTTCCGATTCCCTTCCCCCGCCACTCCGGCTTCACATACAGGTCTTCGAGGAAGATTCCCGGCCGGGCCAGGAAAGTCGAATAGTTCGGAAAGAACAGCGCGAAGCCGGTGCATTCGCCGCCCGTGTATGCCAGCAGAACATCTGCGCCCCGATGTGAGCCAAACAACGTTTCCCGAAGCTTCTCTTCCGTCGCCGTTACCTGATCGCTGAGCTTTTCGTAATCCGCCAGGCCGAGAATCAGCTCCAGAATCACGGGCACATCGGCCGCCGCCGCTTCTACAATACGTATGTCGGGAGTCAAATCGCGCGCTCCAGAATCCACTTCAATTCGGCGGTGGTGAGTTCCACCGGATTCGCTTTCATACTACTGGCCTTCGCCGCCTTTTCCGGGATATCATCCATCTGTCCCGCCCCTATTCCGTATGTTGCCAACGGCGGAATTCGCAGGCTCTGAACAAGCTGCGATACCCACATTGCGGCGTCTTCCGGAATCGCATCTTCGTTGTCCGTCAGAACGCGCGCGATTTCGCGGTACCGATCGAGCGCGCCGTTCTCCGGATTGCGCGCGCGCAACGCCCGAATATTGGCCTCCATGCCGTGCGGCAGAATCGCCGCGCACACCGCGCCATGGGGAGCGTCGAACATCCCGCCGATCGACGCGGCGAAACCGTGAACCACACCCAGCCCCGCATTCGCCAGCGCCAAGCCTCCCAGCAGACTGGCGTACGACATCCCTGCCCTGGACGCGGCATCCGCGCCGTTCTCAAACGCCTTTGCCAAATTGCGCTTCACCGAACGCAGGCCGTCCAGGCAGAACACGTCGGTAAGAGGATTCGCGCGCAAACAGACGTAAGGTTCAATCAACTGCGTGAGAGCATCGAGGCCGGTGCTGGCTGTTATCGCAGGCGGCAAACCCAGAGTCAGCTGTGGATCGATAATAGCCACGCGCGGCAGCATCATGGGGCTGCGCAGACTCGCCTTGACGCCGTGCTCCGGCGACCCCAGTACCGCATTGCGCGTCACTTCCGAGCCTGTCCCCGCCGTCGTCGGCACAGCGACCATCGGGAACGGCGCTTTAATTAAAGGCTGAGCCTTGCCGATTACTTCCAGATAATCCAGCACGTCGCCGGGGTTCGCCGCCAGCGCGGCGATTGCCTTCCCGGCGTCGATCGCGCTACCGCCGCCAATTGCGATCAGCAACTCGCATCCGGCTGTCCTGAACAGCGCGGCGCCTTCGCGAACTCTCACGACCGTTGGCTCACCGGCAACGCCAAATAACGTGCAGCCCAGGCCAGCGCCTTCCAGATCGCCAATCACGGCGGCATGACGGATCTTGTCCCCACCGGTCACCACGAACGCACGCCGTCCGATCGCTCGCGCCAGCGGACCCAGTTCAGCGACACTCCCCGGCCCAAAGATGATACGGCCGGCAGTGGCGAATTCGAACCTCAAGCTACCAACTCCCGTCGGCGGGAAACAGGTTCTGATACTTCACGCCAACGCGCGGCATCGCCATCATCTCCGTCACGGCATCGCGCCAGACCGCGTAGTGGGGCGTTTCCTTGTGGCGCACGGCGGCGTCCGCGTCGCGATACACCTCCACCAGCACGAAGCCCGTTGGTTCCGCGGCTTCGCGAAGAACGTCAAAGCGCGCAATCCCGGGTTCCTGTACGCTGTTCCGGGCATTCTCCAGCGTTGCCCGAATGAAGGCGTCTTCGGAGCCCGGTTTGACCTGAACATGAACGTGAACGATGTACATATATCTCTCATGATCCTTCATGCCCGCCGGTCTGTGATCCATCACGCGCTCCGCGCTGGTGCATAGGCGATCCTGTTAAATTGGACGCCTACGCCGCCTTTCGCTATCGCGACTATCGCCTCCTGCTGGCCAGCAATTCGCTATCGAATCTTGGCCTGCAGATGTTGTCGGTCGCGGTCAGTTGGGATCTCTATCTTCAGACGCATTCCGCCCGCGTTCTGGGCGCTGTCGGATTTGTACAGATCGTGCCCTCGTTCGCGTTCGCCATCTTTGCCGGGCAACTCGCGGACCGCTATAACCGCCGCCTGATTATGCTCGTCGCGCAGGGCCTCACGGTGCTGGCCTCGGTGCTGCTGGCGTCGGGCATCCACGGCGTCCCCGGAATTTATGCCTGCCTGTTTCTGATTGCGGTAACCCGCACGTTCCAGATGCCGATCCGCGGGGCAATCCTGCCGGAACTCGTGCCGCCCGAAGCGCTCTCGAATGCGATCACGTGGAATGCCACTATGTTCGAATCCGCCAACGTCGGCGGCCCGGCGCTGGCCGGAATTCTTCTCGCGATCACGAGCAGCAGCGTCGTCTATACGTTGCAGGCGTTTTGCGCCGTCGCGGTATTGTTCTGTCTGGCCGGCGTGAATTTTGGGCGAAGGCACGCGGTACAAGCCGGTTCCGCACTCGAAGGTCTGCGCTTCATCCGGGACAACAAACTGATCCTCACTGCGGTCTCCCTGGATCTGTTCGCCTATCTGTTCGGCGGCGCGACGGCCTTGCTGCCGATCTACGCCGTCGATATTCTGCATGCCGGTCCGCGCGCTCTGGGCTGGCTGCGATCCGCGCCGTCGGTGGGCGCTATTTTGATGGCGGTGACGATGGCGCATCTGCCAACCATCCGGCGCGCGGGGCCGGTTCTTCTCTGGAGCGTTACCGGCTTCGGCCTGGCGACTATTGGCTTCGGCCTTTCGCGCTCAATCCTGCTATCGTGCGCGATGCTGGCGTTGACGGGAGCGTTCGATAACGTCAGCGTGGTGCTGCGCCAGTCGATATTGCAGACAAGGACACCGGATTTTGTGCGCGGCCGCGTCATGGCGGTAAACAGTATTTTTATCAACTGCTCGAATTCACTCGGTGCGGCGGAATCGGGCTGGACGGCAGCCTGGTTCGGGCCGATTCTGAGTGTGGCAGGCGGTGGCGCGGCGGCAATCGCCGTGGTCGCGATATGCGCGCTGCTGTCGCCGTCATTGCGACGATGGAGGCAATAGTTAAGCGTCCACGCAAACGCGGTTCCGGCCCGACGCCTTGGCGCGATAGAGCGCACGATCGGCCGCTTCCATCAGCTCCCTGGCACCCATGTGAGCCTGCCAGCCAGCCACTCCGAACGTTGCCGACGCCGTGAACGGCGCACCGCCGCTGTTCATCCCGAAAGCCATTGTATTAAGCCTCTCGCGGATCCGCTCCGCCAGCCGGGCCGCTTCTTCCTGATCCACATTCGGCAGCACGAAGCAGAATTCGTCGCCGCCCAGGCGTCCGCTGGCGTCTTCCGACCTCAGTTCGCTGCGAACGATGGTGCCGATCGCCTCCAGCACTTCGTCGCCAGCCGCGTGGCCGAACTGATCGTTAATATCCTTGAACAGATCGATATCGAACAGGCATAACGATACGGGCGCGTGCTCCAGACTGGCGCGGCGCAGTAGGTTCTGCAGACGTGTCCAGAAGTGGTGCCGGTTGGCAAGCCTCGTGAGCGGATCGTAGTTGGCCTGCCACGTCAGCCTCTCGCGCGCGGCGTTATGAGCCGTCACATCCTGCGCGGTCCCTACCACCTGCGTGACCCGGCCATCCGAATCCCATGTGAACGGCGTTTCCCAGGCCGATAGCCATACCCAGTTGCCATCGGCGTGGCGCGCGCGGTATTCGATGCGCTGCACGTCGCCTTCTCTCGCCCGGCGCAGAGACTCATGATGCAGACGCAGCGCGGACAGATCGTCGGGATGGAACAGGCGCATCACGACCTGATCGAAATCGCCGCCTTCCTCCTGCTTGTAACCGAGCACCGACGCGAGTTCCCGGTTGGCAAAGACGGTCTTGCGTTCCACGAGATCGAAGACGTAAAGAATACCCGGCGTGGCCGCAGCCAGGCGATCCATAAAGACGTGGCTCTTCGCAAGCTCCATTTCAGTGCGCTTGCGTTCCGTCACATCGCGGGCAATCGCCTGAAATCCGATAATCCGGTTGCCTTCGGCAAGGACCTGCACGTTCTGCCCGATCCAGCGTTCGCGGCCGTGGCCGTCCAGAATCGGAAACTCGTAATAGCTGGATTTTCGGTTGCGCGCGGTCTGCCGCAGATAGAAGTGCTCCACCTCGCGGCGCATATCGAGGCGCACAAGCTTGGTGAAAGACCGGCCAATGACTTCCTGCTCGCCGTAGTGCAACAACTGCAGCGCCGCCGGATTCCAGTAAGTGAAACGACCCTGCTCATCCAGACGGACGATCATATCGGTCGCCAGTTCCACGGCCTGGCGGTAGTTCTCGTCCCGCAGTGCGCGGGCTCGTCCGAATATCTCCCGCCTGCCGAGATCGAGCGAGAACTGCCATCCCGCGACGATGATGAGGATGGAGCAGATGATCCCGGAAGTCAGGAACAGCCGTCTGGCCCGATAAGCGGTCTGCGCCTGGTAGGCGATTCGCTCGTCCAGCATCTGCCGGACTTCCGCGTGCAGGTTCTCGATGGCTGTCTGTAGTTCCGTGCGGGCGCCGGAAGCGTCGCGGGCCGCCATCACCTGCGCCATCTTGCCTGCCGCGGGAGTCTCCAGAACCGAACGGATTGCGACATACTGCTCGTCAAGAAGTTCCGAGAGGTGGCCTTTCATGCTCTGGAACGCGGGACCGTCGCCCGATGCGGAGGTCAGACCGGCGAGCAGCGTGCGGACGTCGGCAAGATCCTGCCGACATTCCACCGCAGCCCTGTCATTCGGGGCGGACGCAAGCCGAAGAGCCGCCGCCTCGGCAGCCTTCGACGAGTAGGCGATTCCGTCGAGACGGCTCAGCGTCTCGTAGGTTCTGGCGACGAGGGTGACGCTGTTTTCCCAGACGAAGGTCTGAAAAACGGACGCGATCCCAACTCCCAGCAGAACGGCAAAGCCCGCGCCGAAGAACGCCCTGATCTTGTTCGTCTGTTCCAAAGAGCCAGTATGTATCAGGGGCCACAATCCCACAAGTAGACTTTCGTACAGTACGAATAGTCTCCCTGGTGATATAACTTTTACCGGGTCAGCTAACCAGAGCTTAGTAACCCTTCGACATCAAAAGCCGGCTTTAGGGGCCGGGGCCGCGGTTCCCGTCGCCGGGAGGACCCTGATTTCCGCGCGCTGGAAGCCGAACTTGTGTCCGTTCTCATCGAGCAGATTAATCTGGCAGGTGTAGACCCCGGTGGGCAGCTGCGAGAGAGGCACCTGGAACTTCACCGGCAGAGTCTGGCCGCGTTGCGGAATGAAGGTATCCATGCGCACGGGCTGCGATTCGAACATCTTGTTCTTCCCGCGGAAGAACGTCAGGGTCGCGGCCACGCTGGGCTTCTGGTCGGCACCGAGAGTA
>Ga0182024_10002160_pt1 | contig 49377 bp, 47 predicted proteins | sample P32metaG_FD_120480 | JGI IMG/M metagenome (GOLD analysis project Ga0182024, IMG submission 120480) | Permafrost microbial communities from Stordalen Mire, Sweden - P3-2 metaG (Illumina Assembly) | ecosystem: Environmental > Terrestrial > Soil > Wetlands > Permafrost | place: Sweden: Stordalen...
CGATGATCTGCTCCTCGCTGAAGCGACTCCCTTTCATCGTCCGTCTCCTTTTTCAGGCGACGGACTCTACCTCATTTCGGCGGAGTTTTCGGGGGCAGGCCACGATGACCATGAAGCTCCATCATGCCACTGCGCTCGCGTTCGTGGGCTGGACGCTTTTCATTCCCGAAGCCGGGAAAACTCGGACGAAGAGGGCATAGGCAAAGAGGCCCGGCTTGGTTACACCGAGAGCCTGCTGCTGGAGAATCGCAAACGGCATCATATTCCCGCCCCGCCAGTAGTCACTTGTTTCACGTAATTGGGCCGACCCCTCTCATCTGGTTGAGAGAGACCGGCCCTTGAGGAGCGAGCAGCGGAATAGACACACCCGAAGCTATGACAACCGCCGACCTCCCGGATTCCTACGAGCAATTCGATTCATTACGCGACCTTTCGCCGCTTGTCGGTGCGGGCGAAAGTGCGTCGTCCGACCGGCACTTCGTCGATGGTCTTGGGCGCGCCATCGTCTCCGGTCACAACATATTCCGGATAGGCCGGGAATCCATGTTCGTGCAGATCCAATCCTTCGATCTCGCCTTCGGTGGTGACACGCAAGGTGCCGGTGGCATTGACTGCATACATCAGTACCATCGAGGCGATGAAAGTTGCGATGGTGATCGAAAAGCTGCCAATCATCTGCGCTTTCAGAACTCCTAGTCCGCCACCATAGAACAATCCTGTGACGACAGAGCTGACATCGGCGCCGGTAGCCGTGGGTGCTCCATATTTACCGGCGGCGAAAAGTCCGAGCGAGAGTGTGCCCCAGATGCCGGCCATCATATGCACTGGAACGGCGCCGATTGGATCATCGATGCGCAGGTATTCGAGCAAGTCGATTCCCCAAACGACGACCAGACCCGCGCCTATTCCGAGTAGGAAAGCGCCCTCAGGATCGACCCAGTAACAGGGGCAGGTGATCGCGACCAAGCCTGCAAGGAAACCGTTAACAGTTAGCGCCAGATCCCATTTACCGTCGGTCTTGAAGTAGGAGTAAATCAGCGAAGTGAGGCCGGCAGAGCAGGCCGCAAGCGTAGTGTTAAAGGAGACGCGACCAATACCGTCAGCGTCGAGGGCGGATAATGTACTCCCCGGATTAAATCCATACCATCCAAACCAGAGAATGAGGCCGCCGGTCGCACCAATTATTAAATCGTGCGGCTTCATCGGAGCACCACCATCGCGTTTGAACACACGTCCCAGCCGAGGGCCCAGCGCAATCGCGCCAGCCAGTGAGATGGTACCGCCAATCGTATGCACTACGGTCGAGCCGGCGAAGTCATGGAAGCTGATGGGTGTCATGACCGCTAACCAGCCGTCCGGACCCCAGGCCCAATGACCGATGATTGGATAGATGAAGCCGGTAACGCCGACGCTGTAAAGGAGATCGCCGATAAACCCGCAGCGGCCGATCATCGCGCCTGAAGTTACAGTGGAGCAGGTGTCCGCGAATGCATACTGAAATACCCAGTACGCCAGTAACGGAACGCCGGTGGTCCCGTAAGTTGCGGGCAGTCCGTGCAGCATGAAACCGGTGGTTCCGATCCATGGAGTTCCGGGTTCAAACATGAAGGCAAAGCCCCACAGCCAGAAGGTCACTCCACAAATACAAGTATCGGCGATGCCCTCGACCATGATGTTCACGGTTTCGCGCGAGCGTGCAAAGCCGGTTTCCAGCATGACGAAGCCGACCTGCATGCAGAACACGAGGTATGCCGCGACCAATGTCCACACGGTATTGATCGCGTTGATCTGCGGTGGGGGTAATGCAGGCACCGCATCGGCATAGGCCGAATTTGGCATCCATACTTTGGAGATGAAAAAGACTACAATGCCGAGGCCAATCATCTTGCCAAAGAGCAAGTGCGTGGCGTTGCGGCGTACCATCGGATCACCCCATCTCTCTTTGAGTAATCGGCAAGCTCCAACTAATCTTGAACTAGGCACTGATACCGGCTCCTCCTGTTGAGTTTCGTCTTCGCTACCGCCAGATCCTTGCAGCTACCGATGGATTGGGGTGCGTTCGATCCCTTGAGCAAGGTGAGTGCCGATGAGCGTAGGTCGGTAAATCCGTCTAAGTGCCGGCGTCGATACAACTATCGATGGAGGGATGAATCAGTCGAAGGATTTGGATTGAACGAGGCGGACGGGACTTATCGATGTGAAGACGGAGATCCCACCGGAGCCGCGTTGCTCAATCGGTACGCAATGCTCGCCGTCTGAGCATTTTTCAGTGATTGAGGAGCAGGCCAACAGGCATGATCTGACTTTTCGGATTGCTCGCGATTCTCGGATGGGCGGCTAAGTCACGCGGCAACGCAGAGACCGAGCGAGTGAAGAATTAGTATTTTCGCGGCTTCTCAGTGCGCCCTAACGACTTTGACCGAGGACTGCGACGAGTCCGATCTTAATCGCATAGTGTGCCAATTCGAGACGGTCGCGCACTCCAAGCTTTTGAAAGATGTTATTGAGATGGGTCTTAACGGTGCTCTCTGTGATGGAGAGGCGTTCGCCAACTTCAGCGTTGCGCATACCGACAGCGACGAATCGCACGATTTCCAATTCGCGCGCAGTCAAGCGCCTGGCCGTCGAGCTACTTTGATCGGCAAACTCTGCCTGCACCGTCGGCGGCATCCACACCAAGCCGTCGCGAACTGTTTGGATCGCAGTCATCAAGGTCTCGATCGCGAAGCGCTTGTGGACGACCCCACGAGCGCCCATACGCAATGCTTGTACGCCATTTTCACTGCTCTCGCTCGCTGTGAGGACGATGACCGAGGTGACTTTGGCGAGTTGGGGAATGTCATCCATCGATCCATTTGCATATCGAGCAGCAGGACATCGCAATGGGTATTGGAGAGCGTCGTTTCAAGTTCAGACGCGTGCTCGACTTCGGCGACTACCTCGATGTCGCTCTGCAATTGCAATAGCGACTTCAGCCCTTGGCGAAAAAGGGCGTGATCGTCGGCAATTATGAGACGGATAGCTATATGCATACTCAGGTGTTCGGCATCTCGATTTCGAGCCGCGTAACGCCGTCATGATTGACGATCAAATTTCCGCCTAATTCAGCGACCCGTGACGAAATCGCCCACGGCGGATTTCCCGAGTCTGGAAAGCCCACGCCGTCGTCATCGATCGTGAGCCGCAGTTTATCCTCGAGTCCATGGACATGGATTGTAACGCATTGCGGCATGCCGTGCCGCCGGGCATTGCGCAGGCCTTCCAGCATTATCTGCAACAGATGTTCGCCGGTTGTACTATGCCCCGAGAATGCCATGCGCACCTCGAAGTGCGGGTCCGCGGCGGTAGCAGTAACGGCAGCGGCATTCGCGCTGGAGACGTCGACGCCAGCAAGCTCGCGGATGTAAGCACGCACTTCGTCGTACTCGCGAGCGATTCCGCTCTGCAATTCAGTCAACTGTGCGAGTGCCTCGTTAGGCCGTTGTCTTTCGAGCAGCTCGCGGCACGTCTGCACGCGCAGATTGACGCCTGCGAGCGCCTGGACGTAGCCGTCGTGTAGAGAACGCGCGATCGAATGCCGCTCAGCGCGAGTTTCGAGCTCGCGCACACTCGTTTCGAATGCGGCCCGCTGCCGTCCAACGAAGCCGATAAGATATCCCATAATCGCGAGGTAGACCGCTCTCATCGCATAGAGGTCATTAATCCTGTCGGACAACAAGATAACCATCAAATAAAGGACGACGCTGCAGACGGTTACCGCAATGGTCGAAAGCTGGTCCGGCCGAACTCCCGCCGCGATAATTGCGAAGACAAAGAAGACATAGGCAGGGCTGGTTTGACCCTCCGTCAGGAACGCCACTGCCGTCGCGAAGATCAGGTCGAGAGTAGTCGAAATGGTTGAGAGAGCGACGCCGTTCGGCTGTCGCCGCAGGGTTAAAAAAATTGCGACGCTATATGCCAGATGGCACAGCAGCGTGATCAGCGCGAGGCGGCTTAGATGAAACATGGCCGCCTGCGATGCTCGGGTCGACATATAGCGAGAGCATCGCGAGCAGTGATAAGGCGATTCGGCCACGCGCGATATTAAAGTCCAAGCCCCGAAAATCAGGAGAATTCATAAACAAATGTCAGGATTACTGTAGCGGAAATTCCTTGCGCACTGGCATGATCAAAATTGCGCAGGGGGAGTCCGGAAGCAAGACGCCTCCGGCGTAACGGCTCGGGCGAGCCGTAGCCAGAGATTGTCGCGCCGTCCTGTCCGTCCGTTGCGGCGTTATTGTGGAGAGCCGGACGCTTGCCGCCGCCGCAATCGAGGGAGATCGGGTAAAGCGCCTGCGGAGCTAGCGCGCGTTCAACTTCGCCAAGGTTCGACGATGATTTTGGCATGCGTCTCGGGCGAGGCCAGATCCTCGAAGGCCTGGGCCACACCTTCGACGCCCACTTTGCCCGTAATCAGGGGATCGCCGATGACCTTGCCCTCTGCCAGATTATGCAGGGTGGCCGCGAACTCCTCGCCGTTATAGCCCAGCACGAACTGGATATTAAGTTCCTTGTTGATGCCGAACATCGGCTCGAAATGATCACGTTCCATGCACACGCCGACGACGATCACGCGCGCATTGGACGGCGCGGCCGTCATGATCGAATCGATCACGCCCGGCACGCCCACGCACTCGAAGATGACGGCGGGTCGCAACGCTGGACCGGGCAACCATGGCGGCAATTGCGGGGCCTTTTTCGGGTCAGCGAAAACCGCCATCGCGCGCCAGCTTTCGTGCGGCGATTTCTCCTTTGGGTCGACTACCACATCGGCTCCCATCTGCTCCGCGAGCTTACGCCGGCGCGGCGAGAAGTCCGCGGCGATGATCGGATGCACGCCCTTGAGCTTGAGCGCCGCGATTACCGCGAGTCCCACCGGCCCACATCCGATCACGAGTGGAGCGTCGTCGGCGCCGAGATTTGCCTTGGCCACCGCATGATAGCCAACTGAAAGCGGTTCGGTCAGCGCGGCGCGTTCGGTCGACAGACCGTTGGGCACCTCCAGCAGCAACCCCTCGGTCAGCCGCATAAACTCACCGTAACCGCCGGGATTGTCGTTGGAGTAACCGACCGTCTCGATTCCGCTTGAACGAATCAGCAGCGGCATCGCGCATACCCGGGTACCCGGCTTAAGGCGCCGCCTCGAGTCTGGGCCATAGTCTACAATCTCAGCGCAGAATTCATGGCCCATCACGATGTCGCGCTTCAGGTCCATCACGAATGGACCGCCGGAACGTTGCGCGCCTTCAACCAGCCGATCCGCATGCTTGAGCGCGTGCAGGTCCGAACCGCAGATTCCACACGCGAGCGTCTTTACCAGCACCTCGCCCGAACCCGGCTCTGGCGTTGCGATATCGGCGACAACCAGCTTTTTGTTGCGCATTACGGTGGCACGCATGTCGGTTTCCTCCAGAATCGGGCGGCAAATCGGCAGCCGCTGTTTCGCAGTTTATACACAAAATGGTGCGATTATCGACCATGTTTTCGCTTGACGCCGGCAGCCTTGGAGAGAACGATTGCAGTAGTGATGACGTGCTTCGATCCGCGGCGAAACGGTGAAACTTCGGAGGGAAAAAATGGTCCAGGTAACCGAGTTGGGCTATATGGGGTTCGGCGTTAAAAAAATCGACGAGTGGAAGAGCTTCGCCACCCAAATCATAGGGATGGAGCTAGCCGACGATGGCGAGCGCGACCGCTGCTACCTGCGGATGGACTACTGGCATCATCGTCTCGTGCTCCATGCGGACGGCGGCGACGATCTCGAATACCTGGGTCTGCGCGTCGCCGGCGCGGAGGAATTCGGCTCAATGCAGCATCAACTCGAGGCAGCCGGGATCGCATTTCGTGTGGGTTCGGAAGACGAAGCTGGCGAGCGTCACGTCCTCGAAGTGATGAAGCTTACCGATCCCGGTGGCAATCCTATCGAGATTTTCCATGGCCCTGAAGTCCAGTTCAGCAAGCCGTTTCATCCGGGCCGCGCGATGCACGGACGTTTCAAGACCGGTGCTGGCGGCCTCGGTCACTGCATTGTGCGCCAGGACGATCCTGCGGCCGCGCAACGCTTTTACACGGCACTCGGAATGCGTGGCGGTGTCGAATACAAATTTCGCATGGGAAAGCATGTGGTCGCGCCCATCTTCATGCATTGCAACGATCGCGACCACACCATCGCCTTCGGCATCGGCCCGCAGAGCCGGCGCATCAATCATATTATGATCGAGGTCGATACCTTCGACGATGTTGGCCTCGCCTACGATCTCGTTCGTAAGCACAAGGTGCCCGTCATGATCACGCCCGGCAAACATTCCAACGATCATATGTATTCGTTCTATCTCAGTAATCCGTCCGGTTGGATGTTTGAATATGGATATGGCGGCAGGCCCGCGACTCACCAATCGGAATACTACGTCGAAGATATATATGGTCATCGGCCAGAGGCCGGCGGCTTCGAAGACGAAAAGGCAACGAAGCGGTAATCGGTTGCGACTCTAAGACTCCGGGCCCGGTATCTCGCGTATGCATCGACGATCCGGGTCCGGCGTTTCCTTCCGCATGGATAATAGCTGCGAATGTGCGAGGAGTTGGTGCTACGGTCGCCGCGCTGGCCTGGTGATCTCCAGCTCCCGCGTCAGCATGCGGTGGAACAATGCGTACAGCGTCGCTTTCAATTCCTTGCGATCGGCGCTCTCGTCGGCGAAATTCTCATGCATCGCTTCCTGTATCTCTGCGAGCGTTTTCTGCAATTCGAGGTTCCGCGCGCCGAGCACTTCCGCCGAAGGAAAGGGCTGGGCGGGTTGGGTTGAATCCTCAAACGTCGCGCGCAATTTCGTGGAAACTGCGCCGATGCGCGCGTTGCCTTCTTTGGCAGCCACCCGTTCCAGCACCGGAAGCATCCGCCCGAGCGTCTCCTCGATATCCTCATTGTCGGCGCATAGGTACGGTGCGGTCTTGTCCCACACCAGCGCCACTCTCGCGATTATTCCGATTGCGGCCTGAATTTGCCGCCGCGTGGTCCCTGCGGGAATCTCCGGCAGAACGCGTTCGCGCAAACCGGTAGCGACACCGCTCAGGAGTTCGCCGATCGTAGGTTTGATCACAGGGCATCCCTCAAATGCGTTTCCGGTAGCCAGTCGAGAAACTGAAGCAGGTAGCTAGTGAACGTCGCCGCCCTGTCCGCGATTACTATGTTCCGGGTCCGCCCGTCATTGAACGATTTCGCGCCGGTGAGTGAGATAATCGTGTGCTTTATCTCGTTGAACAGGCGATAGAAGATCAGGTTGTCGGGATGTACCGGTATCCCACTTAATTTCGAGTAGCGCTCGACGAATTCCTCGAGCGGCATCACCGACGCCGGGCTCCACAACGCACGATACGCCCACGTCAGGTCCTCGACCGGGTCGCCCAAATGCACCATCTCCCAATCAAGCAGTGCGTTGATGCGCTTGCCCTCATACAGCAAGTTACCGTAGCGGAAATCGCCATGCACGATAGTGATTCGGCCCGCCACCGGCTGATGCTCCTTGAGCCAGATGAAGGCGCCGACGATCATCGGATGCGGCTCCATACGATGCTTGCGAAATAGTGACTCCCAATACTCGATTTGCTGCGCGGCCGCGGTCTCCGCAGTGGTCGCCGGCAGGAAAGTCATTCCGCGCGCTTTCCAATCAACGGTATGCAGCCGCGCCGCAACTTCAACCAGATGTTCCGCAACGCCGCGGCTTATTTCTGCCCCTTCCGGCCTCAGCAGCGCCGGAAAGTCCGAGGTGCCCGCGACGCGCTCCAAAATGAACGCGGGCCGCTCCACCCATTTGCCTTCGGGGTCAATCCATAGTGCGCGCGGAATCGGCACTCCAGTTCCCCACAACGATCTGATGACTTCGAACTCGGGAATCAACGGCGTCTCGAGTTGTCCAGCCTCGGCCTTGCGCAACATCACACATCCGACCGTTTGCGTGCTCCCATCCTTATTCCAGCTCGCGTCAAATGACCACGCATTGCGCGTATTGCCCGCGGTCAGCGGCGCTAGATTACTCACTTCAATACTCTGTGCGGAGGGTAACTGCGCATGGATTAATGTGCGCAGTTGTTCACGGAGTATACTGACGGCATCGCCTGCAGCCTCATTCATTCGAGAAACCTCCATCCGGGAAGCTGTTTCGCGCACGCTTCGAATGCATCCGGTTCGAGCGGTTGGAGAATCCCGATGGTTGTCTCACCGTCGCATGTCACTTCACACTGATGCTCATCGAGACCGATCAGCCGGCTTCTGACCTCGGGCTGTGTGACGTCGAAGCGATCGCCTTCCACCACATTGTCACCCACATAAGCGCCGTGATGTATGTTCTTGTCAGGCGTACCTCCGTACATTCCGCATCGCATGTATGCGGTCTGATATCCGAGCCGCCGAAAGGTGACGCGCTTGACCGCCCCGTCTCCGAGCGTGTAATCGATGACACCTTCCACAAAAATGTGAGTATCGGGCTCGAATCTGAGTCGCCGCTCGGTCTTCGCGACTTTGCCCATCCGTGGCCGCGGATCGCCGAAATTGTAAAGCACGGTATTGCCCCAGATCGCGAAATCCTTGAAGGAGATCCAGTTGCCGCCAATCCATCCTGCCGGCAACGTTTGGCCCAATTGCAAGTTGGGTCCGCCGACACCGCGTCCGATACCCCAATGGCGGTCGCGGGTTCCGCCGCAGGTCGCCTTCGTCAACTCGATCCGCCGGTCGCCCACTTTAACCCAGCCCTCCACCGCGCCGAAGCCCTCGAAGCCTGCCGTGACGTCGCTCTGCCGCCCGCGCGGATAGCCACTTCCGACCGGCAGTGTCGACGCATGATAAATCTGCCGCTTGGTATCATGCCAGTGGAAATCGTAACTGATGCCCCATTCGTTCTCCTCGAGTACGTAGCGCCACAGCCGCATCCCCCGGATGATTGTCGGCTTGAGCGGACCGACATGCAGATTCATGCGATCGGCACCGAGACGCCGGAACGCTCGCACCGACCGGTGATCGCCTCTGCAATTCACGATCGCATAGGCCTCCGCGGTGTCGAGACTCGGGTAAAAGCTGCCGCCGGTGACCAGAATAAGATCGCCGACTTGGTCATGGCAGATGACCCAATAGCGCTCGTAGGTACGCGGATCGCTTGACCACATCACCCGAATCGGATCCGTGGTTTGATGGATCATATGATCGTCGATCGGCGCCAACGGAAACTGCTCGTCGAAATGGCTGTCGCTGATCGTCAGGTCACGGTTTGAATCCAGTTTCTTCATACGGATATATATGTACATACACACCGGCTAGCATCGAACTGCCGCCGGCGGCGTGTCTCCTCGATGCGACAGCTATAGACGAAATCGCCGTCATTCAGAAAGAGGCTGGACTGACCGCGAAGCGTGGTGGACTCACTGCCGCATTTCGCCGAAATTCCTGATCATAGATTCACGCTGATTGCGCGATTTCGCTTCATTATGACGCGAAAGCTCGGATTAGATGATCGAGGTTCATAGTTTGAGCCGTTCAAACGGTTTGGCGAATTCGCTTGATGATAATTTGGGCGTAATCACATGGTAACAATCACTCTCTATGTTCCGCGTGCCGGGGACTCCAAACCGCCCAGGCATTAGGAGGAAAGATGAGAAAGGGTTATTGGGTATTAGCTGCTTGCGCGGGAATGGTGCTGGTGCCGTTGCTCTCAGGAATTGCACGCAGCGCGTTGCTCATTAACGGCGCGGGCGCGACTTTCCCGTATCCGATCTATTCCAAGTGGTTCGACGAATACACCAAAGTCGATCCGTCGGTACATTTCAATTATCAGTCGATTGGTTCTGGCGGCGGCATCATGATGCTGCGCAACCAGACGGTGGATTTCGGTGCCAGCGATGCACCTATGAACGATGCGCAGTTGAAGGCGAACCCGGGCCCTGTGCTGCATTTTCCTTCGGTGATGGGTGCTGTGGTTCTTGCGTATAACCTGCCTGATGTAAAGCAGAAACTTCATCTGACGGGCCCCGTGATCGCCGACATTTTCCTCGGCAACGTCCTCAAATGGTCGGACCCCAGGATTGCGCAGTTGAACCCGGGGATGAACCTGCCCGACGATCCAATAGTAACTTGCCACCGCTCGGATGGCAGCGGCACTTCCTACATATTTTCTGACTATCTCTCGAAAGTTAGTCCGGACTGGGCGAAACAGATCGGCAAGGGAACCTCACTCAAATGGCCAGTGGGACTGGGAGCCAAAGGCAACGAGGGTGTGACTGGACTGGTGGAGCAGACGCCCGGGGCACTCGGCTATGTTGAATTGATCTACGCGCTCAAGAACAACATTCCATTCGCAAGCCTAAAGAACCGCGACGGTAACTGGATTGATGCCAGTCTTACCGGGGTCACGGCCGCCGCCGCGGGTGCGGCTAGCAACATGCCCGACGATTTTCGCGTATCTATCACAAATGCGCCGGGCGCAGCTTCCTATCCGATCTCTTCCTTCACATGGCTGCTCATCCCCAAAAACGAGACCGACAAGGTGAAGGGACAGGCGATCGTGAAGTTTCTCAAGTGGGGTCTGACCGATGGCCAGCAGTTCGCGGCGCCGTTGGATTATGCTCCGCTGCCGCCGGCTATAATTCAAAAGGAACTCCTGCAGATCAACCAAATCAACGTTCCCCAATAACCGAGAAGGCCGTGAATTAGGGAATAAACAAATGAGCATCGTGGATCGAGCACGTCGAACTGCCACGCCAGGACTGGGTAATCGCCCTCTGCGGGCAGGCATGATCGTGCTGGGACTGTCGGCAGCAGCGCTTTCAGGATGCGCATGGCGTAACCCCATATTGAGTTATGGACCGTATCCGCGAGTTGAGGACTGCGCCCAAATCCGGCAGGCCACGCCGACTGAGTATGTCTGTGATGGCAAGACCTACACGGCGGTTCAACTCAGCGGCATCCGCAACGGAGCAGTTGCGAGCAAATGACACGGCCGGTGACCGAAGAGGGAAATGGGTCGGCAACGCGCAACTGTAACAGCAGGCCGACTAGATCAAGCCGGCCTAGACCGAGGACCAAGCTGACCGCCTTCGGCATGTTCCAATGGTTTATGCCGAATGACAACGTAAATCCCCTAAAGTCAAATGCGCCGTCCCATAAAGGGACGGCGCGTTTCATTTGGTATGCCGTTATCTATGATCGATTCATCTAATAGCCATTAGGCACAACTTGCTATTGCTCACCCGCCCGCGAAGGCAGGCGCACGATGCCCTTCGCTCGCACCGACAACTCGCCGTCCTGATTGAGTGCCGTTTGCGTAATCTCGACCAGGCTCATGCCGTCTTCCTTGAACGTGCCGGTGACTTCGCCGCTGATGTAGAGCGTATCGCCCACCGGATTATGCCGGCGTATTTCCACGGCGATATGCCGGAGAAAACCCGCATCACCCATCCAATTGGTCAGATGATGCGTCATCCATGAGCAGCGTTCCGGCCCATAGTCATAGGCGGCCGGTGTCCCCACCAGCGTCGCCATGTCGTCCTCCCAATGTACCCGCTCGGGTACGTCAGGGATGCCAAACTTGTTCGCAATGCCGAGCCCCGGATGCTTTTGCAATTGCTTCCACGCGAGTTTGTTCGCGCGAATGTAGAGCCCGCCCCAGCCCTGTGCGAACGCGATAAAGCCCGACACCGTCATTGGTCCTTTCACCATCGCCTGCAGCTTCTCGCCGGCTTTCACGTCCTCGAAGTAGCGCGGCTTCGATCCGCGAACCTCTTCCGCTTCGTAAAGCGCAAAGATCTTTGAGAGGTCGTCGCGCGTATAATAGACCGGCTCCTTGGCCTTGACCTCGGTATATTTCGTCCCGCGCTCCCGCGCCGTATCGCGCTCGGTGCGGAAGCACCAGCTATCGCCCTCGGCCACTATCTCGCTGTTCTGATTGAAGAATTCGCAGTGATAGATCTGCTGAATCGAACGTCCCGCAAATCGCGTCTGATGTTCGACCAGGTCCTTGAGCCACACCTTGGTCGTGAACTCATCGCCGAGCAGCATTGACTTGTGCCACGTGACATCCATACCGGCGAACATCGCATGTACGCCCGGCAATCCGCCGACGTATCCGCTGAAAACCCGATTCAGCGGATAGATGAACGACGGGGGCGCGACCAGTCGCCCATAGACCGACTTCGCTGCATAGGCGGGGTCGCACCAGAGCGGATTGTCGTCGCCGATTCCATGAGCCCAATGGCGAAGGTTATCGCGCGTGGCCTCGTGGCACCACGGTTCGAGCGTATCTTCGATCGTCACGCCGACGAGTTGGCGCAGGTCGTTGAGGCTCTTCCCCGTGATTAGCGAGAAGCGCTGCTGCGGAGGATGTTCCGACGTTGACTGTTCAGACATTTAATAACCTTTGCCACTTATTATCGAGCGACGCGGATGGTCGTCCGGATTCGTCGATCGACCTCATTAGGCCTAGATGTAGCTCAAACCGATCAATTGGAAAGTAACTTGCCTGTCGATCTCTCGCTCGCGCGGACCGAGATGCGAGTGAGTAATGGCAGACGGTTAAAGAAAGTCTTCAACCGCCTGCCATGCACTACAAGACTATTTGTACCGCTTTACGATCTCTTTGCCGAAGGTCCTGATCTGATCCTTCACGATCTCGAGCGGCAGCAATCCCTGGTCGCCTTGCCACACAAACCATTCGGGATGAATATTCTCGACCATAGCGTCGAAACCGCCCCGCACGTCGTCGACCGTTCCGGTGAATGAAAAACCGGACCGTTCGAAACGATCGAGTGTGATTTCCGAGGCCGGCAACATTACCTTGCCAGTGGGATAGCGCACTTCATCCTCGGGTTCGCGCCACGCTTCCGAAAAGCCGAAATGATGGAAGAACTTCTGGAACGCACTAAGTACACCATTATTAGCAAGTTGGCGCGCGTGCTCCTTGTTATCGCCGAAGTTGACCGTATGGACCACGCCAGTGTTTTCGCCCAGCTTCAAATTGCGCCCCGCCTTGCGTGCTTCTTCCTGATAGGCCTCGACAAACTTACGCACCACCGGCGCCTGTGGCAGCAAAATGGTCGGGATGATGCCTTCTCGTGCGCACCATCGCACCGTTTCTTCGCTGACCGAGAATGCCTGGAACAGGGTGGGATGAGGCCTTTGGTATGGCTTCGGAACGATATTCATCATCTGGATGCGCCCTTGCTCATCCACCTCGCCCGGGAAGCCATAATCGCGCGTCCATTCATGTGCCGGCCATGGCGTCCCTTCCTGCGGCGAGGGATATTCGTAGTACTTGCCCTTGAAGCGGAAGGGCTCATCGCCCCAGGCAAGTTTCAGGAAACGGAAGACCTCTTCGAAGGCTTCGCGATTGACGCGATCGCCCTCGCTCTTGTCGCTCGCAGTGGCGCCGACATGAATTTTCTGCGCCATCTGGTTGAGCCACCGCGTCTGATATCCGCGCGCGAAGCCAACGAACGTGCGGCCCTTTGTAAGCTGATCGAGCCACGCTATTTCAAGCGCCAGGCGCAGCGGATTCCATCCCGGCAGTACGTACCCAATCGGCCCGACCTTGATATGCTTGGTGTTGTGAATTACATGCTGCGTAAGGACCGGCAGGCTTCCCATCTCGATGCCTTCACTGTGCAAGTGATGCTCGGGGAAGCAAACCCCGTCGAATCCGAGGTCCTCGCATAATTGCGAAATCTCGGTAACCTCACTGATCATGCGCTGCCAACGTTCGGGGTGATGCGCGATCGGCCTGAGCGTACGCCGCTCCTCCATCGTCGCCGGCAAACTGGGCAAAAAGAAATACATGAACTTCATAACATTCTCCCTGTGCCGATCCGGGTAATCATTGTGGTTCCCTACCTATAATCCGTTTATCACCATTTGGCTGTACAGGGCGAATCCTCGGGTGAGTCCCGCGCCGGCCCCGGGCTTGGACTCCAACGCATGAATCGCACAGATTATTACTGAGCGGTACAATCACAGTGCGGATGTTTCGACAAGGAGAATATCTCTATGCAGATGGGAATGATCGGACTCGGCCGGATGGGCGCGAATATGGTGCGCCGCCTGATGCGCGGTGGCCATCAATGCGTCGTTTTCGACCTCAGCTCCAAGGCCGTCGCAGAACTTGCCAAAGAGGGCGCGGTCGCCGCCTCCTCGCTTGAAGACTTTGCCGCTAAACTCACCAAGCCGCGAGTCTCCTGGATGATGGTTCCGGCGGCCGTCGTCGAGCAGACTGTCAACAATCTCGCGAGCCGCTTCGAGCCTGGCGACATCATCGTGGACGGCGGCAACTCCTACTACATCGACGACATCCGCCGCGCCGAGGCGTTGAAGGCCAAGAACCTGCACTATGTAGACTCTGGCACCAGCGGCGGCGTCTGGGGACTCGACCGCGGCTTCTGCCAGATGATCGGTGGTGAACCCGATATCGTGAAGCATCTCGATCCGATCTTCGCGACGCTCGCGCCGCCGATTGATTCCGCGCCGCGTACCCCCGGGCGCGAAAAGGTTACCGGCAGCACCGCGGAGCACGGCTATTTGCACTGCGGCCCCAATGGCGCCGGCCATTTCGTCAAGATGGTCCACAACGGCATCGAATACGGGCTGATGGCGGCGTATGCCGAGGGCCTGAACATCCTGCGTCACGCCAACGTCGGTAATCAGCAGCATGTCGTCGATGCCGAAACGACGCCGCTGCGACATCCCGAGCTCTATCAATACGACTTTAACCTTGCTGACATCACCGAGGTATGGCGCCGCGGCAGCGTGATCGCGTCATGGCTGCTCGATCTCACCGCCGGTGCGATGGTCGGTGACCCCGAGCTCAAGAAATTTGCCGGCCGTGTTTCAGATTCGGGCGAGGGCCGTTGGACGGTCGATGCCGCGATTGACGAAGGCGTACCCGCCAATATTCTGAGCGCGGCGCTGTTCGCAAGATTCTCGTCGCGTGGCGAGGCGGACTTCGCGGATAAGGTGCTATCCGCAATGCGCTTCGGATTTGGCGGTCACCTCGAAAAGAAGGGATGAGCCCTATCTCCGTTTGGTTGCGGCGCGGTCACCCATGGCCGCTGCCGCAGCCATGCGTCGCGTGTTGCGCGGTTCTCGTTCTGTCGTGGAAGTGATCCTGAAGCGCCCGCCGGAGGCGCGTGCCGCGCTATTCGATTAGGTCACTTCTACGGGTTTGACCGATTCAGGATCGGCGAGTCCGGTTTCAGCTTGGACCGGTGTGCCCGCGGATTGAATGTGGATGGGCTTCATGCCCTCAGCGTGTGCAACCACATCGTTGTGCGATCGGGCCTGCACTACGATTTCATACCAGACCACTACCTGCACCCGAACGCTGTAAGTGTTCATAAGAGAAGTCCCAACCACCTGACTCTAACTGGCTGCTACTGCCGCAAGATCGATACCGCAATTACATATGACGCTTACTCATGCCTATTGGTTACGAATAAAGCTGGCTCCTATTAATCCCCGCTCAGTCGTTTGAACGAATTTCAAAGATCGGTAAAATCTTCAGCAGCGATCTCATCCTTTTCCAAGTGTTTCAGCACGTAAGTCTACAATGTGCCTGTAAACCCAGGTTGAAGCGAGGTCTGCCTCAAAGCGTTAACGTCGGCCTGCCGAAAGCGGAATCGGCCCGAGCGGCTTGCCTGCGTCTGGTGCAATTGTTCTCAGACGGATCAGCGTGTCGGCAAGGGCACTCAGATCCGCGCTCGCACTATCGACCAGGTTCCCCTCGACGAAATCGGCCGACGATAGATAGACTCCAGTCGGCGCCACAATCGCCCCAAACCAGGTCAGCACGTCCCGCAAATGCCATTCGACGCCGAGGAAATGATGCGTCGTCGCACCCATCGCGACGATTCCGCACGGCTTGCCCATCAAGGTTTCCACCGGCAAATGGTCGAGCAGATTCTTGAGCGCGCCGATGAATGACGCGCGATATACCGGGCTCGCCAGCACGACAATATCCGCCGCTGCAACGCGATTGACGACCATCGCGGTATCGTCACCATAGACCTCGGGCGCGCGGCCATCGGCGAACGCAATGCGGACGTCGGCGAGATTGACGAGATCTATTTCGAGCGCAGGGTCGGCAGCTTGCGCCGCCGCGGTCATCGTGGCGAGCGCCTTCAGCAGGCGTCCAGGAGGAGTCACGCTGCCGAGTATAACAATCAACTTTATCATGCGACTATTTTCTGGATTACGGGTCATCATGCAATCGATTGCAATCGATCGCAATCGTCGCGACAGGTCGCAATCGATCGCGAACGATGCGACAACCGGATTCACGTGGGACCCTGATGGCGCGAACTCACGCAGTCGTAATCGGTGGCAGTTTCTCTGGCCTTGCGGCTGGCCGGGCCCGCAGCGAGTTCTTCGATCGCGGCTGCGGCGATGTCGGCGACGACGCTGCGCGCATGCTCTTGCGCAACTGGTAATTCCTCCGCCCCAGCCCCGATTTCGCCGATGCATCCTACCGGCACCGGTATCTAAAACGCCTATGGCTTAATTATGATCAGGTTCGTCCCGATTGTGAGATCCGGTCCCGCCGACCTGACCACCGTGACCACCCGTTCCTTATCGACCGCGGTCTTCACCTGACCACTGAGATAGGCGGTGTTGCCGATAACTTTCACACTGACGAGGGGATAGCCGCTGCGCTGCAGCGCCTGATTAATGCGGTTTTGCAGCACCAACCAATCCAGCGAAGTAGTCTTGAGCGCGTTGATCACCCGGGTGACGCCCTCGACTTGCGCTGCCGTGCGTTCCGCCGCAGCCTTGGCTTTATTGCCGAACACGTCGCCCTCCAGCACGATCACACCCGGCTGCGTTACCGTAGCGTGAACGTTCTTGAAGCGCGGATCAGCCTCCAGCGCCAACTGCACCTTGGATTGAATTACCCAATTGGGATCCTTGCGCGGCCTTTTGCTTTGAGCACGTGGCCGCTTCGATTCGCGGGTTACGGCTTTGACCGGCGCCTTTGTGGAGATTGTGGACGGCGAAGTTGGCGGTGCAGCCGTCGAGGCTGACGGCGCCAACTCCTCACCGATACCCCCGGACGCCGCCGCACCTGGAGCACCGCCCGCTTGCGCCGATGCCGTCGCCGGAAGCGCGATCGCACTCACGAGGGCAATCGCAACCGCGCCTGCCAGCACGGCCAGTACCCGTGTTCCGATCCACGTTGACGGCTTAGCGATTCTACTCGGCATCGAGACGTGGCGACGAGCCGCGATGGTCTCGCGGATGCGCTCGGCCCCTGGCGTATTCGTGACGGTCTCCGCACCCAATTTCATTGGCCCTGATTGAACACGTCCGCAGTCCCGGCGAGGGGACTGCGGACGTGGTTGAGATGCACCCGCAGTTGCGGCGTCAGGCGACGCCGCAACTGCACAGTGGTTACTGTTGGTCGGCTGGCACCAACTCGACCCGGCGGTTCTCGGCCCGACCCTCGGCGGTCCGGTTGGTCGCCACGAAATGGGTCTTGCCAAAGCCCTGCGGGATCAACTGGCTCGCAGGTATACCCTTATCCTCAAGGTATGCCGCGACCGATTCCGCACGCCGCTGTGACAGCTTCAGGTTGTACGGCACCGAGCCAATCGCATCGCAATAGCCGTTGACGTACACCTTCACGTTCGGATTCGACTTCAGAGTCTCCGCCGCTTCGTCAAGCACCGGCTTGTCGACATTCCGGATGTAGTACTTGTCGAAGTTGAAGTGCACTCCGCGCAACACGATCCTTCCGGGCGCCGGAGCGGCTGCCGGTGGCGGCGGTGGCGGAGGAGGCGGCGGCGGTGCTGGCGGTGGCGGTGGTGCCGGCGCCAACAGGTAGCCAATAATTCCGCCGATCAGAGCGCCACCTACGACACCCGCCGGTATCGCCGGCCAGTTGTCGCTGTTATCTGCGGCCCATACGCCCGCGCCGATACCGCCGCCAATCGCGGCGCCCGTCGCGGCTCCGACCAGCGTGTACTCGCGCTGCTCGTCCGTGAACCCGCAGGCCGAGACCATCCCCAGGATGGCCATCCACATCAGGTAGGTTCCAAATTTTCTTCGCACCTTTAAATCTCCCCCTGTCGCTACTTCCGACGGTTGTGGAGACGGGCACCAGCGAAGCCGGGGAAGCCACCACCGATGCCAGCCAATTTTCTGCTCTCGCTTACGAGCTCACCCCGTCTTTCGACACATCTCACCGCAGGAATTATTCCTGCGTGCAAGCCGCAAGGATAAGCAGCACCGTTGGCAATATACTTTGGGTCATAAGCCGATTCAACGGTATCAGTAGTCCAAATTTGCGGCCGGATTTTGCCCGTTCCGTCGCGCTCTAATCAGTTCGCCGCAAATTTTTGAACCGATGGGCCGATGAATGTCGTTGTCGTTCTAGGCTTTTGCCGTTGTTTTATGCGAATCTGCCCTGAACGCTCCGGTCGTCCGATCGAGGGAGCATACGACGATGCCGCAGGAACTCGATTCTCGCAATCTCGATTTCACCGGGATAATTCGGCCCGGCGACCATATCGTATGGGGGCAGGGCTCGGGCGAACCGCAGACGCTGGTCGAGCTCTTGGTCGAGCAACGCCATCGGATTGGCCACGCCACCGTATTTCTTGGCGGAATCGCCTATACCCCGACGCTCAAGCCCGAGCACGCCGACGTGCTCACGTTTACTGGCTACGGCGCGATCGGTAATCTGCGCGCACTCGTCAAGGCGAACGCGTTGCAGACAATTCCACTCCATCTGTCTCAACTGGTTCCGTACTTCAACGACGGCACGATTCGCTCCGACGTCGTCTTCGTCCAAGTCAGCCCACCCAATGACCATGGCGAGTACAGCTTTTCGCTCACCAATGACTATCAGCAGGCCGCGATCGCCAAGGCCCGGGTGGTTATCGCCGAGGTCAACGAGCAGGCGCCGTGGACCTATTGTGACGCCTACCTGACAGCGAGCCAGATCGACTATATCGTGCCGGTCTCCAGGCCGCCGGTCACACTCGACGCACGTCCGATCGGCGAGGTTGAGCGCGAAATCGCCCGCCACGTCGGCTGTTATATCGAGGATGGCACCACGATCCAGATTGGCATCGGCGCGATTCCCGACGCGGTGATGGCGAGTATCGGCGATCGCCGCGACCTTGGAATTCACTCCGGACTCATCAGCGATCGCGTCGCCGATCTCATCGAGAGCGGTGCGATGACCAACGCTCGCAAGCCGATCGACACCGGCATCGCGGTCTGCTGTTCGCTAATTGGCACCGGTCGGGTTTACCGCTTCGGCCATCGCAACCCCGCGATCAAGATCTTCACCTTGATGCATACGCATCGATCGGAAGTGCTCTGCCAGCTCGGCAAAATCGTTGCGATTAACTCCGCGGTCGAAGCCGATTTGACCGGTCAAATCAATGCCGAAGTGGCTTCTGGCGCATATATTGGCGCCGTTGGCGGGCAGGTCGATTTTGTGCGCGGTGCGCAACTCGCCGCCGGTGGACGATCCGTGATCGCGATGCCCGCGACGGCGCGCGACGGCAAGCTCAGCCGCGTCGTAGCGCGGCTCACCGGCCCCGTTACCACCGCACGCAGCGACGCCGACATCATCGTGACCGAGTTCGGCGCCGCCGAATTGCGCGGGCAGCCCCTCGCCGAGCGCGTGCGCAGGATGATCGCAATTGCGCATCCCAAGTTCCGCGAGCCGCTCGAACGCGACGCCCACGAACTGTTGCGCCGCGGCGCCTTCTAGCCGCTGGTCGAGAATCCCGTGAGCACCAAAATGCCGGAATCAAGCACAAGTAATTTTATCAACGTCCCGCTGCTGGGATTTCGCGATTAATTTTATGCGGAGCGCAGATCTCTTAACCGTTCCTCAACTCCTATCCCTTTTCGCGGATGGACAACATGATCGATTCAAAGCAATTAGTAAGCGAGATCGAGCAGTTCTACGGCCGCTATATCGACGGCTTCAATCGAGAGGATATCGACCACTTCATACAGTCGTTCGACCTTCCCTTCGTCCTGCTGTCGGGTGAGCACGGCGCCACCGTTTTCGCCGACGAGGCCGCCCAGCAGCGCTTCTACACGCAGACCATGATTGGGGTCCAGGGGCGTGGATGGGGTCGCTCAGCAGTCGATCAGATCAAGGTGTGGCCGCACGCCAAAAACCTCGCGACGCTGATGGCGGATGTCACCCGCTATAAGAAAGACGGCTCGATCCTCGAGCGCCTGCGCGCCTTCTATACGATGCGCAACGACGGTAAGGCGTGGAAGATCGTGACGGTCTCGATGGCCACTCCGCCGTTTTCCGGCCCGGGCGATATCCCGCCCGCTTGAGCCGCATCGCAATCGCTTTGACAAAGCAACGAACCCGTTTATAAGTCGGGTCCCGATTCTGGCGAGCAACGCGCCGGAACAATGCGACGCTGCGCCGCCGGTTGAGCGCACCCACGATATTTGAACACGAGGTGAGTCGGCTAACTGCACAGAGGTTTCGATGATGGACTGGCTCTTCCAATGTAACCCCAAGCGTTTCGATTTGGTGGCTTTACTCGAAGGGGGCGCGCGAGACGGAGACTGGGCAATGAATCAACACCGCCAGCTTGTCTCTCCGGGAGATCATGTTTTCTTCTGGCAAACTGGCCCGGAAGCTCAGATACTGGCGATCGGTCATGTTACTTCGCCAGTGTACGAACGAGATAATAGTTCCTTCGGCCGCGATTGCGTAGACGTTGCCTTTGACTACAAGATCGCGCCACCGCTGACTCGCGCGGAAGCACTGGAAAACAAGACCCTCAGTAGATTTGCTCCTTTCAAATGGGCGATGGGAACTAATTTTGTAATACAGGATACTGCTATCATCGCAGAGCTTGACAAGGTGCTTGCGGGCCGTATCGTTTCGATTTCGCAACAGAAGGAATCGTATACACGTATCCAGGACTCGCAACAATCGCTCGACACTGCGATCAAACAAGCGAAGCTTGAAACTTCTCACAAAGTTCGCAAGCACATTGAGCAAATGGATCCGACCGCGTTCGAGTGGCTTGCTCGTGCCCTGCTCCTGAAGCTCGGCTACAAAGATGTCACCGTCACCAAGCGGAGCGGTGACGGTGGAGTCGACGTGAGAGCCACGTTGTCTGCGGGCGGTGTTGCCGATATCCCGACTTGTGTCCAAGCGAAGCGGCAGCAGAATGTGGGGCGACCAATCGTTCAGAGCCTCCGCGGTTCGCTGGGTGCCCACGACGCTGGGCTTCTCGTCACATCGGGCCGATTTAGCGATGAAGCACGCGAAGAAGCGAAAGACCCGCACAAAGTTCCGATAGCTCTAATCGACGGCCTTAAACTGACAGAGCTGCTCCTCGATCTAGAGATCGGTGTCGAACACGTCAACGTTAAACTATACCGCCTCAAGCTTGATGATCTTTCAAGGGAACAACTTGAAGCTCGTGTCGAGGAGTCCGACGAAAGCGCCTCCTCATATGCCAGTTGAGCGCTGCGAACTTCTTAGCCCGTCCGGAGAGGCAGCAAACCGCAAAGCGCAACTCCGCCGTTTTCCGGCCCGGGCGATATCCCGCCCGCTTGAGCCGCATCGCAATCGCTTTGACAAAGCAGCGAACCCGTTTATAAGTCAATCTGCGCGCTATTCAGGCGGTTCCGCGCACGCGGGTCCCGCCGATCTTCCGGAGGTACGCAAACATGCCTGCGGTTCAAATCAAAGACGAAGCCCGAGTCGGCACCGAAGCCCGGGTCAAACTTCAACCATCGGTCTACCTCGAGCAGCTTTTCAAGACCGGCACGCCCGACCTTGCCTGGATGAACCAGCACGGCGAATGGGGTGTGCGCGCAAAACCCGGCAATCTCGGACTGCGCCTCAAGGATATCGAAATCGGCAGCTACGGCGTGATTCCCGATCGCGGCGGCGATCATCGCTCGATGGCGCCGCGCGGCGCGGTCGTCCCTCCCGACGTCCCATCCCTCGGCTTCACCGTTAACGAGAAGGCCGAATGCTGGGCCGACAACGCGATGGAACTCTACGAAGAGGCGGTCGCCCGCCAATGGAGTTCCGCGCGCGATATCCCCTGGAGCGAACTGAAGCCGCTGCCCGACGACCTCGAACATGCGATGTGCCAGTTGTGTACTTTCCTGACTGAAGTCGAGTTCATCGCGGCCGATGCACCAACCCGTTGGATGAGTCAGATCAACCAGGACTTTCTCGAGGTCAAACTCTTCCTCGCGACTCAGGCGATGGATGAAGCCCGCCATACCGACGTCTTTCGCAAGCGCGCGCTCGCCAATGGTGGCGGTCTCGGCAAGGCGAGCGCGCTCAGCCAGTTGAGCCTCAAGCGTATTTTCGATTCGCCCAGCTTCTCCGCGCAAACTGCCCGGCTCCATCTGCTCGGCGAAGGCTTCGTGCTCACGATGTTCCGCCAGGGCGAATTCATCGCTCCGAGCCGCGTCGAATCCGAGATTTTCCGCCGCTGCATGCAGGACGAATCGCGTCACGTTGGCTACGGCACGATGCATCTGCGGGCTCAGCTCAGCGCCCGGCCCGAGCTCGTCAACGAGATCCACGAGCAACTCGATGACGCCGAGAGCATCTTGCTGCAACTCTTCAGCGTGCCGGAATCAGTCGAACCGATGGCGATTCTGATGGGCGGCGGCCTCAAGCATTTCGACCAGGGGATGGAAATGCAGGCCAACTTGTGGCGTCGCATCGTCAACGAATACCTTCAGCGGTGCGATTCGGCGGGCCTCGATCGGCGGCCGCGATGCCTGTTGCCGACCGATTTCACCAAGCTCTTTGCCGCTTGATTTCTGATGCCGACGTTTCCCGACGCAGATTGGTTCCTCGCCCTCGGCCACCTGATGGAGGTTGAGGGCGAGTTGTTCCGGCGGCTGGGTTATGCCGAAGTGCGGTTCGTCGTGCGCGTGATTGATGAGGACGGCCGCGCCGAACGCGAAACCGCCGTCGAACTCGACGGCTACAAGCTTGGACGCGTGGCCACTCTCCACGCTGCGGCCGCCATCGCCCCGGAGCGCACCGCCGCGCTCGAAGACGCCGCCAGCCACCAGCTCGAACGCGCCCCCGACCTCGACGATGTTGCCAGCTTCGATCCCGATTTTACGATCTGCGCAACCCGCGTCGCGTGGAATCGCATGCTCGACGAAATCGCGCGCGACGGCCGCCCCGAAGCGCGCCATACCTTGAGCTCGCTCGCCCTGATCGGCGAGGAGCTATGGCTTGAATCTACCGATCAACTTCGCGAAGACAAGTATTTCCGCTTCAACCAGACTCTACAGGAATTGCTGAATCTCTCCGGCAAGCTCTCCCGATGAAATACCCACGCGGGTTCGGGTCAGGTCTTGGTATTTGCTTGGGGTTAGGTTTCTTTGTCTTCTGACTTTAGGAGGATCGAATAATGGACATAGGATTCTTAATGGCGGCAACCACCCAAAGCGGTGATATCGCCGAAATCGCCCGCACTGCTGAATCGCTCGGTTACGAATCGTTCTTCATCCCAGAACATCCGATCATTCCGGTTGTGATGACGACGCCGTTTCCCGCGGCCGGCGACGGCAAGCTTCCCGAGCACTACACCCGTTGGGTCGATCCGTTCATAGCGTTAACCGTAGCCGCGACCGCGACGAAAACAATCAAGCTGGGCACCGGCATCTGTCTGCTGCCCGAGCGTGAGCCGCTGGTCACCGCCAAGCTCATCGCGAGCCTGGATTACTATTCCAATGGCCGCGTGGTCATCGGGGCCGGCGCCGGATGGCTCAAGGAAGAGACCGAGGTGATGGGTACCAAATTCGGCTATCGATGGCGCCGGATGCGCGAAACCGTTGAGGCGATGCGCGTGCTATGGACCAAGAGCGAGGCCGCTTACGAGGGTGAACTGGTGCGCTTCCCGGCCGTGCGCTGCGATCCCAAGCCGGTGCAGAAACCTTATCCGCCGATCCTGCTCGGCGCGCATGGACCCAAGGCGCTGGAGCGTGTCGCACGCACCTACGACGGCTGGATGCCGCTCGCGCAGAGTGCGGAACAGATCAAACGCGACGTCGCGACGATCCACAAGCTCGCGGCTGATCATGGCCGCAAACCCGAGTCGATCCAGATAATGGTATTCGTTGATTCGGATAAGGGCGTGCCTACGCAGGACGATTTGAAACGTTACCGCGACGCAGGTGTGAGCCGCTTCGTCCCCTTCTCGCAGAAGATGGGTTCCGATTCCGCCGCCGGCAAGGCTTTGGATCAACTGCGGCAGTTCGCGCCGCTGATCGAACGCGCGCACGGCATCTGAAACGAACGTGCGCCCGGCATTGAGACGCTAGTCATCCGGATCGCAGCGAAGGATCTCAATCCTCCGTGCGTTATCGATCCGGGACCCATTCGCTGCGCGCCGGGTGACCAGACTCACTTAGCCGGTTGTTTGTTCCGACAGGACGCAAACGAACGGTCAAGCGCTACGCTGAAGCAGCGTCCGCGCTGGGTTCTTAATCGCCAGTTAGCTCCGAATGGATTACACGGCGTGTCGTCTGCATCACTATCCTCTGGTCCAGAATAGTGAGGAGTCCCGACGGAGATTACGCTGGCGTCGCGTCTGCGCCGGCCTTGCGCACGCCCATCAGGTAGGCCTCGATGAATTCATCGATAGCCCCGTCGAGGACCGCGTTGGTATTGCCGATTTCTATGCCCGTGCGATGGTCCTTGACCAGTTGGTACGGGTGCAGCACGTAGGATCGGATCTGGCTGCCCCATGCGATCTCCTTTTTGTCCTTGCTGAACTTTTCGAGCTCCTCGCGGCGTTTACGCTCTTCCATCTCGAACAGGCGCGCACGCAGAATCTTCATCGCCATCGCGCGATTCTTATGCTGCGATCGCTCGTTCTGGCAGGTCACCACAATGCCGCTGGGTAGATGCGTGAAGCGCACGGCCGAATCGGTCTTGTTGACGTGCTGCCCGCCCGCTCCACTGGCGCGAAACGTATCGATTCTCAAGTCAACCGGATTGATCACGACTTCGACCTTGTCGTCGATTGCCGGGAAAACGAATACCGACGCGAACGAGGTGTGGCGCCGCGCGTTAGCGTCAAACGGCGAGATTCGCACCAGCCGATGGATTCCCGCTTCGGCCTTGAGATAACCGTAGGCGTATTCGCCATCGACCGTGAAGGTCGCGCTCTTGATACCGCCGCCGTCGCCGGGCTGCAAATCAGCGAGTTCGGTATCGAAGCCTCGGCGTTCCGCCCAGCGCATATACAGCCGCAATAGCATCTCGGCCCAGTCCTGCGCCTCCGTGCCGCCGGCCCCAGGATGAATCGAGACAATCGCACCGAGACGATCATGTTCGCCGCCGAGCATCACCTGGAGTTCCTGGCGTTCGATTTCGGTGCGCGCCGCGGCCAATGCCGTCTCGGTTTCTTGCGCGGCTTCCGAATCGTCGGTGCCTTCATCCTCGGCCATCGCGAGAAATAGGCGAGCTTCATCCAGCGCCTTCTCCAGCTTCTCGAAACCGGAGAGCTGCACCTTGATGCGCTCCTGTTCCTTGAGGATCGATTGTGCGGCTTCCGGATTGTCCCAGAAGTCGTGCTTGACGGATTGGTCGGAGAGTTCCTGTCTGCGTGCGGTCAGCTTGGGGACGTCAAAGACGCCTCCGCAGAGTTTCCGAGCGGGCTTCGAGGTCGGTCAGTTGCGGGCGTATGTCGCTAAGCATTGATGGATAATCCCCTTGACCGGTACGGTATGGCGCCGGTCGCCGACCTTAATTGTGACACAGAAGCGCTGGTAGATTAATCGCTCATAGGCCATGACCGTTGCGAGACAGCCCTTCGAAAGTCGTCTCCTCGGCGGCTTCGTCGCGGAGCGGCCGAATGAACGCAACAACGAGTGCGAGCGCCGTAAGCGCGAAGCAGATTTCCGCGAACAGATCGCCGACAATCGTGTAGACCGTTTTCCGCGGCTGCCAGTAAACGCGCTCGATTTCCGTCACGCGTTTGAACAGCGGTGTCCGTGCCGTGATCTGTCCGGTGGGCTTGATCACGGCGCTGATACCGGTATTGGCGACGCGCACCAGGGGGACCTTGGTCTCGACCGCACGCATCGCCGCCATCGCGAGCAGTTGATAGGGCGCCGAACTTTCGCCATACCAGGCGTCGTTGGTGATATTGACCAGGATGTCCGCGCCGCGATCAACCGCCATCCGCGCGAGATTTGGGAAGATGCTCTCGTAGCAAATCAAGACGCCGAGCCGCGCGCCCTTGAGCTTGAAGATGGTCTGCTGGCTGCCCGCGAACATGTCGCCAAAGCCCGCCACCACGCGGTTTACGAAGTAGCCAAGCAAGCTCCTCAACGGGACGTATTCGCCGAATGGCACGAGTTGAATCTTGTCGTACCACGCCGTAATCGTGCCGCTGCCGGACACCAGGTAGGCGCGATTGAAAAAGCCCAGGCGGCCATTTTCGGTAGCGAGTGCTGGCGCTCCGAACAGGATTGGATCGGTGGTATCGGCCGCGAGTTGGAGCAGGCGCTGGCGGTACGGAGCGTCATCGGCGAAGGCTGCGGGGTACTGCTCGGTCGGCTGGAAGAAAAACGCCGCGGCCGCTTCAGGCCATACGATCAGATCGGCGCCAAGCTGTGCCGCCTTCTGGGTCTGCTGCACGTAAACGCTGAAACTCGATTCCAGGAAATGTGGGTCCCACTTGATCGACTGCGGGATGTCGCCCTGCACCATAGCAAACTTGAGCGATCGATCGGGTCGCTCGCGTTCCAGTTCACTGACGCGCAGCGTCCCGAAAATCCAGGCCCCGGCGATCAGTGTGCTTAGTACGCCGAGGCTGATGCCCTGCACTCGGGGCGATTCGCGCCGGAAGATAATCGTATAGATCACGACGTTGAAGAGCATGACCAGCGCCGAGACGCCATAGACGCCGGTGAATTCGGCAAACTGAATCAGCGCCAGGTTTTGATACGCGGTGTAGCCAAGTAGGTTCCACGGGAAGCCGATAGGGAAATATGTGCGAACCCATTCGACCGCCGTCCACACGATCGGCAGCGTAACGATGATCGAGAAGCCAAGCCGTGCCGCGATAAACGCGGCGATCCAGATCGCGGCGGCGGTGAAGAGTGCGATCACGGCCGCCAGTAGCATCATCGGGATCACCGCGAAGATAATTTGCACGCCGGCGAAATGATGCAATGTGATCGTTATCCAGTAGAGCGACGCCACGTAGCACGCAAAGCCTTGAAGCCAGGCATAGAGAAACCCCCTCCGATGCGTTTCGCCGTCGATCGCATACAGCAGGGGTACGAACGCGATCCACGCAAGGAAATTGAAGTCGAAGTTGGGAAACGCGAGTGCAAGCGCGAGTCCGCTGGCGACGGCCAGGGCCGCGCGGGTCGATACGTTCACAGCTATCCTCAGGCGAAACCGGGCAGGTCCTTGACCGGGATGACGCCCGCGCACGGCGGATCGCCGTCGAAGCGATCGTAGAGTTCGTCGGCGTCGCGCCAGCTCTCGACCAGCGCCACGGCCGCACGGACCGGCAGCGGCAAATCGCCCGCCACCCGCCATTCGCGCTCAAAACTCCAGTCGATCGGTGGATTACGATCCAGGTCGATTGCGGCAACTCGCCACCGCTCCTCCTGCGCCAGTATCTGCCGGGCCTCGCGCCACGGCAGGTAGAGCACCGGCCGCGCACCCTTCCGGAAAGCATAGCGTTTATCCAAGGCGACGCCGAATGGTTCGTAACGCCGGCGATTAGATCGCACGAGCAGTTGGCCCAGTTCGCCGACGGTCGCGTCGAAGAGGCAGACTACCGGGCGGCCGCCTTGGATCAAACGGGTGGCGCCGCGGATCACGCCACCGCGAAGAATCGCGTCGAGATTGTCGATCGCGCTTTTGGTTCCGGCGGCGCGTGTGAAATGCGTCAGCATCGGGAGCGCCGTGAATTCGCGCGTACCCGCGCCATTACGCATCTTCGGATCAGCAGCGACCGGCGATTTACGCGGCGCGCTCAAGCGATCGCCTTAGCGATCACGCTCGCAGCTGAAAGTCGGAGAGTTGTTGAGGAGCCCAAAACATTAAGCCTTTTCTGAAACCTCACCGAGGTTTCAGACTTCCCTTTAGTAAAGATGCGATTTTCGCCTGGAAAAACCTAATCAAGTTTGCCGCTGGCGGCCCTCAATGACGATTTACCGTGCAATCGAGAGAGCGGAACGGCCGTCACCCTGAGCGAAGCGAATGGGTCCCGGATTGTAGCTTGGCCGATGTTTTCTTCGTCGGCTTTGCTGGGCGTTCGGGCATCGCAGCAGGTGACCATCGTGCATCTGCGGCCACGTCTCCGCGGATCGTTGTGCTTGAAATCGCGGCCGCCAACACCTTACGAAGAGGCGATCGTAGCCTCGGGCCGTCCTCGGCACTCATCAGGTCGGCTACTTCATGCTCGCGCGCAAACATTCGGCGCGCTTGCACCATCGAACGCTCGTGATCGTAATCCAGCAGATGCAGCATTCCGTGGATCAGTAACGTGCGAATTCGCGCTGCCGAGGAGATGCTGAGTTCGCGCGCCTGCCGGGCTGCAGTGTCGATAGAAATCACGATGTCGCCGAGCGCTAGGGGCGGTCTGTCCGGGGTGAAGGCCGCGAGGCTCAGCTCCAATTCGTGGGAGGGCTCAATTTGTGGGAAGGAGAGCACATCGGTGACCTGATCCTTCCCGCGGAACTCGCGATTCAACCGACGGACTCCGCGGTCACTGACCAGCATCAGCGAGAGTTCGCAATGGTCGAGCGCCAGGATTCGCAGCAGGGTGAGAGCGTCGGCGCGAAGTGCGCCCACGTGCGGCCGTCCATTCACGACCCGGCACGTCAGTTCGACCGGCACTTCAGCCGTTGACCGGTTGCGCCTCGATCGGCGGCAATGGCAGGGGCAGCGTGCGGTCGCCGTTGAACGATTCGTACGCGGTGATAATCGCCTGCACCAGCCGATGACGCACAACGTCACGCTCGTTGAAATACACGAACTTGATCCCGGGAGTTTCGACCAGTACCGTACGCGCCTCCTTGAGGCCCGAGAGCTTGCCGCTCGGCAGATCGATCTGCGTGATGTCGCCCGTAATCACCGCCTTGGAACCGTAGCCGAGCCGGGTCAGGAACATCTTCATCTGCTCGGAGGTGGTGTTCTGTGCCTCGTCCAGGATGATGAATGAATCGTTGAGCGTACGCCCGCGCATGAAGGCCAGAGGCGCGACCTCGATTGTTCCGCGCTCGAGCATCCGGCGCGCCCGATCGTAATCGACCATGTCGTGCAGCGCATCGTAGAGCGGGCGCAGGTATGGATTGACCTTTTCGGCGAGATCGCCGGGCAGGAAGCCGAGCTTTTCGCCAGCCTCGACCGCGGGCCGGCAGAGCACCATGCGGGTGACCTGATTCTTCATCAACGCCGCCAGCGCCATCGCCATCGCGAGGTAGGTCTTGCCGGTGCCGGCAGGCCCGATTCCGAAGACGATATCGTGCGCGCGGATCGCCTCGACATAGAGCTTTTGATTGAGGCTTTTCGGCGAGATGATCCGCTTGTTCGCGGAAATATAGACCTGATCGAGGAAGATATCTTTCAAATCGACGTTGCGGTCGGCGCGCAGGATGCGGATCGCATAATCGACGTCGCCGTTGTAGATCGGATAGCCGCGCTTAAGCAGATCATACAACTCGCTCAACAACTTGCCCGCCAGCGCCTGTTCGATATGTCCGCCGGAGATCTTGAGGGCGCTGCCGTTGACGCCGATGCGCACGTCAAGCGCCGCCTCAATCACCCTAAGGTGTCCGTCGTGCTGGCCGAGCAACTCGGTCAAGAAACGGTGGTCGTCGAAGTGGAGTTCGAGCGAATCTTCGGTTGCTAGCTGTGAAATGGTTTCGTTTAACCTCTGACCGTTGGGCTTTATGAAAGGTTATGCTTGGCGTTGCCGTTCGCAGTCCAGTTCTCGCTCCCTTGAACAGTCGAATGGTACGCCTTTTCGATGCCGGTGTGAAACAGCGCTCAAACGATCGATTGCGCCGGCGTGTCAGACCAGGCTCGCGATACGCTCGAGTGCCTGGTCGAGCTTGGACGCGTCGCGGCCACCGGCCTGGGCGAAGTCGGCGCGTCCACCACCGGTGCCGCCGATCATCGGCGCGAGTTGCTTAACGATATCGCCGGCCTTGATTCGATTTGCGAGGTCGGGCGTCACGGCGACCAGCAGCGCGGCTTTGTTGTCGCCAAGGTCCGATCCGATAGCGACGACTGCCGAGCCGTACTTATTCCGCATGCGATCGGCCATCTCGCGCAGCGACTTTGCTTCGACGCCTTCGACCTTGCGCGTCACGATCTTGACGCCGTTGGCCTCGCGAACTTTTTCCGCATCGGCGCCGCTCGTCGTGGCGTCGGCGACAAGCTTCTGTTCGAGTGCGCGGAGCTTCTTTTCGAGATCCTTCTCACGTCCGATCAGCTTCTCGAGCCGATCGAGCGCGGCGCCGTCGCGCGCCCCGAGATGGCCGCCGATATCCTCCAGGATCTTCTCGCGCCGCCGAATCGCCTCTAGGGCACCCTGACCGGTGAAGGCCTCGATTCGCCGCACGCCCGCGGCGACGCCGCCCTCGCTCTCGAGCTTGAACAGGCCGACATCGCCGGTTCGCCGCACGTGGGTACCGCCGCACAACTCGGTCGAGAAATCGCCCATGCGCACGACGCGTACCACGTCGCCGTACTTGTCGCCGAAGAATGCCAACGCGCCTGCCTTGAGCGCATCGTCGTAGGCCATCTCCTCGGTGACGACCTCGGTGTTCTCGCGGATGCGCGCATTGATCTCCTCTTCGATCGTCGCGAGATCGCCCGCGCTGACCGGGCCGTTATGGCTGAAGTCGAAGCGCAGGCGCTCCGGCGCGACCATCGAGCCCGCCTGATGGACATCCTTGCTGAGGATGTCGCGTAGCGCGTAGTGCAGGATATGGGTCGCGGAATGGTTGTTCATCGAAGCGTCGCGGCGCTCGCGGTCGATGCGCAATTTCACCCGCTGACCACGTTTGAAGTCGCCCGGCTGGCCGCGCAGGATGCGGCCAATATGCAGGATGGAACCGTCCTGCTTGCGTGAGTCGGTTACTTCCAGCAGGGCGCCCGCTTCGGTCTCGATGACGCCGCGGTCGCCGACCTGTCCACCGCCTTCGGGGTAGAAGGGCGTCTCGGCTGCGACAAGCGTCAGACGCCCGTCGGCGTCGGCATTCGCGGCGAGGATTTCCGATTCGGCGTCGTAGCGATGTTCGCCGACGAAGCGCGACTTCACGCCTGCGCCTAGGGCTATTTCTGGGGCGGCGAGATCGTCCTTGCGCGCGGCGCGGTCGCGTTCGCTCTGCTCCTCCATGAGCCGTTCGAACCCCGCGATATCGATCCCTAGCTGAAATCTGCTCAGCTCTTCTTCCATTTGTTCAAACGCTACTCCATATGTGGCGTAAAGATCGAAAGCTTCTTCCGCGGACATCTGCGCGCGGCCCTCAGCCTGCAAGAGCTTAACTTTTGGCTGCAACAGTTCGAGCGCACGGTATCGATTCGCGATCGCCTGTACCTCTGCATCCCTCGCGAGTCTGCCGATTCTGAACCGGGCACTCTTCAATTCGGGATAGGCGCTTCCCATCGCCAAGACTACGGAATCGCAAACTTCCTCCAGGAAGGGCTTGTCGATCAAAATCAGCTGCCCGTGCAAAACAGCTCGACGGATTAATTTTTTCAGAACGTATCCAAGCTTGTTTTGCCCTGGCTCGAGCCCCTCACCCATTAGAAAGGTGATCGCACGCACATGGTCAGCGATTGCTCGGATATGCGTGAGCGCATCCAATACAAGCGCGCCGTTGATTTTCGCGCAATTGGGGCTCAGCGCGGCCTCAGTTGGGATGGGGTCCTGATATTTGGCGATCCTCTTTATTACCGCAATGATTTTTTGGAAGAGGTCGATGTCGTAGTTGCCGAGGTAGCGGCCGGTTTCGAGGCTTTGCATCACCGCGGCGACACGTTCGAGTCCGGTGCCCGTATCGACATGCTTCATCGGCAGCGGCGTCAGCTTGCCCGCCGAATCGCGGTTGTACTGGATGAAGACCAGGTTCCCGAGTTCGATGAAGCGCGAGCAGCCGTCGACGTTGACCGCGCATTCGTGACCGGGATGCGATTGCTGGTCGCAAGCCTGTCCGGGCCGATCGGTCGGCGAGTTCAGGTCGGGTTCGCGATCGATATGGATTTCCGAGCACGGCCCGCACGGACCAGTCTCACCCATCTCCCAGAAATTATCCCTCTCGCCAAAACGCACCACCCGTCCGGGGGACAGATCCGCTACCTTGCCCCATTCGGTAAAGGCCTCGTCGTCATCCTTATATACGGTCGCCCACAGCCGTTCGGCGGGAATCTCCCAGATCCTGGTCACCAACTCCCAATGCCATTTGATCGCCTCGGCCTTGTAGTAGTCGCCAAAAGACCAGTTCCCCAGCATCTCGAAGAAGGTGTGGTGGTAGCTGTCGCGGCCCACCGCTTCGAGGTCGTTGTGCTTGCCCGAGATGCGCAGGCATTTCTGGCAATCGACGACGCGCGGACTCGGCGACGTGCGGACGCCGAGGAAGTAGTCCTTAAACGGCACCATCCCGGCGTTGGTGAAGAGTAGAGTGGCGTCGCCCTTCGGAATCAATGACGCGGAGGGGACAACCTGATGGCCTCGTTCCGCGAAGAAATCAAGAAAAGACCGGCGAATGTTGTCGGTAGTCCATCGCATACAGAGTCTATTTTATCGCAATTGCGCCCGATCGCGCATCAGGTGCGCCTTGGTCTCAGGTGACCTGCAATGGCAGACGGCTTTGGCGCGCGATCAGCGACGCAGTGACGGAGCGTTGCGAGCGCCGATGACGCGGGTGCTTGAAGAATGCGTGATTATAGTTCATACTTTCATACATGAAAAGTATGAAAGTACAGAGTATGAAAGCGCGCATAGCTGAGCGTGGGCAGGTGACTATTCCGAAACAACTACGGAAAATGCTTGGCCTGAAGCCCGGTACGGTGCTGGAGTTCGGCGAAGAGCACGGTCGCCTGATAGCGGTGAAAAGTGGAGGCGCTGACCCGGTTAGCGAAGTATACGGCTGTCTTGGCAGGAAGATCGACACTGACACCGTGATCGCGGAACTTCGCGGACGGGAGTGATTACCGCCGTTGACACCAACGTCCTGCTGGACGTATTCGGTGCCGACCCGAAGTTTGCTCCGGCGTCCTCGGAGGCGTTGCGACGCTGCCTGAGGGAAGGTGCGTTGGTTGCATCCGAGGTGGTATGGGTCGAGACCGCTACCGTATTTCACGATGCGGGACCCTTTCGAGACGCGATGGACAAGCTGAGCGCGTCCTTCTCGCCGATGACGGAAGACGCGGCGATTAAGGCGGCTGACGCCTGGCGGCGCTACCGTGCGAATGGAGGCCCGCGCGATCGCATCGGGGCCGATTTTTTGATTGCCGGACATGCGCTGGTCGTCGCTGACCGCCTGCTAACTCGCGATCGAGGATTTTACCGTCGCTATTTTGCGGGGTTGCGGATACTCGATCCTACGGCCGCACGGTAGATGCGGCCTGAGAATATCATTGGGAAAGATGGCAGCAACGCCGAAATTAACAAAGGGGACGGGGCATGCCGCAGGATGATCTGATGATTGAGCTGGCGCGGTTTATCGAACGCATCGCCGCGATCGGGCGCATCGGCCTCGCCTTCAAACCAGACGGCTACGACGCCGAGCGTTACGAGGATCTGCTGCGCGAGGCGGCGCGGATGCGGGCGGTACTCGAACGCGACGCCGTGACCGACACCGAGCTGCTCTTCCGGCGCTGGCGCGACGAGGTTGGCGTCGGCTATGACGGCTACGTGACGGTGGGCGTGGGCTGCGGCGCAATCGTCTTTAACGAGCGCGACGAGATTCTGCTGATCCAGCGGCCCACCGGAGGCTGGTGGTATCCGACCGGCTTTTGCGATATTGGCGAGTCGCCAGCCGAGAATGTCGCGCGTGAGGTGCGGGAGGAGACCGGCTTCCTCGTGACTCCCGAGCGGCTCATTGGGATTATCGACAGCCTCAAGGCCGGCTCGGCCATGCGCCATCTGTACTCGATGCTCTTTTACTGCCGGCTCGACAGCGGTGCGCTAAAGCCGCATCCATTGGAGACGCTCGACGCCGGTTTCTTCGCGCTCGACCGGCTGCCCGCACCGCTCCACGGACTCGATCGCGAGTGGATCGCGCTGGCCCGCGAGTTCCATTTTGGGGGACGGGTCGAGGCGTATTTCGATCGGTGGTGAGATTTGGTGTGCGGGCATGCCGCGCGCGGAGCGCGCCGCGTGCCCGCGAGCCGGGCGTAGCGGCATTGCGCGCAGCGCGGTACCGGGAAGTGACCGCGCGGGGCGCCCGGGTGCTTGGTTGCGATCGCGAAAGCGATCGCAACCCGCAACGGGGGTCAGTAAGCGGCAGCGCGGCGTGCTGTGCGCGCGGCGAGCGCGAAGGTTGCGATCGCGAAAGCGATCGCAACGCTGAGCGACAGCGCCATCGACGGCAGCGATCCCATCTCGCCGCGATTACCTGCATAGAGGCTCTCGCGCAGCGCGGCCATTCCATAGGTGAGCGGATTGAGCCGCATGGTCCAGCGCAGCAGTGCTGGCGCGCCGTCGATCGGCCAGAAAGCACCTGAAAGCAACCAGATCGGGATCAGGATAAGGTTCATGATCGCATGAAAGCCCTGCGTCGATTCGATCTTCCACGCGATCGTCAATCCGATACAAGTCAGCGCGAAGGCGATGATCGCCATAATTAGCGCGGCGAAAATCGCTGAGCCCGCGCTGAGGCTGATTCCAGCCAGCGGCGCCAGTACCAGGAAGATGCAACTCGGAACCCACGCTAACGTGGTGCCGCCGAGCGCCTGTCCCATCACGATCGTCGTGCGCGAGATCGGCGCGACCAGCACGCTCTGCAGAAAACCTTCGCGGCGATCCTCGACAGTCGAGATAGTCGCGAAAATTGCCGTGAACAGGAGCACCAGAACGATGAAGCCGGGGTATAAATATTGGAAGTAGTCGATGCCCGCGGGCACCCCGGCCGGCCTGAATGACGCCTTCAATCCCGCGCCGAGCAGGATCCAGAATACCAGCGGTTGGAGGAACGAGCCGATAACGCGGCTGCGCTGCCGGCAAAAGCGCGTGATCTCGCGCAACCACAAGGTCCCCGCCTGGAGGCCCACTTCGCTCATCGCGTTTCCTCCACTTGACCTGCGTAAAACCGATGGCCAGTCAGGTGGACGAAGACATCTTCGAGAGTAGGTTTGCCGAAGGTGACCGATTCGATTTCGTCGCCGAAGACCTCAACCACGTCGCGCACGAATTCGTGGCCGCGCGGCCGCTCGATGCGCAAGGTGCCGTCGATTAGGACGGTCGTCACCTGCATCCGGACGGCGATTTTCTTCTGAAGTTCCTCAGGATCGCGGGCATGGATCGCGACGACATCGCCGCCCACCCGTGACCTCAATTCGGCCGGCGGTGCAATCGCCGCGAGAGTGCCCTGATGCAACACGCCGATGCGGTCACAGCGCTCGGCCTCCTCCATGTGATGGGTGGTCAGCACGATGGTCACGCCGTGGCGGTCGCGCAGGTCGGTCAAGTAGTTGAGGAATTCGCGGCGCGCGGTCGGGTCGAGGCCGGTGCTCGGCTCATCGAGTACGAGCAAATTCGGTTCGTGCAACAGCGACTTCGCGAGCTCGACGCGCCGCTTGAGTCCGCCGGAGAGCGTTTCAACGAGGTCGCCGGCGCGAGCGCTGAGTCCCAGTTGCTCGAGCATCGCGGCGCTGCGGGTGCGCAATCGCGGCCCGCTGATCCCATATAGCCGTCCCTGATGGGCCAAGTTCTCGGCGACCGTCAGCTTGCCGTCGACGCTCGGATGCTGGAAAACCACGCCGAGCCGGCGACGAAGCGCGATGGTATCGTTGCGCAAATCGAAGCCAAGGATGCGAGCGTCCCCATCTTGCAGAGGCACCAAGGTCGAGATCAATTTGAAGAGCGTGGTCTTGCCGCCGCCGTTGGGACCGAGGAGCCCAAAGATCTCGCCGCGCGCGATCGCGAAGCTGAGGTCGCTCAGGGCGGTGCGGTCGCCGTAATGGAAACTAAGATGCGCGACTTCAACGGCGGGCGTCGTATCGGCGGCCGTCGCGTCGACGCTCGCGGGATGCGCACGCTCAGCGCTTGAAGAGACAGCGGAAGTAAGAGCCATTAGAAATGATTGAAACCGCTTCAGCTTGGAATTAACGCTGATTATTCTCCGATGCGGTGCGCATCGCAACGCCGTCGCGGGTGATTCGCGTCTTCATGGAAATGTCAGGGTGCCCGCGAAAGTAATGTTCGGCTCGCCGTAAGAGTTACTTTTCGCCGGACTCTTTTTTGGTGAAATCGAGCGACGCTGAGTTCATGCAGAAGCGCAGCCCGGTCGGGTTCGGGCCATCGTCGAAAACGTGGCCGAGATGCGCGCCACAGCGGCTACACATCACTTCGGTCCGCGCCATTCCGTAACTCCGGTCGACCTCTTTGGCGATCTTGCTTTCGTCGAGTGGCGCATAGAAGCTCGGCCATCCGCAGCCCGAATCGTACTTTGTGTTGGAGGTGAACAATTCGTTGCCGCAACAGACGCACAGGTAGACGCCTTGATCGTGGGAATCGTAGTATTTTCCGGTGAACGCACGCTCGGTGCCTTTTCGCCGCGCGACTTCGAATTGCTCTGGCGTCAGTAGCGCTTTCCATTCTTCGTCGGTTTTCACAACCTTGTCGGGCATCGTCGGCTCCTTGCGAATCGGATTGTCATCAGGTGATCACTGACGATCTTACTGCGTCAGCCTGTCGAATCCCAGCGGTGCGCCTGAAACTAGAGACGGCGGCGCGCCCACGTGAGCCTCACCGCCAAATGTGCGTGTGAAATCGAGACCGCGGCTGACGTGTCGCAGTCCCAGTCAGCAGTTTATTTTAGACCGACGAAGATGCGCGCGATGGCGCAATCCGCACCGTTCTACGAGAACGTGTCGCAGTCCGCCGATTGTTGTAATGAGCGTAACAACCGCGAGGGGATCTCTGAGAGCGTCTCCAACACGAGCGGAAGCGCTCCGGGGGAGGCTTTGACGGAGGCGGCCCGTACTTGTTCGTATCGGCAAGCCCATGATAATTCGGGGTTAGCGACTATTAACGATCTTAGGCGAAAGGAGCCTCAAAAGCACTATGAAATCAAAATTGCTCATTGCCGTCCTCGGGAGTGCGCTCGCAATGCCTACGCTGGCGCTCGCCCAGTCCGCGAGCGAGTCAATGCATGAAGCGGGATCTGCGACCGAAAATTCCGCGAAGAGCGCCGGACATGCGGTCGAAGACGTTTATCATGGGACGAAGACTGCGACGATCGACACGACGATCACAGGGAAGGTCAAAACTGCGCTGGACGAGGACCCCATCACCAGGCATCAGGATATTCACGTAAAGACGGTGGCTGGCGTGGTAACTCTGCGCGGCAAGGTCTCCTCGGCGAACGAGGCCGATCGCGCGGTGGATCTTGCGGAGAAGACCAGTGATGTGAAGAGCGTCAGGAATAGGCTAAGTATTACGGCCGCGAACTGACTGGCGCACATGATGGCACCCACCTACACACGACCGGAATGATCGGCCAGTAGCGGATTGATCGAGACCGTAGCTGCTGGCCGGTCGGCGCGAGTGGAGTAGCTTGAGTGATTACACGTTCTTGCTGCCGAACGATTGACTGTTCGAGCGTCACGGCTCGGTTTCAATTCCTTAGGCGCGCGTGTAAATCGTCTAGTGAGACGAGCGCTTATGAAAATCGAGCGCCCGGGGTAACGAGCACCCCGGGCGCTATAACAATTGCCTTGTTTTTGCCGAATCGCCGGCTAGTTGTTCAAGCATTCATACAGCAAGAGATCATCCGGTCGCGGGTTATGCGCCGACCGTCGCTGCGAGCTTCGCCTCGTCGGCCGCGGAAGGACCGGTAACCTTGTAGAGCTTCTGTGAATTCTCCCAAAGAATCTTGCGCCGGACCGGCTCTTCACAGTCCGAAAGACCGCCTTTAATCCGGGCGTGCACTTCGTCACCGTAGAGCGAAGTCGGATGCGGAAAGTCGGTCTCGAAGAGGATGTTGTCCACACCAATTTTGTCAAGCAGGCGGCGTGGCGCGGTCTGCTCAAACCAATAGCAGGCATAGATGTTGCGCGCGAAGTATTCCGATGGCAGTAGGTCGAATTCCGGCTGCTCTTCCCTCACGCTGTTACCCTTGAACTGGTAGTCCAGCGCTTCGAGCATGAAGGGAACCCAGCCGATGCCACTTTCGACTGAGACGAACTTTATCTTGGGATGGCGCGCCAGCACTCCGGACATTATCAGGTCGTTCAGTTGGAGGCCGTTGCGCAGGAAGATATCCACCGCCAGCTCGGTGAAGGCCGCCATCTTGCCGTAGGTCGCGACCTTATTTTTCAGCAGGCCCTCGGCCATATCGCCCGAGCCGATATGAAAGCTGATCGGCTGATCGAGCTCCACCGCCGCCTCCCAGAGCGGATTCCAATGCTTATCACCCATCAGGGGTAGACCATAGTATTGCGGCTCGCCGGTGAAGAGGATGCCTTTGTGACCCATGGCGGCACAACGGCGCACTTCTTTCGCCGCGGCGGCGACATCCCAGAATGGAATCGAGGTGATGGGCAGCAGGCGGCGCGAATCAGCGGAGGCCCACTCGGTCTGCCAATCGTTATAAATCTGAACGCAAGTGAGCATCAGCTCGGGGTCATTCAGTTTCAGGAACTGCTGGGCTCCAAACCCACCTACATTGGGATACATGACCATCGCCCAAATGCCCATTTCGTCCATGTACTTCAACCGCGCCTTGGCATTGTAGGCGCCCGGATGCATCTCCTCAAAGGTCTTAGGGGGATTGTTGAAAGTTCCCCGCCCAGCAGTAGCGGTCATCCCGGCACTCGCCAAGGGCCGGCTTCCTCCCACCAACCACTTCTGGCTCCCATCGGTATCGGTCATCATATGAGGGACACGGTCGCGCATACTGGCCGGCGCGCGGCTGGTCCACAGGTCTGCGGTTTCAGTCACGTGGGTGTCAGCGTCAATTATTGTGTAACCACTCATGGTTTCGCTCCTTCAATGGTCTTTGGGACGGTTGTAATTTGAACTGGCGTCCAGAGAAAAGGATGCCAGACTCTTGAAACGACTCTGTACCTGTATATAGCAGGGTTAGCTTGTGTGAGTGCGAACGAACGAGATCATCTTTTCGATTACGTGCAAGGCGGCAGGCGACGATGGATCCCGTTTCTCGTACATGCGCCCGATCGCCTGCGGCGGGTTGCGCGGCACGAACGCGTCGCCGGCACCTTCGGACAACTCCAAGTCAACCTCGCCACCGGCTTTGCGATACAGTTCAACGAAGCGCTCAAGCTGAGGGCGCGGATGTACGATGTCACGCGTATCCTGAATATAAAGTACGGGCGGTAACGCGACCCGCTCGCCGCGCTCCAGCGCCTGGACCGGATTGCCCTCGGCCATCGCGTCTTCGGAATGCCAGTATTTGTCATGAAGCGGTAATACCAGGTCCACGAACTCGGGATATTTCTTGCCGCTCTCTTTGAGTTGCTTCGCGTAGCGGTAACGCCCCAGCGGATCGATTACCGGACCGCCCATGATTACGCCGCGCACGCTAGCATCAATGGGAGAAGAATCGCCGGAAAGCGGTATTGAGGAATAGCGAGAATCCTGCGGGCGCATCCCAAGCAGCATAGCCTGATGCCCGCCACTGGAGATTCCAAAAGTGCATACTTTGTTGGCGTGAGTGCCTAAGCTGGCAGCCTTGGACTTGAGCCAGCGGATGCCATAGTTGATATCCGTCAATGATCCCGGGTAAGAGGCGACTGGTGGTACGCGGAAATCGAGCGCCGCCACCAAAATGCCGTTACGTGCGAACTGTTCGTTAATGCTGGTGTCTTGTAGGCGATCACCCAGGCACCATGCACCGCCATGCAGTTCGATGATCGCGGGAAACGGCCCTTGGCCGCGCGGTTTGAACAGGCGCGCCAGTAGAGGCTGATCGCCGTGGCGCAGATATTCCACATCTTCAATGTCAATCTCGTAATCAAAGCTTTTAGGTACAGTCGCTGCCATGACATACCCTCCTAAACCAAAACGTTAGTGTTCTTTCGATCCCGCTTCACTCATTCCTATAGACGTTGTTGGTAGCCCGGTAACTTTCTGATGGGTGGGTAGCAAGCGGTTAGACGGGTCTCCACAACCATACACCAGGTTCAGAAAAACAGTTCCTCTGGGTCGAGACCGAGAATCAGCCGCCCGGCCGGTCGATACATCTTAGGATGCACGACGCGATGCTGCGAGGAGGTCAGGATATCGCGCATGTTGCGCTCGAGCGGACTCGAGCGAAAAATCGCGCTGGTCGCGGCCAGGTCGTACAAGGTGACGATTACCTGTTTCGCCGCTTGATGGGCATGCGTCATCATCAGGCGGTAATGGGCGCGCTGACGCGGCGAGGGCTTCTCTCCGGCGCATAGCGTAGCCCATAGCGTTTCGAGTGTCCGATAGACATAGCAGCGCGCCGCCTCGATCGTTGCCTCGGCCATCGCAATGGTTTCCTGCACCTGTCCATCGTCGCGCATTGGACGCCCCGGCATCAGCTCTTTGCGAGTAGTCAGTTCCTCGGCGAAATCAAGCGCACTGCGCGCCAGTCCGAGCGGCACGCCTGCGTGGGAGACCAGAAACAGCGCCGGCCAGCTATAAAGCGGGCTGGGGCAATATGGCCGTCCCGTTCCCAGATTGGGGCAATCATCGAACGGCACGAAGACGCTGTCGACGATGAAGTCATTGCTACCCGTCCCGCGCATACCAGTTGTATCCCACACGTCGACGAGCTTGGTCTTGGCCGTAGGCACCAGCATCACGCGAATCTCGGGATGACCAGCCTTCGTCAGGCGGGGCCGTCCGTTTTCATAAATCGCGCAGCCGCAGGTCATGACCGACGCGTGACCGCTGCCGCTGGCGAAATGAAAGGTGCCGCTGACGCGGTAGCCGCCATCGACGACGTCGGCGCGCTGTGCGGGACGCAATTGGCCCGCAACCACGCTTTCGACGGTGCCGAAGAGACGTTCGGCTGGCTCGGGCTTGAGGAACGCCGCCAGAAAACTCCCCGCACTCGAAATCATCGAGAGCCAGCCCACGGCACCTTCGATGCGCGACAACTCCTCGACGACTCGCACCTGCGCCATGGGATCGAGTTCGGGTCCACCGTAGATTTGCGGCACTCCCATGCGGAAGATTCCGGCCTCCATCAGGCTTTGCGCGAGTGCGGGCGGCAGGCGGCGCTGCTCTTCGATCGCGCCGCTAGCCGCGCGGATTTGCGGCTCGAGCGCCCTGACCGCGTCAAGCACGGTGCTTTCCATGTTCGAAATTTCCCGCAAATTAGCAGCCATCGCAAACTCCTTCGCAGCAGCGTGATAAAGCCTATAAATTCGACGCCGGTTCGACGAATTCGCGGGCGAGTCCTTCGAGCTGACGAACAATTTCGCGCTCGTCATTGGGTGGATCGAGAAAAATAACCTCGACCTCGTCAGCACCGGCGTCACGATAACGTTTCAGGTCATCGACAGTGCAGGACTGCGTATAGGGTGACACCGCGATTTCCAGGTCGGAGCGCTTGCGGCCATACTCAGTGAGTAGTTGTTCTATCCGTTTTATTCGGGATGTCGCCTCGGCGGGACTGAGATTCAAACCGAACCATCCGTCGCCATATTCGGCCACCCGCCGAAGTGCAGGGCCGCTCTCGCCACCGAACCAGACCGGGAGCTTGCCTTGTTTGATCGGTTTGGGATAACTTCGCGCGTTCTCGAAATTGACGAACTCGCCGCGATAAGTACTGTAAGCGTCGCCCCATAGTTTGCGCATCGCTTCGATATACTCACGGGTGCGCTGCGCCCGGCGTTCGAAAGGAATCCCAAGGGCCTGGAATTCCTCCGCCAACCATCCGATGCCGACGCCCAGAATGAAACGGCCGCCACTGAGGTAATCAACGGTGGCAACGGTCTTCGCCAAGACGAGCGGATTATGCTCAGGGACGAGACAAATCCCGGTTGCAAGCCGAATACGACTGGTGCATGCGGCGTAAGAGTTGGAAATGGATCGCCGATTGGAACCTCGGTAGGTGCGAGGAATTGACCGCTGCCATCGGTGGAATATGGATATCGCGAGGTATAGCGGTCGAGCAGGACGACATGCTCGGGCGCCCAGACGGTTGAGAAGTTAAGCCGCTCTGCGTTGGTGGCAATCGTTCTGATTAGTCCGGGGGCGGCCAGCGCTCCAAATCCAATCGAGGAAAGTCCGATTTTCATCGCTCATTAACTCCGAGAGTACGACGCTTGTCCCGACCATAAGACATTCAGCGCAGAATCGCCACTTTAACTCTTGCATTGGGGGAGGGCGGGCATTGCAGTGCTTGCGTTCGGGGCGGAGCGGTGCGAAGAGTTGCGACGCGGACAGGGAGACGCAGAGCCGATGGCACAAACAACGAAGCGCATGCTCGAGGGCTACCGCGTACTGGATTTCACGCAGGTGCTGGCCGGACCGACGACGACGCGATACATGGCCGAGATGGGCGCCGAGGTAGTCAAGGTCGAATTCGCGCCGAGCGGGGATATTTCGCGTGGCGTTCCGTATCTGCGGGACGGGCGGAGCGCGTACTACGTGCAACAGAACCGGGGCAAGAGAAGTTTGTGCCTCGATCTCAGGAATCCGGCGGCGGCGGCGATTATCCGGGAAATGATCCCTAAGGTTGATGTGCTGGTGGAGAATTACGCGCCTGGGGTGATTGGGCGGCTGGGGTTCGGCTACGAGACGGTGAAGGCGCTCAATCCGAGGATCATCATGTGCTCGATATCGACGTTCGGGCAGGAGGGGCCACTGGCGAACCGTCCCGGCTATGATTTTATCGGATGCGCGTATTCGGGCGTCTTGAGCATGATCGGCGAACGCGACGGCGCGCCGTCCCTGCCACAGGTGGGAGTGGGCGATATTTCGACCGGAGTACATGCGCTGTCGGCAATCACCGCGGCACTGCTACATCGCGAACGCACGGGCGAGGGGCAGTTCGTCGAAACGTCGCTGCTGGATTGCTACTTCAGCTACAACGACATGACGGTGCATACGGTGAGTTTAAGCGGGGGTACGTTTTTGCCGCGGCGCAACGGAGCGCATCATTTCGCGGTAGCACCGCTGGGAGTGTTCAAAGGCAAGCGGAGTCCGATCCTGATTATGGCGAGCACCGAGCATCAATTCGCGTACCTATGCCGCGCGATGGGGCGGCCGGAGTTGCCGAGCGATCCGCACTATTGCGATAACACCGCGCGAATGGCGCATGTCGAGGAGTTGAAGGGGCTGATCCAGGACTGGTTCGACGCGATGCCGAGCGACGAAGAGGTGTACCGGCGCTTCGAGGAGTATCGGGTGCCGTATGCGCAGGTGCTGTCAATTGAAGAGGCGATGGCGCATCCGCATCTACGTGAACGCGAGGTGGTGCGGACGGTGAACGATCGATTTTTAGGGGAGTTCGACGTACCCGGGTTTCCGCTGAGGTTTTCGGGCTACGGACGGCATTCGGAGATGCGAGCGCCGACCCTGGGGGAGCATAACGACGCGGTGCTGCGCGACTATTTGGGATATTCGACGGAACGAATCGACGCGCTGCAGCGGGAGGGCGTCTTGCACCGCGGCGAGCGGTGAGCAGCGGCGGTCGTCGGATCTCAGCTTTCGTGGCGTCGGGGCATGGATCGGTACGTCAATTGACGGGCTGCTTCCGGCGAACAAAGACGTTGCGAGCTGTATTCGTCGAAATCCACGACGACCCCTCCGCGGCCGAAGGCGGTTGAGCGCTACGATGCTGGTGGCGCTGGCCTCCATTAGCGCGCCGGTTGCCAGTGCCGCCGGACCTCCCCGGAATCAAAACTTGCATCTGCAGACCGTTTGAGTCTGGTGCGAGCCTGAATCGATAGTCAAGATGGAAGCCCTGGATAAAATCCGCGCCCGGATAATATCCACAGATTGTCGATAGCGGTTTCTCCCAAGCCGCAAAGGACGAGCGAATGCCCAGGTTCGATACGGTAGTTAAGAACGGTATGATCATCGACGGGACCCGCGCACCCCGCTATCGCGGCGACATCGGAATCAAGAACGGATGGATCGCTGAGATCGGCAAGCTCGACGCGGGCGAAGCTGCGAACGAGATCGACGCTTCCGGCTTGATTGTCGCACCTGGATTCATCGACCTGCATACGCATTACGACGCGCAAGTTTTTTGGGATCCCCACTGCTCGATTTCGGGATGGCACGGGGTGACCTCAGTCGCGATCGGCAATTGCGGCTTCGGCTTCGCCCCCGTACGGCCGGAACAGCGCGAACGGGCGATGCTCACGATGACTCGCCTGGAGTGTATCCCTTATGCCTCGATGAAGGCCGGCTTGCCTTGGGACTGGGTAACGTTTCCGCAGTTCCTCGACAGTCTGGAGCGCCAGCCCAAGGGCGTCAATCTGCTGCCCTGTGTACCGATCGGCCCGCTTATCACGTGGGTAATGGGAAGTCCCGAGGAGGCCAAGCGTCGGGTGCCCACCGCGGTTGAAGAGCGCGAGATAGTGCGTCTGTTCAACGAAGCGATGGACGCCGGTGGATGCGGTTGGTCGGCGCAGCGGTTGCATCCGAGCGGTCCGGTTTGCATCCAGCGCGATTATGACGGCACACCGATGGTCACTGACGTGATGGGCGACGAAACCTGCCGCAACCTGGCGCGTGCGCTGGGCCGGCGCAATTCGGGTTTCATGCAACTGTCGATGGCCACCGCGGATCCCTTCCACGACCTGAAAGAGATCGAGATGCTGGCTGAGCTAAGTGGACGCCCGCTGCTCTATCAGGCGCTCATCTCATTTGACCGCGAACCACAAATCCATCGGTTTCTGATCGCCTGGTTCGATCAATGCCATGCCAAGGGATTGCGCGTGTACCCGCAGGCTCATACCAACACCACCAGCTTCACTTTTACCTTTGCCGACTGGAACCTGTTTGACGACTCCGAAGCCTGGCGCGAGGCCACGATGGGCAGCACGCAGGAGCGGTTGGTGAAGCTGAGTGACCCCCGGCGCCGCGCGCTACTGCGAGATTACGCCAACGGTCAGCGATTGGTCACGGGTGATCTAGAGAATTTCGTAATCGAGAAGGTCTATACGCCTCGGTTCAAGCACCTTGAGGGTCTGACCCTGAAGGACGCAGGCGAGAAGATGGAATGGCATATAGTTGACACGATGCTCGAAATCGCGATTGCCGATGAGCTACGCACGGTGTTCGACGCACCTCCGCCGCACAGACGCCTGGACTTACTAAAGGAAGTCGTAAACTACCCGCATACGATTCCGGGCCTCTCGGATGGCGGAGCGCATACTAAGTTTTTCTGCGGCGGACGCTATCCGACTGAGTTTTTAGCCTCATTTACCCGCGACCAGAGCATGCTGAGCCTGGAGGAGGCGCATTGGAAACTAAGCGCGTGGCCGGCAATATGCGCGGGGCTTTCGGACCGCGGCGTCCTGTGCGAGGGATATGCGGCGGATATCGTGATGTACGATTACGACCGTTTGGGGATCGAGCCCAGCGCGGTGGTGCACGATCTTCCGGGGGGCGAATGGCGGCGCGTGCAACGGGCCCGCGGCTACCGCTATATAATGGTGAATGGTGAGGTCACGTTCGTGGATGGCGAACCGACGAAGCTCATGCCGGGTTTGTTGCTGCGGCACGGAAACGGCCCCAGCAATCCGCGGATGCGTAGCGCGATCTAAACCCGCCAAATCGAGATCCAGGAAGAGTCCAGAGAGGGAGGAAAAAGACTATGGCGACGTTGTCAGTAGACGCAGTGGAAATATTCGGCAAGGGCGTTCTCAAGTCCGAGGGCGTGGTCATCGACAAAGAGAACAATGTCTACGGCGGGGGCCGTAATGGCGTCATGTACAAGGTCACTCCGGACGGCAAGGTCAGCGAACTCTGCACTCTGCCGGCAGGATCGATCCCAAACGGGGTTACCATGGATCGCCAGGGTAACATCGTCTATTGCGATCTCGGCAAGAAGGCCGTGATGCGAGTGACGCAGAGCGGGCAGGTCTCGCTGATAGCGGATCGGGTGGGGACGCTTTCCCTGACCTTGCCCAACTTCGCGACCTACGACGCCGAGGGCAATCTCTATGCCTCCAACTCGAGCACTCGCGACATCAATACCGCGCTGGTGGAAATGGCGAAGCCGGAGCCCAATGGAGCACTGGTGCGCATCCGCCCGGACGGCAAGAGCGAGTTCGTGGCGAGCGGTATCTATCTCGCGAACGGCACCGCAATCGATCCCAAAGAGGAAGCGGTTTACTTGCTGGAGTCGACCAGGAACGACTGCCTGCGCATCGCAATCAAGAAGGACGGGACTTTCGGCAAGTCCGAGATTTATTCGAAGGACTTCCCGGCCTTACCAGATGGAATGGCCTTCGCTACCGACGGAACTTTGTTTGTGACGCTGCCCGCGTTCATCAGAGGCGGCAAAATGTCTCCTGCCCATCAGATCATACAGGTGGATACCAACGGCAAGTGGACCACGCTGATTGACGATGCGGAAGGACAGAAGCTTAATTTTCCGACGAACTGCGCATTTGGCGGCCCGGGTTTGCAGGACCTATACTTCGCGAACCTGGAAGGCGACTCCTTCAGCCGGGTCCATACTACATTCCATGGGCACCCGCTCTATCACCAGCGGTGAGTAAGGTCGCGGGCGATCTCGGGTTGCTGGCAAACGAGGTCGTGCCGGGCACTTTTTGGAGTAGCTAGCCGGCTCGCAGGAAAATGATCATGGCGACCAAGAAAATCAGGGTCGGAATCATCGGCGCGAATGTACATTACGGTTGGGGGAGCAGCGCTCACATCCCTGCCTTGCGCGGACTTCAGGAGTTCGAAATTACGGCGGTCAGTACCAGCCGGCAGGAGACCGCAGACGAAACCGCCAAGCATTTCGGCATACCGCTGGCTTTCGGTGACGCTAAGAGAATGGTCGAACATCCCGAGGTGGATCTGGTCTCAATCTGCGTGCGCGTGCCGTTTCACCATCAGCTCGGGATGGCCGCGTTGCAGGCCGGCAAACATCTCTTTTGCGAATGGCCCTTGGCCGCGACCACTGAACAGGCTCAGCAGTTGCGCGATTTGGCCGCACGCCAAAAGGTCAGTCATATGGTGGGACTGCAAGCTCGCGGCGCGCCCGCGATTAATCGTGCACGGGATCTGATCGCCGAGGGTTACATTGGCAAACCACTTTCGTGCACGATGATCGTGTCGACGGCCAACTGGGGTACCGAGTTCACGCGGAACCACGCCTACCTGGCCGATCGTTCAACCGGCGCGACACTGATGACTATTCCGGGAGGCCACTCGATCGACGCGCTATGCTTCTGCCTCGGAGAGTTCAAAGAGGTGTCCAGCGTGGTGGCGACCCAACGACCACGCGTCAAGATTGTTGAAACCGGTGAGACGATCGAGATGACTTCGCCCGATCAGATTCTGGTCAGTGGTGTCCTCACGAGCGGCGCGGTCGCGTCGGTTCATGTCACAGGGGGTAACGGTAATGGGACGGGATTGTTGTTCGAGATCCATGGTACGGACGGTGACCTGGCGATTGCGCCAGCCAAACCTCGCGCGGGGACGAGCGTGCAAATCTCCGAGTTGACCCTGCGTGGATCGCAGAATGGGAAACCTCTGGCGGACCTCCCGATACCGGAGAGCTATCGATCGGTTCCCTCAGCGGTACCCACGGGGCCGCCATACAACGTCGCACAACTCTTTGCACGCATGGTCGAAGGTATTCGCGAAGGAAAGCCCATCAGCCCCGATTTCTCGGCAGCCGTTCAACGGCATCAACTGCTTGATGCGATCCAACGGGCGTCGGACAGCGGACAGCGTCAGCGCCTGTAGCTGCAGCTTGATGATGCGCTGCAGTGTGGCTGCAGGCGTCTCGTGGACCAGCTATTCTTCTGGACAAGTCTTCGGCCTTCTTGTTACGGTCCGCCGATGACCACGAACTTTGATCTTCCATCCCTTTTGGCGAGTGCCGATCGACGGACGCTCGCGGCGGTTGTCACCCATCTCGCCGGCGACCCAAATACGGTTCCGGACCTTCGCGATCGTGCGCAAATCGAAAAGGTAGCGGCACAATTGCTACCGGCCTATATCGCGGGCAAGGAGACCGTGAAGCCGCCCAGCGATGAGGTTCTCCGATCGGCGATGAATCTCGCGGCGGGATCGGAAGTGCCCGCCGAGTATGGTCCGTTGGTGCGTGAGCAGATGGGCTTTGGCCCGAGCGTCGAGCCGAAGCTGCTCAAACCGCCTGCGGGCTTCAAGGTAGTGATAATCGGCGCAGGCGTGTCGGGGGTCCTCGCAGCGATCAGGCTCGAGCAGTTAGGGCTTTCTTCGTTCACCATCCTCGAGAAAAATCCTGAGCCCGGTGGCACTTGGTGGCAGAATAGCTATCCAGGCTGTCGGGTCGATACTCCTAGTCTGCTCTACTCTTACTCGTTCGCGCCGGATCCCGGATGGCCGGAGCACTTTAGCCATCAGCCTGATCTGCTGAATTACGTCAAGCGGACAGTCGTTACTGGCAATTTCCAAAACCGCTTGCGTTGCAACACCGCGGTCGAGTCGATGACCTGGAACGATGCGAGCGCGGTCTGGGAACTCGACGTGCGAAACCTCGGGGGCTCAACCGAGCGCATCACGGCGAACTTCGTTATTGGAGCTACCGGCCTATTGCGCATTGCGAAATTGCCCCCGATCGAAGGGATTGAAAGCTTTCAGGGGCCTGCGTTTCACTCCACTCATTGGAATCACGATATCGATCTGCACGGCAAACGGGTGGCGGTCATTGGCACAGGTGCGAGCGCGAACCAGATCGTGCCTGCGATCGCGCCGATCGCCGACGAAGTGCTCATCTATCAGCGGACTCCCCACTGGATGCTCTCCCATCCGCAGTATGGCAAGGCGCTCTCGGGCACCGAGCGTATGCTCATCGAGAAGATTCCGACTTATCTCGCGTGGTTCCGATTCCGCCAGTTTTGGCAAGTTGGCGACGAGATCCTGCCGACGCTCCGAATCGATCCGGCCTGGCCTCATCCCGAGCGCTCGGTTAATGCCGCCAACGATAAGCTGCGTGGTCAGCTCACCGAG
>Ga0182024_10002161_pt1 | contig 49372 bp, 41 predicted proteins | sample P32metaG_FD_120480 | JGI IMG/M metagenome (GOLD analysis project Ga0182024, IMG submission 120480) | Permafrost microbial communities from Stordalen Mire, Sweden - P3-2 metaG (Illumina Assembly) | ecosystem: Environmental > Terrestrial > Soil > Wetlands > Permafrost | place: Sweden: Stordalen...
CGAGCTCATGCCGAGCACCACCGCGCTCACGCGAGTGAACGACTACGCCATCCGTCGTGCCCTCGAAGAGGCAGGGGTCGAATTCATCGATGCTGATAAAGGCGGCCCTGGAGTGCGGCTGCGGGCGCCATCACCAAACTGAATTGGTTCTTCAGGCTCGCGCCAAGACGGACGGCAAAGTGCACCTCAGGAAGGTAGTCTATTTTAGCTTCTATGGTTCGGCCGATTGAATTGCGTCATTCACAGGCGCATCCGGGCAGCTGAACTCCCAGGAGCTCAAGGGCGGAGCCGGTCCTGACCAAGTCAATGTAACGACACCTATCGGCCGGACTTTCGAGTGTGGCGGATAGAAATTGTTGTCCCGAGATGGCCATTCGTCCTTGAAGGGGTGGTAGTGGTCAAATTCGTCAGGGAGATTGCGCAACGTATCGGGCTCGTCACGCTTAAAGATGCTTCGCCTCGATTTCGAGTAAAGCCGTAGCAACAGCGCAAGGTCGTTTCGGTCTTTGCGCGAGAGGGGCTTCGCGGGGCAATCTCCAAAAAATCGGTTTTTTTTGAACAGCAGTTCCGCGTCGCGCATCGCCTCGAGCCGGCGGCGCGCGATTTGCTCCGGACTATGCGCGAATACATCGAAGCGCACTTTCAGATGTGCTTCTTCGGCCTTCTGCGTTTCGGTAAGAGCCGTCTTGTTGTCGCGGAGCCGAATAAATTCCATCAATCTGAGCCAGTCCTTGGTAACTTCCTTGTTGCCATACTTGGTAGGACACGGCACTTGGAGCCGCCGTCGGATCGCATCAGAGCGCGCCTCTAAATTTTTGATCGTTGCCGCAATGGCGGGAATTTTGCGGGTCGGTCCGTTCACCAGGGCCCGCAGCTCAAGCTGGATATCGCGATACGCGCTGGCGAGATTCGGGTTGACCGAGAACCCATATTCATCCGGGAGGACTTTTGCCTTCTTGCCGACCTTGGGCAGCAGAAATTCTGCGAGTTTCAGTGCCGCTTTTCTCCGTGCTTTCGGATCCGCAGTGGCATCCTGGACAATGCCAAACAAGGCGTCGAGCGCCTGAGGATTCCAATCTCGGATGGCCGGAACCACCGCTGCAGGCGTTTGCGACCCCTCGAACGCTGCCGCAGAGCCCACTGTGGTGAGGCCTTCTTGCGCCCCGGTGGCCCCAATGCCGGCCGCCGCTCGTGCTCGGCGTGACCGCGACGATGGGGTTCGCTTCGGCGGGAAGCATTTCGGCGCCGCCGCCATCCGTGTATCGGCTGGCAGCTCTCGGTCCTTAACCAGCTTAAGTAGGAACGCGCGCCTCGATGCTGTGGGGTGATCTAATCCAATCGACAGGATTCTGTCCGTCAGAATCGTGCGTCGGTTCGGCGTATCCCGTTTTCGACCGCCGCGGCGCTCACCCGGCCTGGAGCCTCTTAACATGTTCTTCCTTTCTCCCGGCGGTCACATCGTCCCTGGGTCAGGGCCTTCACTCTATAGCCTCGTCACGACCCGTTTTGTCCCGGCATGGCGCCCGTCCACGTCCCCGGCAGCACTTCGACACGCGATAGTCCCAGGTGGTTGGCCCGCCATGTCCTTTTGTACGGCCTCGAAGAATAAGCTGGCGAGCCGAATTAAGCTCGGCCGATATCCAGCTCTCCAGCAGCGCTGGCGCGGGGACTCCAGGGACGCCCGTGTCGAGAGCGCGCCGCGAGCCACAGATGTCCGACCCGCTAAATTTCACCGTCAGTTTATTCTTGCCGAATAATTACTAATATTTTGCGACTGCCGCGACTATCTATTCGCAATTCAATTGCTACTCGGGCCGCAACCTATGCCTGCCGCACAGCAAAATTCAAAACGCCGAGCGATATCATTGCATCAAAAACCTCGATTTTACTGATCCAGTGTACAGAAAAAATGCCCGGGCCTCCGTTCTCAAAATTCGGTGTTTCCGTGTACCAATATTTCGTCATTATGTTGGCTGACGCGCCGACCAGTGCAAGACCCTACTCCGGCTTGACCACCCGGATATGCAGCTCGCGCAATTGCTTCGGCGTCGCTTCCGACGGCGCGCCCATCATCAGATCTTCGGCACGCTGGTTCATCGGAAACAGCACCACTTCGCGCAGGTTCTCTTCGCCGCACAGCAGCATGACGATGCGGTCGATGCCGGGCGCGATGCCGCCATGCGGCGGCGCGCCGAGCGAGAGCGCATGCAGCATGCCGCCGAATTTCTGCTCCAGTGTGCTTTCGTCGTAGCCGGCGATGGCGAAGGCCTTTTTCATCACGTCGGGGCGATGATTACGGATGGCGCCGGAGGACAATTCGACCCCGTTGCAGACGATGTCGTATTGGATCGCCTTGAGCGAAAGAATCTTCTTCTGATCCGCCGGCTCGAGCGCGAGGAACTCATCGACCGGCAGATTCGGCATCGAGAATGGATTGTGCGAGAAGTCGATCTTCTTGTCCTCGTCGTTCCACTCGTACATCGGAAAATCGACGATCCAGCACAATTCGAAACGGTCCTTGGCAACGAGCCCAAGATCTTCGCCGACCTTGGTGCGCGCCGGACCGGCGAATTTGACGAAGCTTCCTGGCTCGCCGGCGACGAAGAACATGGCGTCGCCGTCCTTTAGGCCGAGTTGCTGGCGCAATTTGTCGGTCCGTTCCGCGCCGAGATTGTTGGCAACCGGGCCGCGGCCGACCACGGCGCCGTTATCGAGCGCCCAGAAGATATAGCCGAGCCCCGGCTGCCCTTCGCCTTGCGCCCAGGAATTCATCCTGTCGCAGAACGCGCGCGAGCCGCCGCCCGGCGCCGGGATCGCCCACACCGCGGCGGTGACGCTCGTTTCCAGAATGCGCGCGAAAATCTTGAAACCCGAGCCGCGAAAGATATCCGAAACATCCTGCATGACGATCGGATTGCGCAGATCCGGCTTGTCGGTGCCGTATTTGCTTAATGCTTCGGCGTAAGGAATGCGTGGGAATTCCTTGGTGACCGGCTTGCCGCCGGCAAATTCCTCGAACACGCCGCGCATCACCGGCTCGACGGCTGCAAAAACATCGTCCTGGGTGACGAAGCTCATTTCCAGATCGAGCTGATAGAACTCGCCCGGCGAACGGTCGGCCCGCGCATCCTCGTCGCGGAAGCAGGGCGCGATCTGGAAATAGCGGTCGAAGCCCGCCACCATGATGAGCTGCTTGAACTGCTGCGGCGCCTGCGGCAGCGCGTAGAATTTTCCCGGATGGATGCGCGACGGCACCAGATAATCGCGCGCGCCCTCGGGCGACGAGGCGGTGAGGATCGGCGTCTGGAATTCGAAGAAGCCCTGCTCCTTCATGCGGCGGCGGATCGAATCGATGACTTGGCCGCGCTTCATGATATTTTGGTGCAGGTGCTCGCGGCGCAGGTCGAGGAAACGGTACTTCAGCCTTGTTTCCTCGGGATATTCCTGGTCGCCGAACACCGGCATCGGCAGTTCGCCGGCCGGCCCCAAAATCTCGATCTCGCGGATATAGACCTCGACCGCGCCGGTCGGCAGATCGGGGTTTTCCGTCCCGCCAGGGCGGCGGCGCACCTTGCCGTCGACGCGCACCACCCATTCCGAGCGCAACGTCTCGGCGACCTTGAAGGCCGGGCTGTCGGGATCGGCGACTACCTGGGTGAGGCCGTAATGGTCGCGCAGGTCGATGAACAGAACGCCGCCGTGGTCGCGGATGCGATGGCACCAGCCGGACAGCCGGACCTCTTGGCCGATATCGCTCTCGCGGAGCGCGCCGCAGGTGTGGGTGCGGTAACGGTGCATATTCGATTTTGCCCAAAGGTCGCAGAAGTGTCGGTAGAGCGTGAAAAGTGGCGCACAACCACATGGGCGGCAACGAAATGTCAAGCGGCGGCCGCCCTCGACAGATCAGCGCCGATCTGCACACTCGGGCCGGCAGGACGCATCATGAAACGGAAAAAGCCGAATAAGGCCGGAACGACGACGGCCCCGATGACGGCGGCGGAAGCGGTCCTCGCCACGCTGGCCGCCCACGGCCTCGACACCGTCTACGCGCTCCCTGGCGTACAGAACGATCTCTTGTTCGAGGCGCTGTTCAAGTTTTCCGACCGGCTGCGCACCGTGCATACGCGGCACGAACAGGGCGCCGCCTATATGGCGCTCGGCGCGGCGTTGGCGACCGGCAAGCCGCAGGCCTATGCGGTCGTGCCCGGGCCTGGCTTTCTCAATTCATCGGCGGCGCTGCTCACGGCGTTCTCCATGAATGCGCCGGTGCTGGCGCTGATCGGGCAAATCCCGAACGCCGATATCGGCAAAGACCTCGGCCATCTGCACGAGATCCGCGACCAGACCGGCATCATCAAGCGGTTGGTCGATCATTGCGCGCTAATCCGCAAGCCCGAGCAAGCCGCGCGAGCCACCGCACAGGCACTGCGCGCGATGCGGACCGGCCGGCCGGGACCGGCGGCGCTCGAATGCGCCATCGACGTCTGGGGCAAATCCGCGCCGGCCGCCGTGCCGGCGCCGCTGCCGATCCCTGAACCCAAGATCGACATGTCGGCGATCCGCCGTGCCGCAAAGCGGCTCGGCGCAGCGAAGCGCCCGATGATCGTCTGCGGCGGCGGCGCGCAGGATGCGTCCGCGGAAATCACCGCGTTGTCGGCGCTGCTGCAGGCGCCGGTGCTCGGCTATCGCCGCGGCCGCGGCGTGCTCGACAGCCGCGATCCGTTGAGCGTGACGCTGCCGCTCGGCCGCGATCTATGGGGCGAGGCCGACGTGGTGCTGGCGGTCGGCACGCGGCTCCTCACGCAATTCCGGCAATGGGGCGTCGATCGCGAACTGGCGATCATACGCATCGATGCCGATCCGAAGGAGCACGACCGGCTGCACAAGCCCGCCGTCGCGCTGACCGGCGACGCCAAGCCTATCCTCCAGGCGCTGCTCGCCGAACTGCCGGCGCACAACATCAAGCGGCCGTCGCGCAAAACCGAAATGCAGGAACGCCAGGCCGCTTGGCGCAAGCGGCTGGAACAACTAACGCCGCAGATCGCATATCTTGAGGCGATCCGCGATGAATTGCCCGACGACGGCATTTTCGTCGATGAAGTCACCCAGGTCGGCTTTGCCGCCCGCTTGCTGTTTCCGGTCTACAAGCCGCGCACCTTCCTGTCGCCCGGCTATCAGGACAATCTCGGCTGGGGCTTCGCCACCGCGCTTGGCGCGCAGCATGCGCGGCCCGACGTGCCGGTCGTCGCGATCTCCGGCGACGGCGGTTTCATGTTCACCGCCAACGAACTCGCCACCGCGATCCGCCACCGCATTCCGCTGGTCACGGTGGTGTTCAACGACGGCGCCTTCGGCAATGTGCGGCGCATTCAACAGGAGCGTTTTGGCAATCGCGTGATTGGCAGCGATCTCGCCAATCCCGACTTCGTCCGCTTTGCCGAAAGCTTCGGCGCCGCGGGGATGCGCGCCACAAGCCCGCAGGACTTGCGCGGTGTGCTGCGGCGGGCGTTGGCGAATCGCAGCGGCCCGACGCTCATCGAAGTTCCGGTCGGGGCGATGCCGAGCCCCTGGGAATTCATCTTTATGCCCAGAATTCGCGGCCGGTAACGGGAATTTACGAGTCAAACGGGGCTTGCCACGTGTGGCGCACCTGAACCACACTCCCTAAAATGGCGCTAGATTTCGTTACCCCAGCCGCAATGCAGCCAATAACAACAACATCGGACCTGGTCGCCGTATGTCAGCGCATGGCGAGCCATCCCTTCATCACCGTCGATACCGAATTCCTGCGCGAGACGACCTATTACCCGCTGCTCTGCGTCGCGCAGATCGCCTCGTCCGACGAAGCCGTCGTGGTCGACGCGCTGGCGCCCGGCATCGATCTTGCGCCGTTCTATGCGCTGATGGCGGACGAGCGGGTGATGAAAGTCTTCCACGCCGCGCGCCAGGACATTGAAATCGTCTGGCACGCCGCCAAGCTCATTCCGCATCCGGTCTTCGACACCCAAGTTGCGGCCATGGTGCTCGGCTACGGCGATTCCGTTTCCTACGAGCAACTAGTGCAGCGCATCACCGGCGACTCGCTTGACAAGTCGCATCGCTTCACCGACTGGACGCGCCGGCCATTGTCGGAGGCGCAGCTCACTTACGCCATTTCCGACGTCACCCATTTGCGCGACGTCTATCTCGCACTGCTCGAAGACCTCAAGCGCCGCGGCCGCGCCGACTGGGTCGAGGACGAGATGAGCGTGCTCACCTCGCCCGACACCTATCGCATGGAGCCGGAAAACGCCTGGAAGCGGTTGAAGACGCGGGTGCGCAAGCCGAGGGAACTCGCGATCCTGATCGAGGTTGCTGCTTGGCGCGAACAGGAGGCGCAGTCCCGCGACGTGCCGCGCTCGCGCGTGCTCAAGGACGAAGCGATCGCCGATATCGCCGTGCAGGCGCCGACCAACGCCGAGCGGCTCAAGACGCTGCGCTCGTTGCCCAAGGGTTTTGAGCGCTCGCGCTGGGGCGAGGCCATCGTCGAGGCGGTCGGCCGCGGCCTGGCGCGCGATCCGAAAACCTTGCCGCTGCAGGCGCGCGTGCAACCGGCAACCAACGGCGCCGCCATCGTGGAATTGCTCAAGGTGCTGCTGCGCATGATTTCCGAGCAGCATCACGTCGCCGCCAAGGTGATCGCCACCGTCGACGATCTCGATCGCATTGCCGCGAGCGACAACGCCAACGTGCCGGCGCTGTCCGGCTGGCGGCGGGAACTGTTCGGCGACAAGGCGCTGGCGCTCAAGCATGGCAAGCTCGCGCTCGCCATCGAAAAGGGCCGCGTCGCGACCGTCGAACGCGACTGAGTTCCCTTTTTTTGATGAATTAAGTGCTTTCGCGATATTGGAACGCGCGACGACGTTATAGGCCTTAGTTCAGTCTCAGTTGCTGCGGTACTTGTTGCTGATAGCGTGTCGGCAACCCATGATGTGCAGCTGACGCGGCCACCAGTTGAAGCGTTGAGACCGGGGAATCCACAAATGCGAGCTACGAAATCCGTTCTTCTTGCGAGCACGATCCTGTCTGCCGTAGGCGCGTTCAATTTGAACGCCTCGGCAGCGCCGTTGCAGGGCGAGATGCTCGCTCAAGCTGCTCCGGCCGGCCAGGAACAACAGAAGCCGAAGGCAGCGCCCGCACATCCCGCGCCTCCGGCTCCGCCAAAGCCTAAGCCGCCGGCACCGCCGCATCCGGCCGCAGCGCCGGCCGTTCGCCCGGCGCCGCCACCCCCGCATCCGGTGCCTCCCCCGCCTCAGCATCCGGCGCCACCGTCACATCCGGCGCCCCCGCCGCCGGCTCTTCATCAAACGCCGCCGCAGCGTGAGATGCCGCCAGCGCGGGAGAACGGGCAACACCCGCCGCTGCAGCCGGAAGTTCAGTCCCCTCATGTGAACCAGCCGACGCCGCCCGAGCATCGGATGGAGGAACATGCGCCGGCGCCACACGACGCACCGCCGAACGGAACAAAACCTCTGGAGAACGGCCATCCGGGGACTAACACTCCGGCGCAGCCGTTGCCTCAGGCCATTGGTCCGCACGAAGGCCCAGGCCAAGGAGGTGCGGTGCCTCCTGGCGGGATGCAAAATGCACGTCCGGGCCCGGCTGGCGGCGTGCCGCCCAGCATGGGCATCCAGCGCGCGGCGCCGAGCGCCAACCCGGGCACGGTCGCGCCACCGACCCAGACGATCAACAAATCGCAGTTCCTCGCACCGAAAGGCCAGGCGCCCACCGCCAACATCGAGGCGATGCACCAAGAACGCCACGAAGTGCGTCAAGGAAACCAAGTGTTCATTCAAGAGCCCGACCGCACGATCATCCAGGAAAACAATCGGACGATCATCCGCCACAATGAGGTCGACCGTTTCGCGGTCGGTGCCAGCGAAGTGCATGTCGAGCGGCGCGGCGACCAGACCGACACCGTCGTGCTGCGTCCTGACGGCGTGCAGATCATCGACATCGACGATAACGAGGGCCATCTGCTGCGGCGCGTGCGGCGGGATCGCGACGGCCGCGAGATCGTGATCATCGACAACGGTTTCGCCGGCCCGCAAGCGCAAATGTTCGTCGACGTTCCGCCGCCGGTGATCGGCATTCCGCGCGACCGCTATATCGTCGATGCCGATCGTGCCGACGAAGCGGGAATCTACGGTGTCTTCATCGCGCCGCCGGTCGACCCCCTCGCCCAGCCCTACACCCTGGACCAGGTGCGCTACAGCGAGTCGCTGCGGGACTACATGCCGTACGTCAACCTCGACATCGATTTCGAAACCGGGTCGTGGCAACTTACCCCCGATCAGGTCGACCGGCTGTCGCTCATCGCCCAGGCACTCAATCGTGCGATCGCGCGCAGTCCGCGGGAGGTTTTCCTGATCGAAGGGCACACCGATGCGGTGGGCAACGATATCGACAATCTCTCGCTATCGGACCGGCGTGCCGAGGCGGTCGCCGTTGCCCTGACCGAGCAATTCCAGGTGCCGGCCGAGAATCTGGTGACCCAAGGTTATGGCAAGCAGGGGCTCTTGATTCAAACGGACGCCCCGGAGCGGGCCAACCGACGCGTGGCGATCCGGCGCATTACGCCGCTGATCGACCCGCAGGCAGCGAACTCCCCCTGATCGCAGCCATGCACACTTGATCGGGCGGCGTGATCGAGCATTCTCGATCGCGCCGCTGCGGTCACTTTGAACCGGAGCGTTCGCTTGCCGCGGCGCGGCCGCTTCGCTCCAGTGCGACATCGCTCCGCTCCATCCCGCTGGGGAATTCGTGTAGCGTTTTCATTAAGCGCCAAAGCGCGCCATTTGAGGCTGTGTTACGAAGCCGCCGCCGAGCGCGCGGGCGGCCGAGGGAGAAACATGATTCGCATTGATCGCCGGACTTTTTCGCTGCTCGGTCTTGGGGCGGTGTTGTCGCCGCGGTGCGCCTTTTCGCCTTCGCGCGCCTTGGCGGCCGATGCCTATCCGTCGCGTCCCATTCACCTCATGGTCGGTTTCACGCCGGGATCGTCTTCCGACATCAGCGGACGCGTGTTCGCCAACGGCGCCTCGCAAATCCTCGGCCAGAACGTCGTGGTCGAGAACAAGCCCGGCGCCGGCGGCAGCATCGCCGCCAGTCTTGCCGCACGCGCCGCCAATGACGGCTACACGCTCTATCTGCAAGCGCTGTCAACGCTGACCTACAAAATCACGCATCCCGAGGCGCCGTTCGACCTGGTGAACGATTTCGCGCCGGTCGCGCTTCTGGCCACCGGCGCCATCGTCATGGTGGTCGATCCGAAGATCGGAGTGAACAGCGTCGCCGAATTCACCGCGCTCGCCAAAACGAAGCCCGGGCAGATCCTGTTCGGATCGGTCGGCCCCGGCAGCCTGCCGGATCTGTGCGGCGAGCTCTATGCGCAGCGCGCGGGCGTCAAGCTCGTGCAGGTGCCCTACCCCGGCAGTCCGCAGGTCATCATCGATCTGATGGCCGGCCGCGTGGCAATGAATTTCGCCATCGCCTCCTCCGTGCTCGGCCAGATCGCCTCCGGGCAAGTCAAACCTCTCGCCATTGCCGCGGACAAGCGTTCGGACCTCCTTCCCGACGTGCCCACCATGGCGGAGGCCGGCATCCCCGATTTCGACACGCCGCTGTGGTTCGGCCTTCTGGCTCCCAAAGGCACACCACAGCCGGCGATCGACAAGCTCGCCGATGCGGCACGCAAGGGCATGCACACGCCGGAGTCCCTGAATGCCTTGCACAGCCAGGGTTTTGTGGCGGACGATATGGGACCGGACCGGTTCGGTGCTTTCATCAAGAGCGAAATCGCGCGCTGGTCGCAGGTCGCGCAGGCGGCGGGGCTGGTGAAGACGTAACTTTTTTACGCCGCCGCGGTGACCTTGAAGCGCGGCGCCAGCACCGGACGGTGGAGCGGTGTTAGGCGGCAAGCCCCTGCGTTTTGCGAACGATAAGACCGCCGATCGTGGCGGCCCTACCGTTCAGAACGATTGACGCTGAGACTACTTGCCCGAGTCCTCCGGATTCGGGATTGCGACAACGCCGCCGTCCCTGTCGTAGCCGGGCATCGTGTAGGCCGATGTTCCGTGGGTGACGGGATGCGCTTTCTTTGCAAACGCCGGGCTCACGAGCAAGGCGGCAATAGCGAGCGCGGACAACACCAACTTCGTACCGATCGATTTCATCATCATTCTCTCATGTTCAGCGTCGCCCTCGACCGGAAAATCCGTTATTATTGTGCGATGCACAAGAATAAAAATACATGCAATCGTCACAAATTCGTTATGGAATATAATGCCTTCTGTGAAATAGGTGCAGATTTTTCAAAGAGATATATTGCGATGCAATAAACTTGATCAGCGGGCCGAATTTTACGGCAAGCGGGTGCTCATCCGACAATCAACAAAAAAGCGGCATTCACCGATTTAATTTTCAGCGCGGCCGAACGTGCCGGCCACAGAACCGCACCAACGATGATGCAACAAAGATGAAGATGGAAGTTCCCTCGAAAAAAGCACCCCGGGTTTGATTCCATCAAACCGATCAGGCTCTCGTACGATCACGCCGCCGCGGTGACCTTTAAGCGCGGCGCCAGCACTGTTCCGCGCAAAGTGGCGGCGAGCGACGTCATTTCATCGCGCGACAGCGGCGCGTAAGGCGGATAAGGCTCGCCGGCGGGAATGCCGATCAGGTTCATTGCCGCCTTCATCGCCGGCGCCAGCCCGCGGTGCATCCACTTCGATGGGAACAGCGCGAACTGCAACTGGATATCCGCGGCGCGCTCATAGTCCTTGGCGACGAAGGCATCGATGACGTGACGCGCGATTTCGGAAGCGGGCGGCGGCATCGTTGCGCCCGAGCCGCCAAGCTGTAGCGTCGCCAGCAGCATTTGCATGGTGGTGAAGTAGCGCGCATGCCCGGCGCGATCGATCTCGACGATCAGCCGCGACACGCGGGCGAGATCGCGCGACGATTCCTTGATCAGTTGCACGTTGGGCAGCTTGGCCAACGCAATCGTGTCTGGGATCGACTCATCGGCGCCCGGCCCCGGATTGAGATAGAGCGTGATCGGCAGTTTGGTCTCGCGGCCGATGGCCTCGAAATAGGCAATCAGATCGGCTTGCGTCGGCGGCCCGGCAAACGGCCGCAACGGCGCCAACAGCTGCACCGCCGCCGCGCCGAGCCGCTCGGCCTCGTGCGCAAGCTCGATCGCGGTCTTGAACGAAGGATGCGAGATGCCGACCATGACCGGCACGCGGCCGTCGACACACGCGATGGTGCGGCGGATCAGCGCCTTGCGCTCTTCGAAGCTCAGATAAGTATATTCCTGCGTCTCCACGCCGGCCGCCACCACCATCGTAGCGCGGCAGTCGTCGACGATGTAGTCGATCTGGCGTTTGAGCGCGCCCTCCTCGACCGTGAGGTCGGCCGTGAATGGCGTCAGCGGCGCGACGATCAGTCCCGGTTCTTTTGCTGGCATTTCCATAAGGCGCTCCTGGCGGCGACTGGCGATGCTACGCAACGAGCATAGCATCTCACCCCATCAGCAACACCGGCTCGCGGCCGATGAGCCGCGCGAGCGAGCGCAGCCGGTTCATGACGCGCTCGCCGGCGAGCGCCGCGTAATCGCCCGGCAGGCGCAACGCCAGGCGGTGCCGCTCGATGGCGAGCGGAGTTTTCGGCAGCACGCCCGGCATCGCCGCGGACACGACATAAGCGAGGCGGAGCGCGGCGCCGAGCACGCGGGCACGGTCGAGGAGCCGCGTCGAGACCAGCTCGCGCAGCCGCGGCGAGAGTTCGTCGTCCATGACGAGACCGACATGGCGGAAAAACACCGACAGCGCCAGATAGGCGCGGCCCTGATGGTCGATGCCGGAAAATCCGCCATGGGCGATAATATTGAGCGATTGCTCGCCGCGATAATCGGGATGGGCGCGCCAGCCGATATCGGCGAGCAAACACGCGGCGTGGCGCAAGCGGCGTTCCTCGGCGGTTTCTTCGAGGCCGGAGGTCGCGAAGAAACGGTCGGTCCATCCGATCAATTCCTCGCCATGCTGCGGCGAGCGCGAACGCAACTGATTGAGATGGCGCGCCGCCTCGATCAGTGCGTCCTTTTCCTTATCCTTCTTATTGAGCAGCGAATAGAGCAAGCCTTCGCGCACGCCGAGCGCCGAGAACACCACCTGCCGCGGCTTGCCGATGCGCAAAATGTATTCGAGCACCAGCGCCGCATAGGGCAACAGCGGCCGGCGCGCATTGTTCACCACTTCGATGTTCGACAGCGTATCGACGTCGACGCGGTGCACCAGCTTGGCGAATTCGAGCGCTTCGTCGGCGGGAATGGCGTAGCCGTGCATCACGTGCAGCGGATAGCCGGTCTGCCACATGTGCAGCCGCGCCACCGAGCGCCAAGTGCCGCCGACGGCATAGAAGTTGCGATCCTCGCAACCCTTCAGCACCGGCAGGCTGTTGAGCGATTTCTTGACGAACTTTTCCGCCTTCTTGACCGACTTCCCCGAAATATCCGCAAGCGCCAATCCGCCGAGCGGGCGGGTCACGCCGTGCCGCGCGCGCGTGCCGCGCACGTCAACAAGTTCGAGCGAGCCACCGCCGAGATCGCCGACGACGCCGTCGGCGCGGTGCACGCCGGAAATCACTCCGAGCGCGGTGAGTTCGGCCTCCTGGCTGCCTGAGAGTACGTCGATCTCGGCGCCGATAGTACGCTGCGCGAGCTTGATGAAGGCGGGGCCGTTTTTAGCGTCGCGGCAGGCGGCGGTGGCGATGGCGAGCGTCTTCTTCACGCCCATGGTGTCGCACAGCGCCCGAAACCGCTTGAGCGTGGAGAGTGCATGCTGGACCGCGTCGGCGGCCAATAGCCGCGTCGACTGCACCTCGCGGCCCAGGCCGCACAGCGCCTTTTCGTTGAAAATCTCGGTCGGGCTGCGGGTCAGCCCCTCATAGGCCACCAGGCGCACCGAGTTCGAGCCAATGTCGACGACGGCGATTGGCGGGCCGTGGTCGAGACGGCCTTGGGCGTCGGTTCCAGCGCGGCTCATCGATCCACTCGGCGCAATATCATGCCGATCATATAGGGCGTCATCCGCCCGCTGGCCGCGGATAAAGAATGATGAGAAAGCGCCACCTTGGGCCCGGCGGGTGGCTGGCGCAGCCTACGCGATTCGCCGCTAAATCACACACGCTCCGGGCGATGGCGCAGGCGTGGGATCGAATCCTTGGGCGACTTGCCGCGGCCGGAAAGGCTGGGATTGGTCATGAAATACGTGGTGCAATTGAACACCTCTTCGCCCGGCGCCGGCGCGATGCGCGACGAGGAGCCGTCGGCGAGAAGCTGCCAGCTCTGCTCATTGTCCTTCAGATTGGCCACCATGATCTGATCGAGCACCTGCTCGTGCACGGTCGGATTGACAATCGGGCACAGCGCTTCGACGCGGCGATCGAGATTGCGCGGCATCATGTCGGCGGAAGAGATATAGACGGCCGCCTTCGCGTGCGGCAGGCCGTGTCCGGCGCCGAAACAATAAATGCGGCCGTGCTCGAGAAAGCGGCCGACGATGGATTTGACCCGGATATTGTCGGATAGGCCGGGAAGACCCGGCCGCAGGCAGCAGATGCCGCGCACCACGAGATCAATCGACACGCCGGCGCTCGATGCGCGGTAAAGCGCATCGATGATGTCGGGATCGACCAGGGCGTTCATCTTCATCCAGATCGCCGCCGGGCGGCCGGCCTGCGCATGCGCGATCTCTTCCTCGATATGTTCGTGGATGCGGTTGCGCAGCGACAGCGGCGACACCGCCATGCGTTCGAGCCCGGCGGGCTCGGCATAGCCGGTGACGAAATTGAAGATCCGGGTGACGTCGCGCGCAATGATGGGATCGCAGGTGAAGTACGACAGGTCGGTGTAAATCCGCGCCGTCACCGGATGGTAATTGCCGGTGCCGACATGGACATAAGAGGCAAGCGAAGTGCCCTCGCGGCGCACCACGACCGACAGCTTGGCGTGGGTCTTGAGCTCGATGAAGCCGAACACGACCTGCACGCCGGCGCGCTCGAGATCGCGCGCCCAGCGGATATTGGCTTCCTCGTCGAAGCGCGCCTTCAGCTCGACCAGCGCGGTGACGGATTTGCCGGCTTCGGCGGCTTCGGCCAGCGCCTTGATGATCGGCGAGTCGGCCGAGGTCCGATAAAGCGTCTGCTTGATGGCGACGACGTCCGGATCGCGCGCCGCCTGCAGCAGGAAGTTCACCACCACGTCGAAGGATTCGAAGGGATGGTGGACGACGAAATCCTTCTGCCGGATCGCGGCAAAGCAGTCGCCCCCGTGATCGCGCACGCGTTCGGGATAGCGCGGCGCATAAGGCACGAATTCGAGATCCGGCCGATGCAGGCTGGCGATCTGGCCCATCTCGTTGAGCGCGAGTACACCGTCGACGCTGAACACGCTATCGTCGGTGGCGCTGAGCGCCCGTTGCACGAAGCGCCGCAGCTCCACCGGCATGGTCGATTCGATGTCGAGGCGGATCACGATGCCGCGCCGGCGGCGCTTGAGCGCGGTCTCGAACATCCGCACCAGATCTTCGGCTTCTTCCAAGATCTCGACTTCGGAGTCACGGGTGACGCGGAACGCGCCCAGGCCCTTCACCGCATAGCCGGGAAACAACTTGCCGATGAAGAGGCTCGTGACGCCTTCGATGCTGATCAAGCGCACTTCGCCGCTGTCGCCCGTCTGCGGCAGGCGCACAAAGCGTTCGAGCCGGTTGGGCAGACGGATAAGCGCGTTCATCGCCTTGCCGTCCTTGGCGCGGGCCAGCTGCAAGGCAATGGTGAAGCCGAGATTGGGAATGAACGGAAACGGGTGCGCCGGATCGATCGCAAGCGGCGTCAACAGCGGAAACACGTGGGCCAGGAAGTGGTCTTCGAGCCAGGCCTTCTCCGGCCTGGTGACGTCTTGACCGTCGACCAGAACGATTCCGGCATCGCGGAGCAAGGTACGTAACTTGCGCCACTGCGCCTGCTGATCTTCGACGAGGACGGAGACAGCCTCGGCAATGCGCAAGAGCTGTTCCGCAGGCGTCAAGCCTTCGGGACTCATGGTGTTGATGCCCTCGCGCACCTGCGCGCCAAGGCCGGCGACACGCACCATGAAGAATTCGTCGAGGTTGTTGGCCGAGATCGAAAGGAATTTCAGCCGCTCGAGCAGCGGATTCTTCGGATTGGCCGATTCCTCAAGCACACGCCGATTGAAATTCAGCCACGACAGTTCGCGGTTGATAAAACGGCTGGGACTGGAAGCGAGATCGGAATCCGGCGGGTGGGCAACGGCTTCCGGCGACCGCAGAGGCTCTTCCAGCCGCCGCACGGTTCCTGATTCTCGTGCAACGGCAGTGGCTTGGCCGCGCTCGGCCATGGCAGTTGCGTGCTCCTCGAGCGCTATGTTGGCCAACTTTGGTAACAATCCGATGAATGGAACTATTGAGATAACGCGGCGCGGCGGCCTTCCGTCAAGCCCGGCATCGGGCTCTTGGCCGGACAGTGGCAATCAAAGTGATCGAATTCGAGGCGCTTGGCCGCGCAAGAGGCGGTAGCGCTACACCGCGCCGCGAAACATTTCGGCGGCGAGCGCCCGGCTGGGCGGGCGGCCCTGACGCAAGGCTTCCTGGTCGAGCGCGATAACCGCGGCGCGGGCCGCAGCGAAAGAACGCTCGATATGCGTCGAAATATAGCTGACAACGCTTTCGTCGAGTTGCAGCTGACGATCGGCGGCGAGCTTGACGAGAACGCCGCGCAGCATCGCGTCGTCCGGCGCCTGCAACACAATGACCGGTAACGCGCGCAGCCGCGATACGACGTCCGGCAGCGCGACCGGCCAGAGCGACGGCGCGCTGCGCGCCGTGAACAGCAGAAACGCGCCCTCCTCGCCGGCAAGATTGATCAGATGGAACAGCGCCCGCTCGTCCGCGATTGCGACCGCATCCTCGACGACTAGAGCCCCGGTCGCGAGTGCAGCCGGCAGGTCGATTTCGCCAAGCGCCCGACCGGAGACGACGCGCGCTCCCGCCACCCCCGCCCAGATGGTCGCCAAATGCGTCTTGCCCGATCCCTCGGGTCCGACCAGCGCGATGGTGCGCGCCGGCCAATCCGGCCAAGCGTCGATTAACGCGAGTGCATTCTTATTGGAGGACCCCGACAGGAAATCCTCGCGCGCAAAACTTTCGGCGTGATCGAGGGCGAGCGCAAGCTGCCGCGGGGGAAAGGACGTAGCGCTTACGATGGCCCGCTCCCGGTGTAGAGCGGACTGGCGAGGTAACGCCGCAGCGCAAACCGGATCAGCACGCCGGCCGCCGCCGCCAGCGGCACGGCGAGCAACAACCCGACGAAGCCGAACAGATAGCTGAAAGCGAACAGCGCGAACATCAGCCAGACCGGGTGCAAGCCGACGCTGTGGCCGACAAGCTTTGGCGACAGCACATTGCCTTCGAGAAACTGGCCGATCAGTACGATGCCGGCGACGATGACGATGCGACCCCATTCCGGGAAGAACTGCGCGATGGCAACGCAGAGCGAGACGACAAGCGCCGTCAGCGAACCGACATAAGGAATGAAGCTGATCAGCCCGCAAACTACGCCGATGAGAAAGCCGAAATTCAATCCCGCCAACGTCAAGCCGACCGCATAATAGGAGCCCAGGATCAGGCAAACCCCCGATTGGCCATGGACATAGGCCGATATGGATGCGTCGATCTCGCGAGCGAGGCCGCGCACCGTTTGGCGCTGCTGCAGCGGAATCAATTGATCGACACTGGTTACAATCCGGTCCCAGTCGCAGCCCAGATAAAAAGCGACAACCGGCGTGATGATCAAAAGCGAAAAGATCGAAATCAGCGCCTTCCCTTTCGCCCACAGCGAAGCGAGAACGCCGGTCACGTATCCCATAGCCTGATTCATGATGTCGCCGGCGGACCCGCTGGCGAGATTGTCGCCGACGACGCGCTTGAGCCACGGATGGTTCGGGTCGCTCACCAACGCCTGCAAACGCTGCGCGTAAGCCGGCGAATTGTCCATGAAGGAAGAAAGCTGCCGCATCAGCGGCGGCGTAACCAGGAGAAGCAGCAGCACGAAGGCGAGCACGAAGCCGGCCAGAATGATGAACGAAGCGAGCGCCCGGCTCATGCCGCGCTTGGTCAGCCTTCTGTTGAGAGGATCGAGCAGGTAGGCGATCGTCATGCCGAGAACGAATGGCAGCAGAATGGGGCTCAACAGCCACAACAAGCCGACGAAAACGGCGAGCGCGGCGCTCCAGAACACGATGTTGCGCTCGATCTGCATTGCGCTCCCTTCAAGCGGGTAGTCGAAGCAATCAGTGACCGGCGCCGAACGAGTTCATGTGGCGGATCCACTCCGCGAGATAGAAGGCGATCGAAAGCGAGGTCAAGATGGCAACCAGCGCCATGGTAAGATGCGTCGCGATCAGGGCGTGGAAATCGAAGGCATGTTCGCCCAAGACCAGCGCGGCAAGCAGGATTTGCGCCACCGTGTTGAATTTGGAGACCAAAAGCGGCCGTATCGGCATTGGCCGGCCCACCATCCAGGCGAGCAGGAACGCGCTGATGATCATGATATCGCGCGACACCACGAGAATGACGAGGAAGATCGGCAGCGCGCCGGCAATGCCGAGCGAAACGTAGATCGATACGATCAGCGCCTTATCGGCCAGCGGATCGAGGTACTTGCCGAGCTCGCTCGCCATGTGGAAGTTTTTGGCGAGGAAGCCGTCAACGGCATCGCTGATCCCGGCCGCTAGGAACAGGAGAAAGGCAACACGCATCTCCCCCGATGTGATCGCCCAGACCACGACCGGCACCAACAGAATCCGTCCCAGCGTAATGAGATTTGGGATACTCAAACCGCGCCCCGGCGCACCATAGTTACGAATGCAATATAGCGACGCGCGTGCGCTTGCACACCCGGCGATTCCGACGTAGGAGGCGCAGTCAGTGCCTTTCCCGGCTGGGAAGGCTCGTTTGTCCGAATTGGTGGCATTCGTGGATAAGGCGCGCTACGCGGCGGCTGGCGTCGATATCGATGCCGGCAACCGCATGGTGGAATTGATCAAGCCACTGGTGCGCGCCACCGCGCGCGCAGGAACCGGCGCCGAAATCGGCGGCTTCGGCGGCCTGTTCGATCTCAAGGCTGCCGGCTTTAGCGACCCGATCCTGGTCGCCGCAACCGACGGCGTCGGCACCAAAGTCAAAATCGCCATCGAAACCTCCCGTCACGACACAATCGGCATCGACCTCGTCGCCATGTCCGTCAACGACCTTGTCGTGCAAGGCGCTGAGCCATTGTTTTTCCTCGATTATTTTGCTTGCGGCAAGCTCGATCCGGAAATCGGGGCCGCGGTGGTGAAAGGCGTCGCGGCGGCGTGCCGCGAGGCCGGCTGCGCGCTGATCGGCGGCGAAACCGCGGAAATGCCGGGCGTCTACCAGGGCAACGATTATGACCTTGCCGGCTTTGCCGTCGGCGCTGTGGGACGTCAGGTTGTCCTGCCGCGCGCCGACATCGTGTCCGGCGATGTCGTCATCGGTCTCGCCTCCACGGGCGTGCATTCAAACGGCTATTCGCTGGTCCGCCGCGTCGCCGCCGATGCCGGACTGAGCTGGCACGCTCCTGCACCCTTCGATCGCTCGCGCAGTCTGGGCGAAGCGCTGCTGACGCCGACGCGGCTTTATGTGCGATCCTGCCTCGCCGCCATCCGCACAACCAAAGCGGTCAAGGCGCTCGCTCACATCACCGGCGGCGGCTTTACCGAAAACATTCCGCGTGTGCTGCCGCCGGCGCTTGGCGTCGCGCTGGAACTCGCTCGGGTTCCGGTGTTGCCGGTGTTCAAGTGGCTGGCGCAGGCCGGAGGCATCGGGGAATCCGAAATGCTGCGTACCTTCAACTGCGGCATCGGCATGATCGCCGTTCTGGATCGCGCCGGCGCGGATGCCGCAACCGGGTGCTTCGCCAAGAACGGCGAAACGGTGATTCGGCTCGGCGAAGTCGTTGCCCGCACCGGCGCCGCAGTCGACTTTCGCGGGCATCTCGATCTCTCGCGGTGAGCCGGATGGCCAAAAAGCGCGTCGCCGTGCTCATCTCCGGCCGTGGCTCGAACATGACGGCGTTGATCGAGGCGGCCGAAGCGCAAGACTATCCGGCGGAAATCGTACTCGTTGTCTCGAACCGGCCCGATGCTATGGGACTGGCCCATGCCAGCGACTCGGGCATTACGACCGCGCTGATCGATCATCGACCATTCGGCGATGACCGTGAAGCCTTCGAACGCGCGCTCGATGCCGAACTGACGACGCAACGTATCGACCTCGTGTGCCTCGCGGGATTCATGCGGCTTCTCACGCCCTGGTTAGTCGCGCGCTGGAGCGGGCGCTTGCTGAACATCCATCCCGCGCTGTTGCCAGAGTTCAAAGGGCTCAATACCCACCGCCGCGCGCTGGCGGCCGGCGTCAAGCGGCATGGCGCTACCGTGCACTTCGTCGTTCCGGAAACGGACTCTGGCCCGATCATCGTCCAGGAGTCGGTCCCGGTGATCGAAGGCGACAGCGAAGAGACGCTCGCCGCGCGCGTGCTCGAAATCGAGCACCGCATTTATCCGCACGCACTGCGCCTTGTCGCCGAGGGCCGCGTGAGCTTCCATCCGGACGGCGCTGCAAAGAACGCGCGCTAGCTTGAGCCCCCGCCGGCAATAAAAACCCCCGGGTGCAAAACCGGGGGCTACGAGAACCGGGTGTCCCCGGTACTGACTCACGCAACCTTTAGATTTTCCGCTGAGGTTCTGCCGCGGTTGGTCACAAGTTCAAACTCGACTTCCTGACCTTCATTGAGCGCGCGCAAGCCGGCGCGCTCGACGGCGGAGATGTGGACGAACACATCCTTGTCGCCGGCCGACGGCTTGATGAACCCGTAGCCCTTGGTCGGATTGAACCACTTGACGGTGCCCTTCTGCATCGTCTGTCTCCTAAATTATTCCAGATGTCAGCGAAGACGCCCGCGCAAGCTTCCACGCCGACTGAAACACGCGGCATGGAAATCCAGCGACGAGCACCACAAGCCAGATTTTGGGGAAAAGTCCGAAGCGTTTGTGTCGTCAGCATTTGTGTCGCCAAGACAGCACCAGCCGGATGGCCAAAATCCAATTGCGCGATCAGCAAGCCCCAAAAATACGGCGCAACCATGGCTGCACAACACCGGGCCACGGCGGACAAATACACATTGCGAATTTCGTAACGAGGATGTGGACGCGAGCAATGAAAGCGCGCCGCACTTTCCGTAAATTTTGGCGACCGCGACAGAATTTCGAGCTTAGGCGCCGCTTGTTTGCCGTCCGCTCGCTCCAGTGCTGCCGTCGTGCCAACAGCGCCACAGGCCGCCCGCGGCAATTGCGAGCGCGGCACCCGTAGCGGGCGCCGCGAATTCGATTTGCGGGGCGAGTTGGCCGCCGAAACTCGTGGCTAAATGCCGCGACAGCACCGCATCGGCGACAATGAGGTCGCCAGCAATCCAGCCGAGCAGCGCCGTACCGGCCCAAATCAGGATAGGAAAGCGGTTCAACAGCGCCAGAACCAGAGCCGCGCCGGCCACGATCAGCGGAATGGAGACGGCGAGGCCGATTGCCAGCAATAAAAGATTGCCCTGAGCGATCGCCGCGATCGCGACCATGTTGTCGATACTCATGACGATGTCGGCTATCGCGATGATCATCACCGCGCGCCACAAATGCGCAACCGCGTGGATTTCGTCGCGGTCCGGATCCTCGGGAACCAGCAGCTTCGCGGCGATGAAAATCAGCGCAACTCCACCGACCAGCTTGAGATAGGGCAGCAGCATCAGCCAAGTGAGGACGCCGACGAGGACGATCCGGAGAACCACGGCGACGCCGGCGCCGATCACCAGACCCCAGCGTCGCTGCGGTGGCGACAATTCGCGGCACGCCATGGCGATCACCACGGCATTGTCGCCGGACAGGAGAAAATTGACGAAAATGATGCGCGCTACGGCGAGCCAGAACGCCGCGTAGCCCAATTGTTCAACGCTGCCATGAAACCAATCGCGCCACAGCGCGGGATTGAGATATTCGGCGATCGAAGTCACCGCAGCCGGGCTCAGCCCACAATCTCATTGCCGGAGAAGAATTGGACGATCTCCTTCTGCGCGGTATCGGCGGCATCGGAACCGTGCACCGAGTTTTCGCCGATCGAAACCGCGTGCTGCTTGCGGATCGTGCCCGGCGCGGCTTTTCCGGGATCGGTCGCGCCCATAAGGTCGCGATAAGCCGCGACGGCGTTGTCGCCTTCCAAAACCTGTACGACCACCGGGCCCGACGTCATGAAATCGACGAGCTCGCCGAAAAACGGCCGCTGGCGGTGCACCGCATAAAATGTCTCGGCTTGTTCGCGGGACATCTTGATCCGCTTCTGCGCCACAATGCGCAGGCCGGCCTTTTCAATCATTGCATTGATCGCGCCCGTTAGGTTGCGGTCGGTCGCATCGGGTTTGATGATCGAAAACGTACGCTCGATCGCCATCAGATCGTCCTTTGGGGATTAGTGTGAACGCGGCATAAATCCGCGCCGGGCTTATAACCTTCACGCTTGGCCGCGGCAAGCGCGGACGAAACCGCGTGAATGCGCGGTGAACGAGGCGGCAACACCGCGTTCAGCTCGATAAACCCGCGATAAATTTTGCTCTCAGCACCGGTTCAGGCACGGCTCCTTAAGATTGCGGCCCGAACCAGGAGGCCATCTGGCTTCCCTAACAGACATCGACGTTGCGAAACGTCATACCCGAGGAGATTTCAAATGCTGCGCAAGACGATGCTCGCTCTCGCTACATGCGTCACGCTCGGCGTCGCGGCACTCGCGCCCAGTTCCGCATCTGCCCATTGGGGCGGCGGCTGGCACGGTGGTTGGCGCGGGTCCATCGTTCGCGTTTACGCCGGTCCGGTCTATGGCGGCTGCATGGTTCGGCGCTGGGTCTATACGCCCTACGGACCGATGCTGCGCTGGGTCAATCGCTGCTATTGATCGTAAGCAAATAACGGCAGCCAACCGGAGGGCCCCGGCCATTGCAACCGGGGCCTTAATCTATTCAACAAGAGACCTGGAGCGACGCTACGACTCGTTCTCTTTTTTCACCTTGGTCGACTTGCCCGCTTTGGCCGATTTGGCCGGCTTCTTCTTGACCGCCTGCGGCGGCGCCGCCGCCATCGGGACGCTATCCATTTCCTGAAGCGCACCGCGCTGGAAACGATAGATGCCGGCGCGCGGTCCGGAGTTGAAGGTCAACACCGCGGTGCGGTCGCCGTTTGGCAGGCTGCCGATCTGCACTGAACTTGGCTGGCCGGCGCGGAATACGACATCGCATTCGCTCATGCCGAGCGCAACACCGCCGCCGAGCAATGCGGCGGTATCCGCGGCCGGCGCGGGAGGAACCACCGCCTGGCCCGGCGCCGGTGGCGGAGTTGGCTGAACGGCCGGCGGCGGACAGGATCCATTGCCGTTGACCAGCTCGTTCGGCGTGATCGGGCGCTGCTGCTGTTTGGTTTCCTGCAATTCCGAAAAGGTATAGCCACCTTTATTGCCACTCACATCGAGCGGTTTGGCAAACCAGGCTTGGGGGCTGCTCCAATCGACGTCGGCGCAACCGGCGAGCGCGAGCGTCACCGCAAGCGCCGCAACTACGCCGCAAGGATTTGAACGAAGCTGCACCCGGTCGTCCCCTAAAGCCTGCCGGAGCGAACAATGCGCCGGTTTGTGTTGCGATCAAGGCGCAACGTTATCAATATACCACCGCATCCGCCGCCGAGGCCACTCTCGCAAATCTAAAGAATGAACTGAGTAAAAAGGCAAAAATATATGATAGAACAAAAGCTTGGGCAGATTAACGTTACCCGTGCGGTGGCCAATGCATTGTGATGAAAATCACTGACGGCCATTCACCTCAACGCGACAGTTGACGGGTAATTCTTGGCGCCAAGCCCGACAATGGGATCGCAGCCCCCGTGCTAATTTCGTAGGACGCTCCATGCATTTGCAATTCGTCGGCTGCGGCGACGCCTTCGGCTCGGGCGGACGATCCAACACATGCTTTCATCTGGTCGGCAAACAGATCAACGCCCTGATCGATTGCGGCGCGACTTCGCTTGTCGCCATGAACAAGCTTGCGATCGATCCGAACGACGTCAAAACAATTTTCATCTCGCACTTTCACGCCGATCACATCGGCGGACTGCCGTTCTTCATCCTCGACTCGAATTATGTCCTCAAGCGCAAGCACGACCTCACCGTTGTCGGGCCGCCGAGTCTGAAGGCGCGCTACGGCGAGATCATGGACGTCGCCTTTCCGGGGGCGAAGGCCATGCAGTGGTCGTTCCCGGTGACGCTGCAGGAATTGGAAATCGGCCAGCGCAGCGCGGTCGGAAACCTCCATGTCACCGCCTTTCATGTCGTGCATGACGATCGCGCCGGTCCCTGTCTCGGATTTCGGTTTGAAGCCGAAGGCAAGGTCATTGCTTTCTCGGGCGACACGCAGTGGACGGAACCTCTGATCGACGTCGGCCGCGATGCCGACCTGTTCATCTGCGAAGCCTATATGCGCGAGAAGGCAGTCACCGGGCATATGGCGCTGACCTTGCTCGAGCAGCATCTCGACCAAATTCGGCCGAAGCGGCTCATCCTGACCCATATGAGCAACGATATGCTGGCGCAGCGCAGCAAGCTTCCGTACGAGACCGCGGAAGATGGCATGATCGTCGAGCTATGAGGCCCTTTGTCGCGAGCTAAATGAACCGCACGGCATAGATCGGCGGCAAATGGGCGTTGATCAGCGCCCAGCGTTCACCGCCGTCATCGCCGGTCCACAATGCGCCGGTGGTCGAGCCCATGGCGAGCCCCTCGCCGCGCTCGTCGACATCGAACCCGTGCCGGAAGATCAGATTGTGGGCATCGCGCTGCGGCCATCAAACGATTGCCGCCTCGATCGCCGCCAACGCGGCATCCGCCTTCGAGCCGTCGGGTCCGCCGGCCTGCGCCATATCCGGCCGTCCGCCGCCGCCCTTGCCGCCAAGGACTTCGGCGCCCTTGCGCACGAGGTCAACCGCATTGAAGCGCTTAACGAGATCCTCGGTAACGCCAACCACGATGCCGGCTTTGCCATCGCCTGCAACCCCGACGATCGCGACGATGCCGGAACCGACCTGCTTCTTGCCCTCGTCGGCAAGGCTGCGCAGGTCTTTCAGGTCGATGCCTTCCACCGCCCGCGCCATCAGCTTCACATTGCCGACATTGCGGATGCCATCGGCGCCGTCGCTCTTGCCGCCGCCCATCGCCAGTTTTTTCTTGGCGTCGGACAGATCGCGTTCGAGGCGCTTACGCTCGTCAAGGAGCGCGGCAATACGGTTCGGCACGTCTTCGACCGGCACGCGCAACTCGGACGCCGTGGCTTTGGCAAGGCGGGCAAAATCATTCGCATTGGCGCGCGCGGTTTTCCCAGTCAGCGCCTCGATGCGGCGAACGCCAGAGGCAACGCCGGAATCGCCCACCACCGAAATGATGCCGATATCGCCAGTGCGCCTGACATGGGTGCCGCCGCACAATTCGACCGACCAGCCCATGGCATTGCCGCTGCCGTCGCCCATGGCGACGACGCGCACCTCGTCGCCGTATTTTTCACCGAACAGTGCGCGCGCGCCGGATTGCCGCGCATCGTCGAGCGCCATCACCCGCGTCGTCACCGGAGAATTCTGCAGCACCAGATCGTTGGCGATATCCTCGACGCGCTCGATTTCCTCGCCCGTAATCGGTTTCGGGTGCGAGAAATCGAAACGCAGCCGGTCGGGCGCCACCAGCGAGCCCTTCTGCGCGACATGATCGCCGAGCACTTGGCGTAGCGCCTCGTGCAAGAGATGCGTCGCAGAATGATTTCTGCGGATTGCGGCGCGGCGCGAGTGGTCAACCTCGAGCGCCAGCTCGGCCCCGGTTTTTAGCGTGCCTTGCTCGACCGTGCCGATATGGGCGAATATGTCGCCGGCATATTTTTGCGTGTCGGTGACTTTGAAACGTACACCGTCCCCGATCAGCACGCCGGTATCGCCGACCTGCCCGCCGGATTCACCGTAAAACGGCGTCTGGTTGAGCACCACCGCGCCGCTCTCGCCCTTTCCGAGCGCGGCAACTTCCTTGCCGTCCTTGACCAATGCCGACACGACGCCCTCGGCGCCTTCAGTCTCGTAACCAAGAAATTCCGTCGCGCCGCTTTTTTCGCGCAAGCCGAACCACACCGCCTCGTCGGCAGCTTCGCCGGAGCCGGCCCAGGAGGCGCGCGCCTTCTTGCGCTGCTCGTCCATGGCGTCGGTAAAGGCCGCAATATCGACGCTGATATCGCGCGGCCGCAGCGCGTCCTGCGTCAAATCAAGCGGAAAGCCGTAAGTGTCGTAGAGCATGAACGCGGTGACGCCGTCGAACATGTCGCCCTTCTTGAGCGACTTCGATGCTTCGTCGAGGATGGCAAGGCCGCGCTCCAGCGTGCGGCGGAAGCGGACCTCCTCCAGTTTCAGCGTCTCGCTGATCAGCGCCTCGGCGCGATGCAGTTCCGGATAGGCCTGGCCCATCTCGCGCACCAAGAGCGGCACGAGCTTCCACATCAGCGGATCTTTGGCGCCAAGGAGTTCGGCATGGCGCATGGCGCGGCGCATGATGCGGCGAAGCACGTAGCCGCGGCCCTCGTTCGATGGCAGCACGTCATCGGCGATCAAAAACGACGACGCGCGCAAGTGGTCGGCGATGACGCGATGCGAGGCTTTGCGCTCACCGTCAGGCTTGACGTGGGTGAGCTCAGCCACCGCCTCGATCAGCGCGCGAAACAGATCGATCTGATAATTATCGTAGGTGCCTTGCAGCACCGCAGCCATGCGCTCAAGCCCCATGCCGGTATCGATCGACGGCCGCGGCAGGTCGATCCGCTTGCCGTCCGGCAGCTGCTCGTACTGCATGAAGACGAGATTCCAGATTTCGGTAAAGCGATCGCCCTCCGCCTCCGGGCTGCCGGGCGGGCCGCCCCAGACTTTCTCACCGTGATCGTAGAAAATTTCAGAGCACGGGCCGCACGGCCCGGTTTCACCCATGCTCCAGAAATTGTCGCTGCCGGCAATGCGCAGAATCTTCTTTTCAGGAAGACCACTGATCTTTTTCCAGAGATTGAACGCCTCGTCGTCGTCGATATAGACAGTCGCCAGAAGCTTATCGGCGGAAACGCCGTACTCCTTCGTCACCAGATTCCAAGCCAGCTCGATCGCGCGTTCCTTGAAGTAATCGCCGAACGAGAAATTACCGAGCATCTCGAAGAAGGTGTGGTGCCGCGCGGTATAACCGACATTGTCGAGGTCGTTGTGCTTGCCGCCGGCGCGGACGCATTTCTGCGCCGTCACCGCGCGCGAATAGGGCCGCTTCTCCAGGCCGGTGAAGACGTTCTTAAACTGCACCATGCCGGCATTGGTGAACATCAAGGTCGGGTCGTTGCGCGGAACGAGCGGCGACGATGGCACGACTTCGTGTCCCTCGCGGGCGAAGTAGCCGAGGAAGGCCGACCTGATATCGTTGACGCCGCTCATTTAATGTCCCGAATTCCAAAGTCTTGCAGTGGGCCACTGTCTAACCAGACCCCGGTCGCCTGTCCAGAAAGCGGCCCTGGAAGTGGGCAATTCACAGCCGGTTTGATGTGCTCCGCTAAAGCATATATGCGCTGGAGCCGCGATGAACGAGCACAGCACCCCCCTCCCCGGCACTTTGCAGAACAACCTCCGTCAAGGCCGGTTCGTCATGACTGCCGAGCTGGCGCCGCCGGTCTCCTGCGACGCAGCCGAGCTCCTGGAAAAGGCCGCCGGGCTCAAGGGCCTGGCCGACGCGGTCAATATCACCGACGGCGCCGGGGCCCGTGCGCATATGAGCGCGCTCGCCGCATCGAGCCTTCTCGTCAGCGCCGGCATCGAGCCGATCCTGCAGATCACCTGCCGCGATAAGAACCGCATCGCCCTGCAAAGTGAGATGATGGGGGCGGCTGCGCTCGGCATCCGCAACCTTCTCCTCCTTACCGGCGACGACCCGAAGGCCGGCGACCAACCCGACACCAAGCCGGTGTTCGACATCGATTCAAAGACGCTGATCGAGACCGCGCGCCGGATGCGCGACGACGGCACACTGCCCACCGGCCGCAAGGTGGGCGGCAAGGCCGAGTTCTTCATCGGCGGCGCCGACATGCCGATGGATCCGCCGGCCGGCTGGCAGCCGAATGCGCTCCTCGGCAAGGTCAAATCCGGTGCGCAATTCGCCCAGACCCAATTCTGCATGGACGCGGCAATCGTGCGCCGCTATGTCGGTGCGCTCGAAGCCGCCGGCATCACCAAACAGCTTGCCATCCTCATCGGCGTCAATCCGCTGCGCTCGGCCAAGTCCGCGGCGTGGATGAAAAGCCATCTCTTCGGCACGATCATTCCCGATGCCTTTATCGAGCGGCTGGAAAAATCGCGCGACCCGGCGCGCGAAGGCGTCCGTATCTGTATCGAACTGATCGAAGAACTGTCGACCATCCCCGGCGTCGCCGGCGTGCACATCATGGCGCCGGGCAACGATGCCGCGATACCGGAAGTGATTATGGCGGTGAGGTCACGGATACGAGACGTCGCGCGGTGATCGGTTCATCTCTCTTCCACAGATTTCACAGTCAAAGCCATATCAGGTTTCTCTTGCTGGATCGCCGCCAGAGGCGCGCGGATGTTGCAGATCACACCGTTCGATGCATAGACGAGGGCAACGCCGCCTCCGAATTCCGCGGCGAGCGCGGACTCAATCAGCCGTGAGCCAAAGCCCTTGCGGATGGGCGGCTTAACTGGTGGTCCATCACTTTCGGTCCACCGCATCCGCAGCTCCGCCTTTCCAGGATTGGAGGCTTCCACCTGCCACGAAATCTCGATGTGCCCTCCCGGCACCGAGAGCGCGCCGTATTTCAGCGCATTGGTGCAGAGCTCATTGAGCGTCATCGCAAAAAGAAGGGCACTGCGCGATGACAGGCGAACCGACGGCCCTTTGACGTTGAAGCGGGCGACGTCGGCGGCCGCGAACGTATCGACCGCCGATCTCACGATGTCGACGAGGTCGGCGCCAGCCCAACCCTCTTCGGTGAGAACGTCATGCGCTTTCGACAGCGCCATCAGCCGCGCCGTCAAGGCGGAGCGAGCGTCTTTCATTGAAGAGCCGTCTTGCAGGGTCTGGATTGCCAATCGCCTGCACGGTCGCCAGCGTGTTTTTCACCCGGTGGTTCAGTTCATTGGCGAGAAGCTTGAGATGCTCCTCATTGGCGCGCAGCGTCTCGACCAGACGGTGACGCTCTGTGACGTCGTTACAGACCACCAGCACGCCGCCAACTCCGCGGCTGCATTCGGCGTAAACCCACCCTTCAAAGGCATGGCATAGCGCTCAATACGTTGCCGTGCGGCCAAACCCGGATGGCCCATCGATCCCTGCTCAATCACCTAATGAGCCGCCAGCTAACATAAAGACTCATAATCCAGGTCGCGAATGATCTAAATCAAATCTAGGGCCCGCAGCGTGAACGGTTGCCCGCAACGCGGCTCAGTTGACCCGCACGAACGTGGGTTAACCAGAACAATGAGAAAGCCGCGCCCGACGCCTAATCGTAATTCGACATGCGCAGCGGGGCGCTTTGGCCGCCGTCCATGTCGATCGCCGTCCCGTGCAGCCAGCGGCCGCGTGGCGAGACGACAAAACGCACCATACCCGCGACATCCTCCGGCGTGCCGAAGCGCGTGATGTCGAGGTCCTGCCGATGTCGCTCGGTGGCAGCCGCCTCGTCGAGCCCAGTCTTTTTCATGATCCGATCGAGCCGGCCGCGGAAGCGATCGGTCTTCACCGAACCGGGATTGACGGCGTTGACCTGGACGCCCTCGCGTTTGCCGAGATCGGCGAGTGCCTTCATGAAGGCGAGCATCGCGGCAACCACCGCTGCGCCGACCATGGCGTCGGCCACTGGCGCGCGCGGACTGGTGCCGGCGATGAACACCACCGACCCCTTGCCCCCCTTGAGCAGCGGCCACGCCAACCGGCTTAAGCCCACATGCGCGAAGAATTTCAGATCGAACGCGTCGCGCCATTCCTGCTCGCTTTGCGCAAAAAAGCCGCCGCGCTTCGTCGCGCCGGCATTGTTGACCAGGATATCGAGACGGCCGAAATCGCGTGTCAGCGCGTCGATCAGCCCTGCGGGCTCCGTGTCCGCCGTCAAATCGGCGGCGTGGATTGCCGCCTTGCGGCCGAGCGCACGGACCTCCTCCGCCACGCTTTCCAGGGCGTTGCAGTTGCGCGCCGTAAGCATGATGTCGCAGCCGGCCGAAGCGAGCTCAAGCGCAATGCCGCGGCCGATGCCGCGGCTCGCGCCGGTTATCAGTGCGACTTTACCGGCGAGCTCGCTCACGCTCGGTCCACCCCCTCCCCAATTTCCACTGTCCGGATATCCACTTCCGATTTCAGCGTCCGATGCACGGGGCACTTGTCGGCGATTTCGAGAAGCTGCTTGCGCTGCTGCGCAGTGAGATCGCCTTCAAACGCGATGGCGCGATCGATACGATCGATCCTGCCTTCCTTGGTTTCGCATTCGGCGCAGTCGGTGGCGTAAATCTTCTCGTGATGCAGACGGACCTGTGTGCGCGTGAGCGGGATCCGTTTGAGATCGGCATAGAGCCGCACCGTCATCGACGTGCAGGCGCCGAGCGCCGCCAATAGCAGATCGTAAGGGCCGGGACCGCTGTCGAGGCCACCGTCCTTCACGGGCTCATCGGCAAGCAGACGGTGATCGCCGAGAATGACCTCCTGCTGAAACTTGCCGCGGCGCGTCTCGCGTACCTGCACGGTGCCGGGCGGCGTGTCCGTCGTCACTCGCGCATCAACCGCCATGTCGAGGTAGCGGTCGGCCCACGACGCGATGACGCGCGCGACATAGACCGCGTCCCCGGCATTGCTGATCAGATGATCGGCGCCCGCCAGCGAGATGAAGCTCTTGGGATGCTTGGCCGCGATGAAAATGTGGCTGGCATTATCGATGCCGACCGTATCGTCAGTCGGCGAATGAAAGACCAAGAGCGCCTTATGCAGCCGGCCGATATGCTCGCCGAGATTCTGCTGGTTGATGTCTTCCAGGAAGCTGCGACGGACCTTGAACGGCCGCCCGGCAAGCGTCACCTGTACTTCGTCCTTGTCACCGATCTCGGCGATCTTCTCGCCGAATAGTCCGACAACGTGCGCGGGATCGAACGGCGCCGCGATGGTGACGACGGCCTTCGCCTCCGGCACGCGATGCGCGGCGGCCAGCACCGCGGCGCCCCCGAGGCTGTGGCCGATCAGGATCGCCGGAGCGGCGAGCGTCCGCCGCAAATGATCGGCGGCGGCGACGAGGTCGTCGACATTGGACGAAAACGTGGTGTTGGCGAATTCGCCTTCGCTGGCGCCGATCCCGGTGAAGTCGAAACGCAGCACGGCAATGCCGTAGAGCTTGAGCCCTTCGGCAATGTGGCGCGCCGCGCGATTGCTCTTGCCGCAGGTGAAGCAGTGCGCGAACAGCGCTACCGCGCGTGCCGGCCCGTCCGGCCGGTCGAGTAGCGCTGCGAGGGTTTGGCCCTGGGCATTGCGGAAATCGAATTTCTCGGCGGGCATGGTCGCCTCCTCGGTCCGCTACCCTAAGCCTGTTTTACGACCACGGCGCGGCGCGTGAGACGAATAACAAAGCGCCGAATAACAAAGAAGGGCCGCCCTTGCGGACGACCCTTCCATTGTCGAGCCGTGGCCCGGTTGCGTCGGCGCTCTTCTGCCTAACGCGCGTGAGCCCGGTGGCGGTTAGGCCATCTAGGCGAGGACCTCGGCAGAGGCGAGGATCCAGTTCACGGATGCCGGCGACCGCGGCGATAGACAATGAGACACTGGATCACCTCCTTTCGGTTGTTGACGAAGGCCCCCAATATAACGGCTTCATGGCGATTCGGAAGTCCACCTCACTCGACGGCAAGGCAGCGAGTTACCGTCCCAACCCGCGCATCGCCGCATCCAGCCCCTCGATGGTCAGCGGATACATCCGCCCGCCCAGAATTTGCCGCATCACGCGGATCGAGGCGGTGGTGTCCCACTCGCGCTCGGGCACCGGATTGAGCCAGACGCAGGACGGATAGGTCGCGGCGACACGGGCCATCCACACCTGGCCAGCCTCTTCGTTGAAATGCTCGACCGAGCCGCCCGGCGCGACGATCTCGTATGGCGACATCGAAGCGTCGCCAACGAAGATCACTTTGTAGTCGTGCGGATAGGTATGCAGCACATCCCAGGTCGGCGTCGTCTCGGTCCAGCGCCGCGCGTTCTGCTTCCACACTTTCTCGTAAAGGCAGTTGTGGAAATACAGATGCACCAGATGCTTGAACTCGGTCTTGGCCGCTGAGAACAATTCCTCGGTCGCCTTGACGTGCCAATCCATCGAGCCGCCGACGTCGAGGAACAAGAGTACCTTGATGGTGTTGTGTCGCTCAGGCCGCATCAAAATGTCGAGATAGCCCTTGTGCGCCGTGCCCTTGATGGTGCCGTCAAGATCGAGTTCGTCGGGCGCACCGGTGCGCGCGAATTTGCGCAGGCGGCGCAGCGCAATCTTGATGTTGCGGGTGCCGAGTTCGACGTCGCCGGCGAGATCCTTGAAGCCGCGCTTGTCCCAGACTTTCACGGCGCGGAAATTGCGGTTCTTGTCCTGGCCGATGCGCACGCCTTCGGGATTGTAGCCATAGGCGCCGAACGGCGATGTGCCGGCGGTGCCGATCCATTTCTTGCCGCCCTGGTGGCGCCCCTTCTGTTCGGCAAGCCGCTGGCGCAGCATTTCCAGAAGCTTTTCCAGGCCGCCGAGCGCCTCGATCTGCTTCTTCTCATCCTCGGTGAGATATTTTTCCGTCAGCTTCTTGAGCCATTCGACCGGAATTTCGGCGGTCAGCGCGTCTTCGACGAGATCGAGCCCCTTGAACACATGGCCGAACACGCGATCGAACTTGTCGAGATTGCGCTCGTCCTTCACCAGCGCCGCGCGCGACAAATAGTAAAAGTCCTCGACGCGGCGCGAGGCGACATTCTTCTCCATCGCCTCCATCAGCGTGAGATATTCGCGCAGCGTCACCGGCACGCCGGCCGCTTTAAGCTCGTGGAAGAAGGTCGCGAACATAAGCCCATTCTAGTCCCAGCCGGTGCGCTGTCGCTATCGCTGGGAAGGCGGCCTTTTGTCTGCAAACCCTTGGCACACCAGTGAAATTCTCCGGATAAAGATATATCTTTCGTTATAACTCTGTGTGATCTATCTAAAGATATATCTTGTGTACATGGAGAATTGAAAATGCACGGACATTGTGACACTTACGGCGGCCGCTGGGCGGCAGGCCGGCATCATCGACGCCGCTTCGGCGGCAGTTTCGGCGGACGTCATGGCGGCGGACGTGGCGACATGAACCCCGACGATCTGCGCGCCGGGCGCATGCTGGCGCAGGGCGATTTGAGGCTCGTCGCGCTGGCGCTGATCGCGCAGGCGCCGCGGCACGGCTACGAAATCATCAAGCTGGTGGAGGAGAAAACCGCCGACTGGTACTCGCCGAGCCCCGGCATCGTTTATCCGACGCTGACTTACCTGGAGGAAGCGGGCTACGTGACCGCGGCGGCCGAAGGCTCAAAAAAGCTCTACACCATTACCGATGAAGGTCGCGCTCATCTCGAGACCAATCGCGATCTCGCCGACGTAGTGCTCGATCGGCTCACCTCGCTCGGCGAACGCGTCGATCGCTGGCGGCGCACCGCACGCGGCGAACGCGAGGATCGACGTACGCTGCCGCCGCTGGTCGAGGCCGCCTTCGTTCATTTGCGCGAGACCGTAGGCAAGCGCCTTGAAGGCGACGCCGAAGCCGAAGCGAGCCTCGTCGAAATTCTCGCACGCGCCGACGCGGAATTGCAGCGAAGAAGCTAAGCCGGCTCAAGATCAGCGCCCGGAAGCCTCCGGCGTGTGGACATGCTCCGGCCGGATACCGACGCCGAGAAGCCGCGCCGGAATGCGGCGCAACACCGGAAAAAAGCTGAAGAGCTTGAAGAACAACGGCGGCTTCGGCCGCCGCTGACTGTCCATGCTGAGCACGCGGCTAATCACCCGCTTCTGAATATTGAGCTGCAGCCACTGCGTGAAACGCACCGGCAGCGTACGACGATCCTGGATCGCTTGCAGGTCCTCGTCCGTGACTGCGCCGCGTGCAAGCGGACCGGCCAACCGGTTGCCGGCGGCGACCGCGTCTTGCACCGCCATATTGATGCCGACGCCGCCGATCGGCGACATCGCATGCGCGGCATCGCCGATGCATAGTAAACCCGGCCGCCACCATTTTTCCAGGCGATCGACGGTGACGCTCAGGAGCTTGATGTCGTCCCAGCTTTTCAATTCGCCGATCCGGTCGGCAAGAAAAGGCGACATGTCGACAACCCGTTGGCGGAACGCTTCAAGCCCTTCCGCCTGGATTTTTTCGATGCCGCCCTTCTGGATGACATAGGCGCACTGCCAGTAATCGCCGCGGTCGAGCATGATCATCATTCTGCCGGCCTCGACATGGCCGAAGGTATCCGCCGTGTCGTCGGCCTTACGCGATACGCGAAACCACAGCACGTCCATCGGCGCACCGTAATCCTCACTCGTGAAACCTGCTTTTTCGCGCACGGTGGAATGCCGGCCGTCACAGCCCACGACCAGATCGGCGCGGATGGTCAGCGTGCCGTCCGCGGTCTTGGCACGCAGTCCGACGACCCGGCCGCCCTCTTCGATCAAATCGGTCGCCTCCGCCGTCATGTGCAGGTCGAAGGTCTTGTAGCGTTTGCCCCGCTCGGCCAGAAAATTGAGGAAATCCCATTGCGGCATCAAGGCGACATATTTGCAGTGGGTCGGCAGATGGCGGAAATCGATCATTGTCAGATGCTCGGTGCCGATCTGACCGCTCAGGGTCTCGATCTTCTGATGCGGCAGTTTGAGGAATTCGTCGAGCAAGCCCAGCTCGTGCATCAGCTCAAGCGTCGCGGGATGCACGGTGTCGCCGCGAAAATCCCGGAAGAAATCGGCGTGCTTTTCCAGCACCACGACTTCGACCCCGGCGCGCGCCAACAGGAAACCGAGCATCATTCCGGCAGGGCCGCCGCCGGCAATGGCGCATTTTGTGGCAATTGACGAATCCGGCATGGATAGAATTTGCGTGCGGCAACAGCTTGCGACAAGGGGGCCGCGAGGTCTATCCATTGACGTTCGTGATGCCGCCCTCACATTTCCGCCGCATGCCGGGTGCTAGAAGGAACTACCGTTCGCTCGCACCCACAAAAATGCGCTTTTCCCTCATTCTAGCTTTGTCGCTCGCCACCATGCCGCTCAGCGGAGCATTGGCGCAGGCGCCCCCGATTCCTGCCCCGCCCGCCGGAACGGCTACGCCCCCCGCGGCTCCCGCCGCGCCACTTGCGGGAACCGGAGATTTCCACATCGTCTGGGAAGTCAAGGACCGCTTTCGCCTGTTTCGTAACGAAGCCGATTTTCTGCGGCTGGCGGCGGCGAGCCGCGGCGACGGGGTTCTTGCCGCCGAAGATCGGCTCGAACGCGCGACCGACGGCCTTGGCTGGGCCAAAGATGTCGTAGCCAATCTGTGCCTCGATAATTCCGGCAATCTGGTAGAGACCTGCGAACGCGACGGTGTGCGCGAGAATTACCTGACGCCGAGCGACCATCCCATCGGCGTAACGCTTTCCGGGCCGGCACCTCAGGATGCAAGCTGCGTCTGGAGCTTCGACAGCGGCAACGGACCGTCGCAGCAGACCACCGTGCCGTGCGATCAGGAGGTCAAGTTGCGCGTGCCTTCGGGCCGCACCATTGTCGCCTCAGTCGATATCCCGCTCGGCGACGGCACGGCGCAACGCGTCTCGACCGAGATCGCCGTGCGCGACGTCCTGGTCGCCGGGCTTGGCGATTCCATCGCCGCCGGCGAAGGCAACCCCGACAGGGCGGTGGAGCTCGACGGCGGCTTCTGCTTCAAGCGGTTTCTCAGCGGCGGCTTCAGCCAGTATTTCCGGCCAAGCCGCGCCGGCTACGAGGACGATCGTTCCTGCGAAAACGGACCGTCGAGCCCGACTGCGGCAAGAGACTGGGACCGCCACGGGGCGCGCTGGATGAATCCCGCCTGCCATCGGTCGCTATACAGCTATCAGGTGAGGACGATGCTGGCGTTGGCGATCGAGCAGCCGCATCTGGCCGTGACTTTGGCCCCGCTCGCCTGCACCGGCGCGACGATCGGCGCCGGCATGTTCGCCGGACAGCGTGCCGACGATTGCCCGTGGGTGGTCGGCATCGAAACATGCTCGGGCACCGCACCGGCGCAGTTTACCGAACTCAGAGACGTCATGGCGGCGGTCCACCGCCAGGATCCCAAGCGCAACCTCGACATGGTGCTGTTGACGATCGGCGCCAATGACGTGAATTTTGCCGGGCTCGTCGCCAACGTCATTGTCGACTCAACGACGGAACGGATCCTGCTCAAGCAGGGCGGTGCCATCGCCAGCGTTGCCGACGCGACAAAATCCCTCGAGGGGGATTTGCCGGACGAATTCTCGCAACTGCGTACGGCGCTCAAGCCGTTCGTCGGCGGCAATCTCGACCGCGTTGTTTTTGTTTCCTACCCAAATCCGGCGATGCAGGCGCAAGACAAGCCGTGCCCGGGTAGCCGCGATGGCCTGGACGTGCATCCGGCTTTCGGCGCGGATGCCGAGCGGCTGCGCACCGCGGCGCAGTTCGTAGAAACTAAATTTTTGCCCGATATCCGAGCGCTCGCGACCTGCGAAGGTAATAGGAGCTGTCGCAATCCGCCGACCGACGGTATGACATTTGTCGACGGTCATCAGGCCGAATTCGTCCGGCACGGCATGTGCGTGCGCGCCTCAAGTGATCCAGAATTCGATCGCAATTGCTTTTTGACCAACGGCAACAGTTTTCAGACCGATCCGAACGCCGCCCCCGACAACCCGATGGCCTGCGGCGAGCCGCCCAGCGGCTACAAGCCTTACGCCTCGCGGGCGCGCTGGATCAGGACCGCGAACGACAGTTATTTCACCGCCATGACCTACCCCGAGGGCATGCCGGCGATCTTGAAACCGAGCGACATCCACGATGCGCTGTGGGGCGTGCTCAGCGCGGTCTATGGCGGCGCCGTGCACCCCACCGCCGAAGGCTACGCCGCCATGGCGGACGCCGCATTGCCAGCTGTGCGCGGGGTGCTCGGACTAGAGGCCCCGCCTGCAGTTCAAGCCCAACCGCTGCCGCCGGCAACCGCGCCCGGACCCGCGCAGCTCGGTGCTCCGGCGCCACAACCCGGCACCCCGCCAGCCGGCGCGGCGTCGCCGGCGCGGACGCCGTAATCAGGTCGCAGCGCGGGCGGGAGGGCGCTCCGGCGCAACGCCAAGCTTCTTCTGCAGGCTGGTGGACGACGTGGTGTACTGAAACACCAGCCGCTTTTCCGGATAGACGTAATGGTAGGCCTTCTGCGCCATCAGCGCCCCTTCATGGAAACCTGAAAGAATGAGCTTGAGCTTGCCGGGATACCAGTTGATGTCGCCGATGGCGAAAATGCCGGGGATTGAAGTCTCGAAAGCTGCGGTATCGACGGGGATCAATTCGTTGTTCTTGAGCTCAAATCCCCAGTTGGCGACCGGCCCGAGCTTCATCGTCAGGCCAAAGAACGGCAGCAACGCATCGCAGGCGATTTCGAAAGCCGAGCCGTCGTTGGTCTTGACCATGGCCTTACCGATCTGACCGTCGCCGCCGACCAGCGCCGTGACTTGCCCGACGACGAGATCGATTTTGCCGTCCCCGACGAGCGCCATCATCTTATTGACGCTATCGGGCGCGGCGCGGAATTCGCTGCGCCGATGCAACAGCGTGAGATGACTGGCGAGCGGGGCGAGATTGAGCGTCCAGTCGAGCGCGCTGTCGCCGCCGCCGACGATGAGAACGCGCTTGTCGCGGAACGCCTCCATCTTACGGACCGCATAGTGCACCGATGTGCCCTCATAGGCCTCGATGCCGGGAATCGGCGGACGCTTGGGCTGGAACGAACCGCCGCCGGCAGCGATGACGACAATCTTACTCTCGAAGACCTTGCCTTGGTCAGTCGTCACGCGGAACAGCGGATCGCCGATCTTTTCCACCGTCTCCACCATTTCGTTCAAATGAAATTGCGGATTGAATGGCTTGATCTGCTGCAACAGCCCGTCGACTAGTCCGTGCGCGCTTGTAAAGGGAATGCCGGGGATGTCGTAGATCGGCTTCTCTGGATAGAGCTCGGCGCATTGGCCGCCGATCTTGTCGAGAATGTCGATGAGATGACATTTCATGTCGAGCAGGCCAAGCTCGAATACCGCGAACAGGCCGATTGGTCCGGCGCCGATGATGACAACATCGGTCTTGATAGGTTCACTCATAGCGTATCCGTAATTTCGCTTAATCGATGGGTTGATGGGGTGGCGAGTGTCTAGCCTGCGCCAAGCGGCAGGGGAAGGCTCAATTCCGCGGCCGGAATGCCAGCCGGTCGCGTCCAGATTGTTCCAATTAAGCTTGCCGATCCGGCGTGCGCACGGTGAGGCCGTCGAAATCCTCGCGGACCTTGATCTGGCACGACAGGCGCGAATTCGGCTGAACATTGTAGGCGAAATCGAGCATGTCCTCTTCCATCGGCGAAGGCTCGCCGACCTTATCGCGCCAAGCCTCTTCGATATAGACGTGGCAGGTCGAGCAGGCGCAGGCGCCGCCGCATTCCGCCTCGATCTCAGGCACCGCATGCTTGATCGCCGTCTCCATGACCGTGGAACCGACGTCGCTTTCAACCGTGCGAGCCGTGCCACGGGAGTCGATGTATGTGATCTGAACCATGTCGGGATGCGCGAAAAGGGGATCGGCTTAATCGGAGAAGTAATAGTAAGCGGTTTTGCCGCTCTGTTCTATCGGCTCGCGCCGCGGCGCGCCAGTGCGGGAGTTTCGGCCGGGATCAGCGTCCGCGGCTGAAATCGGCCAGCAGCATCGTCAGGCGTGTGCCGATTGCGGCGCTGGCCTCGAGGCTTGCGGTCTTAAGTTCGTCGATTGCTCCTGCCAAATCGTGTCCGGAATCATGCCGGGATGCGTCTTCGCCGCCATTCTCGCCGGCTGCCTGTTCCAGAAGCTCGGCTGCCCGCGCCACGCGCCATGCGCCGATTCCGCGCGCCGAACCCTTCAGCGTATGAGCGGCTGCGGCAGCCAAAGGCGGCAGGGCATTGACGATGCGATCGAGCAAGATCGTCGTCTGCCGCAGGAACAGTTCGAGGACCTCCCGTTCCAACCGGCGATCGCCGAGCGTCATTCGCTCAAGATGGATCTCATCGATGGCGGCTACCTTGCGGTCGTCCTCCGCCGCGGTCATCAAGCGTGACGCAGTCATGGCGCTCTCCCGCCGAACCTGCATTGCTGGGCTCGGTCCTATTTTTCACACACGGCCACCACAACACAAATGGCTTACGGAACAGGGAAATAAGCCGCGTTCTTTCATGCCGAGAGTAAGCAAACTCTTACCCGGAGCAGGCTCACCGGGCATTCGATCCCACCGGCGCTTGGCCCAACGGCGGCCGCATTTTTGGCACAACGATGACTAGGGTAAACAACTCGTTAACGATGATTAAAGGGACGTTACCGAACCGGTTTTCTTCGATCTGCCAGATCGATAGGATGCGCGCTCCTAGTACGACGCGAGGGCTTGTTGGGGACGCCCTGGGAACCGACGAGGATTCAAAGATCACGCGCTCGTGGCGCGGCCTGAACGCTACGCTGAGCGCTGACCTCGGCGTTTTTGGGCCGTCCTAGTCAAGCGTAACACGCGAGGCGACGACTGATATGGCCAACTACCCGAAGAAAATGAAGGATCCGACCGAAGCGGCGCTGTCGGCGATCCAGGAAGCCCTTAATCTCCAGCAGGATGAAGAGCAGGCCGCGAGCCAGCCCGAAGGCATGGCCGATCTTCTGTCCGGCCCCGCCCAAAGCCGTGCGCCCAGCGCGCCGGTCGCGCCCGCGAGCGACGAGATGTTCGATTCCGACGCGGTCGGTAGCCGCGATCTCGCCGGACCCGCGGCGCGCGCCGCCAATGACGACCAGCAATCGATCGGCCAGATCCTGCACGCACTGCAGCGCCGGCCGGCGCGCTCGTCCTATTTCGTCGCCACTGCGTTTTCCGCCGCCTGGATTGTCGGCTGTCTGTCGCTGTCGTTCGCCTATCTGTCGGATATCAATGCCGCGCTCGGGCCCGGCCGGTCGCCGATCGCACTGATGATCGGCCTCGGCGCCGCCGCGTTGCTGCCGATCATCTTCTTCTTCAGCGTCGCGCACATGGCCTGGCGCGCCCAGGAGCTGCGCTTGATTGCCCAGTCGATGGCTCGGGTCGCCATGCGGCTTGCCGAACCCGAGAGCGTGGCCCGGGATTCCATCGTCACCGTCGGCCAAGCCATCCGGCGCGAGGTCGCCGCCATGGGCGACGGCGTCGAGCGGGCGCTGGCGCGGGCGAGCGAACTCGAAGCTCTGGTGCAGAACGAGGTGGCGGCGCTCGAACGCACCTATAGCGACAACGAAGTGCGGATACGCGGGCTGCTGCAGGATCTCGCGAGCCAGCGCGACACGCTGGTCGGCCAGGCCGAGCAGGTTCGCTCCGCGATCAATAATGTCCACGTCGACCTCACGCAGGACCTTTCCACGATCAGCGACTTGGTCGGCCAACAGGTCAACGAGGCGGCGCAACGCATCACGCAAGCCCTGGCCGAGCGCGGCGAGCACATTACGCTGACGCTTGGCCAGATCGGCGACGGCATGGTCGCGGAATTGAGCGAGCGCGGCGGCGATCTGTTGGATCGGCTGGAAGCGGCCAGCACCGAGACCACGCAGGCGATTTCTTCGGCCAGCGAGCGGCTCAGTTCGAGCCTCGACTTCAAGACCAATCACATCGGCGAGGAATTCGCGGAGATCGCAACTGGGCTGGAAGATATGATGACTGCCCGGCTCGACCGGGTCGCCGAATCATTTTCTGAGAAGTCGCTCGCGGTGGTCGATCTGATGGTCGAACGATCGCAGGAGCTGACCGAAGCTATCGTCGAAACCTCGAACCAGCTCGCGGAGACGATCGCGATCCGCGCCGAAGAGGTCAACAGCACGCTCAAATCTTCGGGCGAATCGCTCATTGTCGATCTCGATCTGCGCGGCAGCGAGGTGGCGAACAAGCTGCAAGAGACCGGCAGCCACATCGCCGAGACGCTGATTTCGCGGTGCACCGCGATGACCGATCAGGTCCGCGAGAGCGCCGAGCACGTCGCCGGCGTCATCGCCACGCGCAATGACGCGGTGAAGGAAATGCTGGCGACGCGCCTTGCGGCCTTCGAGGAGATGTTCAATCACACCGGCGCGGAGCTCGGCGAACGGATCGCGCGCGACTCCTCGACGCTCGGCAATCTGATCACCCGGCATCTCGCCGAATTCGATCGCACGGTGAAGACCTACGGCTCCGAGCTCGTCGAACGGCTCGGCGCGCGCACACAGGACGTGTCCGAGTCGATGCGCACTTACGTCGACAGCTTCGATAATCGCGTCACCGCGAAGGCGAATGAAGTCACCACTGCTCTCGATCAGCGCCTGGGGCGTTTCCAGGAGGCGCTGGACAGTCGCTCGCAGACCCTCACCGATGCACTGTCGGCGCGCGTGGTCGATATCTCCAAAACGCTCGCCGACGGCAGCAAGGAGGTCGCCGCCGAAGTCGACAAGCGCATCAGCGACGTCACGACGCTGATCGACGCGCGCGCAGTCAAGCTCGCCGACACGCTCGGGGAGCGGATCGCAACGATCGATTCGACGCTCGGCAAGGGGGCGCTTGACGTCGCCAACACGCTCGACGGCCGGATCGGCCAGTTGGAGCAGCTTTTGATCGGCCGCGCCGATGCCGTCGTGCACCAGCTCGAGCTGAGCAGCCGTAGCGCCGCCGATTTGCTCAATTCGCGCATGGAGCAGCTGTCGGAATCGATCAAGTCGAATTCGACCAGTGCCGAGCGCGCGCTCACGCAACTGGCGGCCAACACCACCGAAGCGCTCGGCAAGAGCGCGGCGGCGAGCATGGCGGCGACCGAAACGCTCAACCGCAGCGCCGCGGAAGCGACGGTCGCGCTTAACCGCAGCGCCGGCGCGCTGAGCAACACGATCACCAAGAGCGCCACCGCCGCCAACGAAACGATCGGCAAGACCACGACCACCGCCGGCGACGTTCTCGCCAAGTGCGCTGGCGTCGTCAATGAAACGATCGGCAAGGCGATGGCCGGCGCGGCCGATCTCCTCGCCAAGAGCGCCACCAGCGCCAATGAGACGATCGGCAAGGCGACCACCACCGCCTCCGATCTTCTGATCAGGAGCACGCAGACCAGCGCCGACGCGATCGGCCGCAGCGTCAACGACGCCGAGCGCAAACTGGTCGGTATGAGCACCGAGGTCTCGCGTAATCTCGTCGGCAAGGCCAACGAGATCCACACCGCCATGACGCAACGCGTCGACGACATGGCGCGGGTGCTTGACCAGAACTCCAACGGGCTGATCGTGGCGCTCACCGGCAAAGGCGAGCAGTTTGCCGGCGAGGTGTCTCGCGCTACCGATCAAGCGGTCAAGGCGATCGACGCCAAGGGCTTCGTCTTCACCCAGACCATGATGGACAAGAGCGAAGAAATCGCCCGCCTGATCAACGACGCAAGCCTCAGCGCCACCGGCACGATCACCCGCACGCTCGGCCAGCTGCAGGAAGGCGCCGCCGGCGTCACCGAAGCCGCCAAGCTGACGATAAGCCGGACGCTCGAGGAATTGCAACGGGCGACCAAGGGCGCCATCGAGGAATCCAAGCAGACCGCGGCGGCGACGGTGGCGGAGATGATGGAGACGCACACCATGCTGCGCTCCGATTCCACCGCTTTGTTCGAGCGCCTGCGCGAGGCCAATATCCTGCTCCAGGAAGTGCTCAGCGGCGCTCAGGAGAATATGAACTCGATCGAGCACACCATGGCCGCGCGCGTGTCCGAATTTGTCGCGGCCATGAGCGACCTCTCTAGCAAGAGCGGAGCGACCACCGCCAAGGTCGAACAGCATCTCGGCACGTTCAACAACGTCACCGCCAAGGTGCTGCACGACCTCGGCGACTTGGCGGACCAGTTCAGCTCGCATGGCCGGACGCTGGCCGACGCGGTCGAGTTGCTGGACACGAGCAACCGGCGGACCGACGAGTCGATCGCCACGCGACACGCCACTATCGAGGCCCTGGTCTCGACGCTCGACGCGCGCACCGAGGATTTCGGCCAGCGCCTGGAGCGTTTCTCCGGCCTGCTCGACGAATCGCTCGACACCGCGGCGGCGCGGGCGCGCGAGATCGCCGGCATCATCGCCGAGAGCAGCAACGAAAGCGTCCAATCGATCGAGCAGCAGTACGAACTGGTGCGCAAGACCTCCGACGAAGAGCGGTTGCGCACCAGCGAGGCGCTCAACTCGATTTACGACGAGGCCTCCAGCGAAGCGCAAGCCATGTTCACCCAGAGTGCGGGCCGCTTCACCGAGATCATGGAAGGCATGAAGCAAATGGCGGCAGAGATGCAGCGCGAGCTCGACACCACGCGCACCGAGCTGCGCCGCGGCATTCTCGAACTGCCGCAAGAGACCGCCGAGAGCACGGCGCAAATGCGCCGCGTCATCGTCGATCAGATCGAGGCATTGGCCGAGCTCAATCGCATTGTCGCTCGCCACGGCCGCTCGCTCGATGCCGCCGAACCGGCGCGGCGCGACGCCGAGCCGTTGTTTGCCGCCGGGGGCGGACGCGCGCCGACCCGCCCGATACGGGCCGAGGTCGCCGCCGCCCCGCCGCCGCAAACGCCGACACCCCCGCGCGATATCACCGGCGCGCCGACGCGGCGGGGCAATCCGCCCAATTTGAGCCCGGTACAAGGCGGCAAGGACGAAAACGCGGCCCGCAACGGCGGCTGGCTGTCCGATCTTCTCACGCGCGCCTCGCGCGACGACAGTCCATCGATTGCACCGCCCGGCGGCCGCGAGCCGTCGCGGGGCGAGTCGAGGAGCGAAGAGCGCCTGCAGCGCGACAGCGTCGATTCGATCGATTCACTTTCGGTGGATATCGCGCGGATGATCGACCACGACGCCGCCGCCGATCTGTGGGAGCGCTATAAGCGCGGCGAGCGCGGCGCTTTCACCCGGCGCCTCTATACGCAGCCGGGCCAGAAGGCATTCGACGAAATTCGCAACAAGTACCGGTCCGATCCCGAATTCCGCCAGACCGTCGAGCATTACATCCACGAATTCGAACGGCTGCTCGACGATGTTTCGCGGGGCGATCGCGGTCCGGCAGTGGCCCGCAACTATCTGATTTCCGACACCGGCAAGGTCTACACCATGCTGGCCCATGCGGCGGGTCGCTTCGACTGAAGCATCGCCTTTAGCGGTGCAGGTCAAACACTGGGCAACACCGCGCCGCGAATGCCCTTGCTTGCCACGCAATCGCGGCGCTACCGTTGCGACATGATCGGCGCAGGTTGGGCGCCATGGTTAGTGCGCATGGTTGGTGCGATGGATGCTCCGGTAGCACTGCCCACTGCCGCGGACGTCGATGAGGCGGCGCGGCGCCTGGCCGGCGTTGCGCTCCATACGCCGCTCCTGACCTCGGCCGCGCTCGACGCCATGACCGGCGGCCGCGTTTTTCTCAAGGCCGAGACCTTACAGCGCACCGGTTCGTTCAAATTCCGCGGCGCCTACAACAAGCTCGCCGCGATTGCGCCGGAGCGACGCGGCGGCGGCGTGGTGGCGTACTCTTCCGGCAATCATGCGCAGGGCGTCGCCGCGGCGGCGCGGCTCCTCGGCATGCGCTGCGTCATCGTGATGCCGCGCGATGCGCCGCGCGCGAAGCTCGAGCGCACCGCGGCGCTCGGCGCCGAAATCGTGCTCTACGACCGTGCGCATGACGACCGCGAGGCCATCGCCGCCGACATCGCCGCGCGGCGCGGCGCCATCCTGGTACCGCCTTATGACGATGCGTTGATCATTGCCGGCCAGGGCACCGCCGGCCGCGAAATCATCGAGGATCTTGGCGCGCTCGGTCTTGTTCCCGACGTCGTGGTCGTTACCGCTTCTGGCGGCGGTCTGACCGCCGGAATCGCGCTCGCCATCAAAGCGCGGGTGCCGGAGGCCAAGCTCTACACCGCCGAACCGCAGGGCTTCGACGATCACGCGCGATCGTTCCGCAGCGGCCAGCGCGAGCAGAATGCAGCACTGACCGGCACCATTTGCGATGCGCTGATGGCGCGCATGCCGGGCAAGCTCACCTTCGCGATCAATCAATCGCTGGTCGGCGCCGGCGTCGTGGCGAGCGACCCGGAGGTCGGCGCCGCCGTCGCCTTTGCCTTTGCCGAATTGAAGCTCGTGGTCGAGCCGGGCGGCGCTGTCGCGCTTGCCGCGCTGATGACCGGCAAAGTCGACATCAAGAATAAGATCGCCGTTGCCGTCCTCTCGGGCGGCAATGTCGACCCTGACGTGTTTTCCCGGTTGGTCGCGTAGCGCGCTACCGCGGCCTTACCGAGGCTCAGGCCCCCGCCCCTGGCAAGAAGCAGCGAATCTGCGTCGCGCCGTTCGCATCCTGATACGGCCACACCACCGCGGGGCCATACTTGTTGGGCTCGGTCACCACCGCAGTGTCGGGGACAACGACCCATTGTCCTTGTACGCGCACGCGATAGCGGCCGTTCTGGGTATCCCAATCGACATTCTCGACGCTGACTCCGTCGGCGAACGAACAGCATAGGCCTTTGCCGCTTGCGAGTTGGTCGAACCAGGCTTTCAGCGGTGCATTGGCGTAGCGCCCGTCATCACGCGCGGAAACGTGACTGGGCATCGACACAAGCATGCACAACGCCATCACCGTCAAAGCAAGACTGGTAAGTCTGTGCATCGTGGCCTCCAGATGATCGACTTGCCGGACCGCGAACGAAAGGTTCTGCAACCTGGAGCACTCGGCACGCATCGCCTGCATGTCGTTGTTGATCCGCTTGGATTCACTCAAAGCAACTTCCGTGCCGTGTTAGGAACGCGACAATTGAAGAATTCGAGTGCGTAACGAGCAGCTAACGCGGATCGCCCGCAATGTTTCCGTCGCCAGCGGCCTCATCGGTTTTGATCAGTCAAAACCGGGCTCCTGCATTTTGTAGGCCTGAACTTTTTCCGCGAAACTGAAACGACGTTTCGCGCTCATGCTCCGGACCTACCCGAACAGGGCGATCAATTCTTCCTCAGTCAGCGCGCGCAACGCCGCGAGTGGGCTGACCGGCGCCGGCCGCGGCATCGGCCGCACCGTGGGACCGGTCGGACTCCGCGCGGACGGATTGTTCGCCACGCGAACGGCCTGGGCGGCCGCCGATACCGCCGCTGCCTGCGGAGTCGGCGCTGGCTTTGCGGCCGATGTCGCCGGCGCGGAAGCGGGCAGAACTGCAACGCGCTTTGGCGGCGGTTCGAATAATTCCGCGGGATCGTCTTGCGGGCTCGGCAATAGCTGCGGACCTGCAGGCAGCGCCCGCGGTTGGCCGGGTCGGGCGGATAATCCGGCCGACCCATCATTTGCTTCGCGTCGCGGCTGATGAAACACGAAGTCGGGCCCGTCGATGTGCCAGCGCGGACGGTGTTCCGCCGTTGACGCCGGCTGCGATGCCAAGACCGCTTGATAATCGTGCGGCGGAATGGGCCCAGTCCCGCAAGACGTGTCTTGCGGTTCGCTCGGCGTCTGCGCATCCTCGCTAAGTGCGTTCAGCGATGCAGCAAGAGTAGCGGCTGCCGCGGCGAACTTTTCAGTGTCCTGCAACGGCATGTCGTAGGGTTCGGACGAAGAGGGCGCATCTGCGGCCATAACGTCGTCCGTAACCAAGCGAGCCGCCTCGGAAGCCGTCCGTTCCGGCGTTGTCACCTCACTACGGTCTATGAGCGTGACGCTGTCTTTGGTTTCATGAGCTTTTGCGTCACTGCCGCAGGCCACGCAGATTTCGCGCACCGCGGCATCGAGCGCATCGCATAGCGTCCCGTCGGCCCCCCGTTCGCGCAGACCGAAGGCGATGTCGGCAAGGCGCTCGGCGGCGGCGCTGATGTCGGGTAGATGTGTCAATTGTTTTTCCGGCGCGTCGCTGCGAACGGCAACCTCGACGCGCGCGATGGCTGCCATCAGCGCATTGTTGTCGGCCTGACGATTGCGGTTCGCGAGCTCAGTCAAAAAACAGCGGCCGCGCTCGGTGGACGTGACCGCCGCGTAGACCGCGTCATAATCCGCTTCCTGCGGCAGCCCGAGATCGATACCGGACTGCGCCAGTGCATCGTTCGCCATTGCCAGACCCGTAGCGAATCAAATCGCATAAGCGCAGAGCCTGCAATCCAGTTTGGGACACTGCACCCCGAGATACCCACAGATTATCCACTATCGACGCAATATTAGCCCCGCTTCAGTCGCGAAATGTCGGCACCGGCGAATAGGGGTTACTACCTACATCCGGTGTAGCACCGGGTCGATCTCCAGACGCGTTGGGGATCCGCGAGAATGGTCGCTTAATCGATTCTGGCATTGGCGACCTTCACGATTGTCGCCCATTTCTGCATTTGCTCGGCGAGATAGGTCTTGAATTCCTCCGGCGTACCAAGCTTGGCGACGGCGGAAAACTTGGCGAACAGCGCTTGCGCTTCCGGCGCTTGAGGCTGTCGTTGATCGCGCCGTTGAGTTTGTCGACGATTGCTCGCGGCGTGCCGGCCGGCGCGACGACACCGGTCCAGGCATCGATGATGAAATCCGGAAAACCGCTTTCGGCCAGCGTCGGGACGTCGGGCAGCGCCGGCCAGCGCTCGGCGCGCGCGATCGCGAGCGGCCGTAGCTTGCCGGCCTTGATCAACGGATAGAGCGTCGTCAGCCCGTCGATGGTTAATTGCGTCCGCCCGGCCAACAAATCGGTGACCGACTGCGCCGAGCCGGTATAAGGCACAAAGACCATATCGAGGCCGGCCTCGGTCTTGAACAGCGTGCTGAGCAAATGTGGCGGCGTGCCGAGACCGGCGCCGAAATTCAGCTGGCCGGGCCGCGCCTTCGCATAGGCGATGAATTCGGCAACGGTCTTGGCCGGTACCTCGTTGTTCTCGACCATGATGTGCGGCAGCAGCGCCACCGTTGCGACCGGCGTAAACACCTCGCGCGGATCGACGTCCGTCGTGGTGTAGAGCGCAGGCGCCACCGCGAGCGAACCTGACGAACCGAACAACAATGTGTAGCCGTCAGGGTCGGCGGCGGCGACCGCTTTGGTACCGACAACGGAGCCCGCGCCGGGCCGGTTTTCCACGATGACTTGGCCGAACTGTTTGGCCAAGGCATCGGCCAAAAACCCCGCCATGGTGTCGATCGGACCGCCTGGAGGAAACGGCACAATCATCTTGATCGGACGGTCGGGATATTTTGATTCGGCCCGCGATGGACCGCTCATCGCAAACGGAATCGCGGCGCCGGCTGCGGCAAGGACGGTGAGAGCGGCACGCCTCGTCGTCATGAGATCCTCCCCGGCTGCGCCGGCTCTGCGGCCGCTGATCGCTGCACTTACTGCGCAGTCCATAATAGCATGAGCGGACTACCCCCACAGCGCCGCCTCGGACGGGTAAATGAGACTGCCCTCGTAGCGCAGTCCTTCCTCGCGATCTTTCGCCAGCAACAATGGACCGTCGAGGTCGACGACGCTGGCGCGCTCCGCCACAAGCACTGCGGGCGCCATCGCCAGCGAGGTCGCAACCATGCAACCGACCATGATGGAAAAGCCGCGTCGTTCCGCATCTGCGGCGAGCGCCAGCGCCTCGGTCAGTCCGCCGCTCTTGTCGAGTTTGACGTTGATGGCGTCGTATTTGCCCGCGAGCGCCTCGAGCGAGGCGCGATCGTGAACGCTTTCATCGGCGCAGACCGGGATCGGACGTCTGATGTGCAAAAGCGCATCGTCGCGGCCTTCCGGCAACGGCTGCTCGATCAGCGTGACACCGGCCACCGCGCATGCCCTGAGATTTTGCGCAAGATTCTCCGCGCTCCACCCCTCATTGGCGTCGACGATGAGCTCGGCCTTCGGGGCCGCGCGCCGCACCGCCGCGATCCGCTCGCCATCGCCTTCACCGCTAAGCTTCACCTTGAGCAAGGGCCGCCCCGCCGCTTGCGCCGCGGCTTGCGCCATCGCGTCCGGCGCAGCGAGCGAAATCGTGTAGGCAGTCACCAGCGGTTTCGGCGTCGCGAGGCAGGCCAATTCGTATACGCGGCGGTTGGCGTGTTTGGCGGCGAGATCCCAAAAAGCACAATCGAGCGCATTGCGCGCCGCGCCGGCGGGCATCGCAGCCTGGAGCGTGTCGCGGTCGAGGCCCCGTCGCAGTGCAGGACGAAGCGCCTCGATCGCTGCAACGACCAGTTCCGGAGTCTCGCCGTAACGCGCATAGGGTACGCACTCGCCACGGCCGTAGTGAGGGCCATCGCTCAATTCCACCGTCACCACGACGGCTTCGGTCTTGCTGCCGCGGCTGATTGTGAAGGCCGAGGCGAGCGGCCAACGCTCGATCTGGACGGAAAGCTCCATGCGAGGCGCGAGTATACGACGATTCACGCCGCTATTTCTGCATCCTCGTCGAGCGGCAATTCTGGCTCTTCCTCCGGCAGCGGCGGCAGCATGGCGGCCCGATCGATCCAATGGATGATCTCGAAACGGCCGTCATCGTGCTCGGCGAGGGCCGTGCAGCTTTCGACCCAGTCGCCGCAATTCATGTAGCGGATGCCAAACGTCTCGTGCATCACGGCATGATGGATGTGACCGCAGATGACGCCGTCGACCTGGTGGCGCTGCGCCTCCTCTGCCAGCGTCTGCTCGAAGGCGCCGATATAGTTCACCGCGTTCTTGACCTTATGCTTGGCCCATTGCGACAGCGACCAGTAACGGAAGCCGAGGCGGCGACGGATCGCGTTGAAGTAGCGGTTGACCAGGATGGCGAGATCGTAAGCGGTGTCGCCAAGCAGCGCCAGCCAGCGTGCATGTTTGACCACCATGTCGAA
>Ga0182024_10002162_pt1 | contig 49369 bp, 30 predicted proteins | sample P32metaG_FD_120480 | JGI IMG/M metagenome (GOLD analysis project Ga0182024, IMG submission 120480) | Permafrost microbial communities from Stordalen Mire, Sweden - P3-2 metaG (Illumina Assembly) | ecosystem: Environmental > Terrestrial > Soil > Wetlands > Permafrost | place: Sweden: Stordalen...
CTTTCTCCAACGCATCGGCCAGTTCCGGCATTCGCTCGAAGGCCCGGTCATTATAGATACCCATCGCGATGACGGCGGGGGTGAGCTGGGACGGAGCAGCGGCGATCGGACGAAATGGGTTGCCGAAGATGTCACGTAATAGGGCACACTGCACCGCGCGCTCAGCCTGGTTCGCCGCAATCCACGCTGGATTCTCATCATCCGGCGACCACACCTCTGGGTCACTATCAGGCGATGACCCTTGCGACGCACGAAGGGTGTTGTCGGCGGCCGCGTACGCTGAATCGTCGGCCGCATCAGTGGCTGCCACGATGGGGTCCGCCGGACCGCAAAACGCGGCAGACACAAAGGCACGGCCGGGTATCCAATCGGGGTCGTCGGCCGCTTCCCTGGCGGCCGTGAGCTCCTCGCCCGTAGCCTGACCATCCGCGTATCGCTCCGTGACGTCAGCAAGATGGCGATACCACGATTCCACGAAATGAGCGTTTCGCCGGCAGCAGGCAACTGCGAAGAGGCGCAGCTTCCGATCGCTGGCCCTGCCCTTAAGGAACCTCAGCATCGGCTCCGGATCCGTGCAGTTGAGCCACTCGGCTTCGGTCATGTCCGTATTCTACCAAAAGGTCCACGGCGGCACCTGTTCCTTCGCGACCGCGACCTACGGCCCGAACACGCACGGCCAATCGAGGTCGCCGGAAAGAAATCCCCGTAAGCGCGACAGGCGGCCGGGAGGATGGCCACGACGGTACGCACGCCTCAACGCCTTCGACAGTCTTGGGAATTCTTGAAAAAACGCGTCGAGATCGTCCGCTCGTTGTGACTGATACGTGCGGGTCATTAGTTCGTACGCAACAACGTGCGGAACAAGCGAAACGCTATCTCCCAGGGGCACCCATTCCACGAATCCTCGGACAGAGAAGCCGGTAATGCCATGGATGTGTATGCCGATCACTGGCGTGCCACCCTGGACTGCTGAGTCGTTCCCCGGCGCTGCACAACGGAGGCCGAGACAGTGAACGGATGCGGCGTGCCGGTGCGAGAACGTGTTCATCGCGGAGCTACCCCCTCGGCCTCATCATCCAGCCCAAGACGTAAGCCGAGCAGAAATACTTTCATTTTCGAGGTCGGTTCTTCCAAATCCGAAGCAATGCCTCACAGCCGCGACCGTAGTCTTTGGTAAGGTCGATCATCTGGTACTGTGGCAATGCCCATGACAAATCGCGGAAGTTACAGTCCTTCATCAGCATACTTTCACGCATGTGCGTGACTCATGTTTCGGATATCCCGGACGACGTCGCCGAATTCCCGGGCGGACTCCACTTGTCGGTTGGGAAGCCTCAATAGAATCCAGGGAACGTCCTTGCCCGCTTCCATGGTCGGACCGACAAACACAGAGAAAACACACTCTGCGTACTTCTTAGACCCAAGGGCGAATTGGACATTCTGGCGCAGAAACTCGGACTCGAATGCCTTGGGGGTGAGGAGAACCACCATGAGGTCCGAGTCGTCAAGCGCCTTCGCCACCTTTTTCGCCCAGTTGTCCCCCGGGAAGATCTGATCTTCAGCGGTCCATACGGAGAACCCTTCGGATTCGAGCTGCAAGCGCAGCTCCCGCGCGAGATCGTTGTCTTTTCGAGCATGGTTTAAAAAGACCTTCATATCCTAATCATACCTCAGAATCAGAACGATCGCGAATCGGCGGAGAAGAACACGAGATGGCCGACAGCCATGCCCTCCACCGAAGCGCCGGGGCGCGGCCTGTTCGAGGCCGCCGGGGTCAAACTGGCAGCGGGCGGCGAAGTCCCGCAGCCGCATCAGCCGGTGAGCTTGTTGTCGGGGCATGAGCCGCATCGGCACTCGCTCCTGTACCCCTCCGGGACCTTGCTTTACGGGGGAAGTTTACAATCGATGGGTTGGCCGTACGAGGGGAACCGCCGGGTCGGCCAGTGGCAAGCCGGGGCTCACCGCAGAGACGCAGAGCACGCGGAGAAAGAGGGTGGTCAGACAGCGTGTGACCGGCGCCAAGTGCTGGTGCAGCAAGGGATCCCTTCGCGCCACGACCGGAGTTACAACGGTCCGGATCCGAGCAGGGGACGTCCTGGCAACTTCGATCCGGACCGTCGTAAACTCCGGCCTCGGCGTGGACGGCGTTGGGTCAGGGATGTTGCTGCGCGGACCCCTAACTGCCTGTGGGGAGTGTGCGCCCAGGATCCCGGCAGAATGAGACGCGATTCTTCATCGAATCGGCGTCCCGTGGCGCCGTCGAGTGCATGAAAAATCAGGAAAAATGGCGTCATGCCCCGGCGGTTTTCCGGCACTTCCCGGCTGGGAATCTGGAAGCCCAGGTTGTTGAAAGTGGGCCAAAAAGCTTTTCGGCCCGACGCCCACTTACTATGAGCGTTGTGTGCATGAGGTGGGTAAAAATCCCGCGCAACCTGCGCAATCTTCGTTCCTGGGTCAGGGCCGCGGATTTTTCGTTCCTTTTGGGGGCTGGTTGCGCAATCGCTCGATGCGCAACCAGCGCAAGCACAAGAGGAGACGACCGGATGTTTTGTGGGAGCAGCGGCGTTGGGAGGTTACGGTTCACTGGAGGGAAAAACGCTCCAACAGCGGCCACAAACGCGCGTCCCTGACTTCGGCGAGCTCAGTCGAGTCGCGGGCCTGCGGCGAAACGATGAACGCGTTAAACCGAGAGCTCGGCGCGGACGGCGTTGCTGTCCAGGCTCCGTTTGAGGTCGAAGCCGAGCTTTTGCGTGAGCTGCTGCATTTCGAGGTTGTCGCCGAGGATGTCGGCGTTGAGCCGGCTGAGGCGCTCGTCGCGGGCGATTTGCACGAGCCGGCGGAGCAGGTGGGCGCCGAGGCCGCGGCGTTGCCAGGGGTCGGAGATGATGATGCCGAACTCGGCTTCTTTGGTGCCGGGCAGCTTGCTGAGCCGGGCGATGCCGAGGATGGCGCTTTCGCCGGTGGCGGGGTCGCGGCGCTCGGCGACCAGGGCCAGCTCGCGGTCGTAGTCGTTGAAGCAGATCCGGCTGAGCCGCTCGTGGGACACCCGGTGGCTCAGCTTGATGGGGTGGAAGTAGCGCAGGCGGACGCTGGCGTCAGACAGCGTCCCATGGAATTTTACCAACAGCGGCTCGTCCTCCGGACGGATGGGGCGGACCAGCACCGCCGTGCCGTCTTTCATCACCCAGTGCTCGACGTATTGCAGCGGGTAAGGGCGGATCGCGGGGCGGGGCAGGGCGCTGGGCGGAACGTCGGCGGGGAACAGCAGCACGCGTGCGTCCAGGGCGATCATCCGCTCGGACGATACCAGCAGCGGGTTGATGTCAATTTCCTTGATTCGCGGCTGCTCGATGACCAGGCGGCTGAAGTTCACCAGCAGCTCCTCCAGGGCGCCCAGGTCCACGGGCTTGCGGCCACGGACGCCCTTGAGGGCGGCGTAGATCTTCGTCGGCTCCATCATCCGGCGGGCCAACGTAGCGTTGAGCGGGGGCAGGGCCAGGGCGCGGTCCTTGAAGATTTCGACGAGCTGCCCGCCGGCGCCAAAAAGCAGCACCGGGCCGAACTGCGCGTCGATGCTGCTGCCGAGGATGATCTCGTAGGCGTCGGTGAGGCGGGCCATCGGCTGGACGCTGACGCCCTGGAAATGGCCTTCGCCGGCTTTGTCGCGCACAGCGGAGCGGATCTCGGCGAAGGCGCGGCGGACGGCGTCGGCGTCGGCGAGGTTGAGCCGCACGCCGCCGACGTCGGTCTTGTGGGTGATAGTCCGGGAGAGGAGTTTGACAACGACAGGATAGCCCGCCGCGTCAGCCAGGCGCACGGCGGCTTCTTCATCGGCGGCGGCCTCGGTGGGGATGGTGGGGATGCCGTAGTCGGCCAGCAGCTTTTTGGACTCCACCTCGTCCAGCAGGGTGCGTCCGGCAGCACAGGCCGCGGCGATCAGACGTGCGGCGGCGGGCGGCGCCAGGGTGGGTTCGCCGCCCCGCGGCACCGCGGGCGTCTCATACAGCCCCTGAAGGTTGTAGGTGTAGCGCCACATGTAATGAAAGGCGCGGGCGGCGGTGTCGGGGAAAGCGAAGGTGGGGATGCCGGCGGCGTTGAGGACCTGGTCGCCGGCCTGCACCGCCTCGCCGCCCATCCAGCTTGCCAGCAGCGGCTTGCCGGGGAGTTTGGCGTAAGGCCGCAGGGCCTCGGCGGTGCGCGTGGGGTCGGTCATGTCCTGCGGGGTGAGGATGACCAGCAAGCCGTCGCTGCCCTCATCGGCGGCGGCGATTTCCAGCGCCTTGGCGTAGCGTTCCGGTCCGGCGTCGCCGAGCACGTCGATCGGGTTGGCGTGACTCCATTGCGGCGGGAGCAGTGCGTCGAGCCTGGCCAGCGCCTCGGGCGACATCGTGGCCAGCTCGCTCCCCTCGCTGATGAGGGCGTCGGTGGCGAGCACGCCCGGGCCGCCGGCGTTGGTCACGATGGTGAGCCGCGGCCCGCGGGGACGCGGCTGGCGCGCCAGGACCTCGGCCATGTAAAAGAGGTGGGCGATATTGCGCACGCGCAGCACACCGCAGCGGCGGAAGGCGGCGTCCAGGACTTCGTCGCTGCCGGTCAACGCCCCGGTGTGCGAGGCGGCGGCCCGGGCGGCGGCCTCGGTCTTGCCGGCCTTGATGACGATGACCGGTTTGGTCAACGCCACTTCCCGTGCCGCGGACAGGAACGAGCGGGCGTCGCCGATCGACTCCATGTAGATCAGGATGCTGTGGGTGCGGGGGTCGTCGCCGAGGTAATCGATCAGGTCGCCCCACCCGACGTCCAGCATGGAGCCGGTGGAGGCGAATGCCGAGAACCCTACCTGCTCGCGAAGACTCCAGTCGAGGATGGCAGTGCACAAGGCGCCGCTCTGGCTCAGGAAGGCGACATTGCCCTGCCGGGCGATCGCCCCGGCGAAGGTGGCATTCAACCCGGTGAAAGGGTTCATCACGCCCAGGCAGTTGGGCCCGATCACCCGCATTCCCGCCGGCCTGGCGAGCTCGAAGACCTGCCGCTCCAGTTCCACGCCGGCGGGGCCGAGCTCCTTGAAGCCGGCGGAGATGACGATGGCCCCGCGCACGCCCGCCGCCGCGCACTGGCGGATGACCTGGGGCACGGTCGGCGCCGGGGTCGCGATCACTGCCAGGTCCACCCGCTCGGGGACCGCTGTGATTTCCGGGTAGGCACGGATACCCAGGACGCTGGATCGCTTGGGGTTGATGGGGAAAACGGTGCCGCCGAACGGGTTGCTGACCAGGTTCCACAGCAGCGTGCGACCGACGCTGCCGGCCGTCTCGGTTGCCCCGATGACGGCGACGTTGCGTGGGGAAAAGATGGCGTCGAGTGAATGAGTCATAGGGAAAGTCCTGGGCCGCGACGGAGGGTGGCCCTGATACCACCCCGGCGGCGGGCTGGACGATTATATCGGCAGTTGGGACGCAACCATTAATAGGTAAGTCTCCGGTGCGCCGCCACTGGAATTCCCTACGCGCGATTCCGCATACAATCCGATAGTTCGCAATGGAGCCAGGGTCGATGATCTCCCCAGCACGGTGAACAACCAAGGGAGACATCATGAAACTGGGTTGTTCTTTGGGTGACTCAAAGCCAGCAATCGGCGGCTACTATTATTCGATGGCAAAAGCTTCCTCAGTCGAAGCGGCGTTGGACCGGCTGGTCGCCCTGCGGGCCGACCCTGCCGGTGCGGGCGTGGCCGATGAAGTCGGCCGCGGGCTGGCTCACCGATCGGACATTGTCGTCGCCAAGGCCGTGCAGTTGGCGGGCGAGCTGCGGCTGCGACAGCTCAAGCCGCAGATCATCGAGGCGTTCTCGCGCTTTCTCCGCCCGGAACCCAAATCGCCGGACCGCGGCTGCGAGATCAAGAACGGGATCGCCGGCATGTTGCTTGAATGGGAAATGAACGACCGGGACGTGGTCGAGCGCGTCTACCTGCCAGGCCTGCGCGTCTACCAGGAGGAGTGGGGCGATGATGTGGCCGCCCAGTTGCGCGGGACTTGCGCGATCGGGCTGGTGGCGGCCGGGTATCGCGACGCGATGGTTTTGCTGACGGATCTTCTCAACGACAGGTGGCCGGCGGCGCGGGCCGGGGCGGCGCGGGCGCTGGGCAACGCCGGCGAGGACGCCGCCGCATTGCTGCTCCGGCTCAAGCTGGTCCTCACCGACGGAGACCCCGACCCGGAGGTGGCCGCCGAGTGCATGAGCGCCTTATTGCGGCTCTGGCCGGAAAAATCGCTGGAGTTTGTTGCGGCGTTCCTCAACCATCGCGGCGAAGGGAACCGCAGCGCGGCCGCTTTGGCACTGGGAGGATCGCGACAGCCGGCGGCATTGGGGCCGTTGTGCGCACGACTGGACAGGGAAACCGATGCCGATGTACGTCAGGTGCTGCTGCTGGCGTTGGCGACTCTGCGGTTGCCGCAGGGCGTGGACCGGGTGATCGCCGCGGCGGGGTCGGGGAACACCGAGACTGTCGTCGCGGCAATCGAAGCGCTGAGACTTTACCGGAACGACGAGGACGTGCGCGCCAGGCTGAAAGCTGCGATCGCGGGGCGAGGGGAGGAGGCGCAGCGGGTGTTTGGTAAGGTATTTCATTGACGGCCAGTTTCGTAGGGTCCGCACTGCGGACCGTTGGTTACCTCGCGGGAGAAATGGTCCGCAGTGAGCCTGGGAGTTTTTTGTGACACGGGCGTCCTCGCGCGTCCTCGCCTGCGTCCTTATTCCAAGCGCACAGCCGGACCGGCGCCGGGACGGCCGTGCCACGAATAGTCTCCCAGGCTCAGTGCGGACCGTCAGTCGCGGTGCGGCAGAAACGGTCCGCAATGCGGACCCTACATGAATCGCGATGCCGCAAGCGGCTGTCGCCAATTCATCAAAAACTTGAACCCGCCTTACAAGCAACGCTATTCTTGTTAGCAAATTGTTCGCAAAGACAACCGTCCGGGAGCATTCATGGTCCCAGCCGATCCAACGCCTCCTTCGAGCACAACCCTCACTCCCGCCGAAATGCTGCAATCGGTTTTCGGCTTTCCGGCGTTCCGCGAGGGACAGGAAGCGGTCGTGAGCAGGCTGCTGGCGGGGCGGTCGGTGCTGGCGGTCTTCCCCACCGGGGCCGGCAAGAGCCTCTGCTACCAGTTGCCGGCACTCATGATGGATGGCATCACGCTGGTGATTTCGCCGCTCATCGCGCTGATGAAGGACCAGATCGATTTCCTGGTCGGGCGGGGCATCGCGGCGGCGCGGATCGATTCCAGCGTGGGGATGGAAGAGGGCCGGCAGGTCTACCGCGACCTGAATGCCGGCCGGCTCAAGCTCCTGTACGTCGCGCCGGAACGGCTGGCCAACGAGCGGTTCCTGCAGACGCTGCGGCGGCTGAAGCTGTCGATGCTGGCCGTCGATGAGGCGCACTGCATCAGCGAATGGGGGCACAATTTCCGCCCCGATTACATGAAGATCGCGGCGATGGCCCAGTCGCTGGCCATCCCGCGCGTGCTGGCGTTGACGGCCACCGCGACGCCCGGCGTCGCCCGCGACATCGCCGCGGCCTTCAGGATTGCCGACGACGACGTCGTGCAGACCGGCTTCTATCGGCCCAACCTCTCGCTGCACGTCTCGGCGGGCCGGGGCTCCGACCGCGACGAGCTTCTCCTCAACCGGCTCCGCTCGCGCCCGCGCGGGGCGACGGTCGTTTATGTGACGCTGCAGCGAACGGCCGAAGACGTCGCCCGGCAGTTGGAGTCGGCAGGCCTGCCGGCCCGGGCGTACCACGCCGGGATGAAGGATGAGGACCGCCATGCCGTCCAGGACTGGTTCATGGGCGCGGCTGGAAACGAGGCCGGCGGGCCGCGCAACGGCGATCCGATTGTCGTTGCCACGATTGCATTCGGCATGGGCATCGACAAGTCCGACATCCGCTACGTGTATCACTATAACCTGCCCAAGAGCCTGGAGAACTACGCTCAGGAGATCGGCCGGGCCGGGCGGGACGGCCAGCCCAGCGTTTGCGAAATGCTGGCGGCGGCAGAAGACCTGATCGTGCTGGGAAACTTCACGTTCGGCGATACCCCGACGCCCGAAGCCGTCGCCGGGCTGCTGCACTTTTTGCTTTCAGGCCGGTCGGCGGGCGAGGTGTTCGACATCTCCGCCTACGACCTGTCCGGCCGGTTCGACGTCCGGCCGCTGGTGGTCGAAACGCTGCTGACCTACCTCGAGCTCGACGGCCTGATCCAATCGACCGGCCCCTTCTACACCGAGTACCGCTTCCAGCCGCTGAAAAGCTCGGCCGAGATGCTGGCTCCCTTCGACGAGGGTCGGCGGCAATTCCTTCGTAAAATCCTGTCGCACGCCCGCAAGGCCAAGACATGGTTCTGGCTGGGGCTGGACGAGGTGATCACCGCGACCGGCGAGCCGCGCGAGCGGATTGTCGCCGCCCTGAATTTCCTGGAGCAGCAAGGCGGCCTGACCCTGCAAGTCAGCGGCGCCCGCCACGGCTACCGGGTCTGCAAGGACGACTTCAACCTGAAGGAGATGGAAGAGAAGCTCATCGGCCGGTTCCTCTCCCGCGAGACGCGCGACACGGAGCGTTTGCAGCAGGTCGTCCATTTTGCAGCCCACGCCGGCTGTTACCCGCGCCGGCTGCTGACGTACTTCGGCCAGGACCTCCCGTCCGACTGCGGCCACTGCGGCTATTGCCAGGGCATCCGCCCCGACCCCCTTCCGCCGGCTCAGCGCCGCCCGCTGGACGCCGAAGACAAGGCCGCCCTTCGCGATCTCGTCGCCAAGCGGCATCCCGCGCTGGCCACGCCGCGGCAACTGGCACGCTACCTGTGCGGCATCAACTCGCCGGCAGCCACCCGGGCGAAGTTACAGAAAGAACGGATGTTCGGCGCCCTGGCGACGGTGCCGTTCGCAGAGGTCCTCCGCTGGGCGGAAAATGCGTTCCAAGGCGCAAGCACTCGATGATTGGTTCAACCTTTTGCGGCCACGGCCTGGAAGACCTTCGTGTTGAGATCGAGATTGTCCATCATGAGCCCATAGGCGCCTTCTGTTCGGATGCCGATCCGGGTCAGGCGGTTGTTGCCTTCATCGTTGCGCATGTCAAAGTAGCGGCAGCCCGCGCCCGCGGTGGTCAGGACAAAATGGACCTTGAACGCTTTGGGCGGGAAGTCATTCTGCCGGATCTGAACGGTCGCCTCGCCTTTGTCCACTTTGCATGGGTCATCGCGGAAATCGAACAGGTATTCTTCGTGCGCGCCTGGACGGCCGGGGTTTCCCGGCAGCCGAGAGGTGTAATACCATTTGCCCTTTCCAAGCGGCACCAGGGCGTTCAGGACAAGGGCCTCATTTTTCAGCACAACAAACGACTGCCGCTCCTGACCGCGGGTTAGAACCACGCCGGCGATGTCGCAACGACTTGTCGCTGTTTGGTCCGGAATGACTTTGTCTCCCGCGTTGACGCCGGGGTTGCGGTGGAAAGTGCGCGTGACCTGCAAAGACCCATCGGAGGAGCGGGCAAACTGCAGTGTCTCGACGCTCTGCGCCCCGAGGATGTTCATCATCCCATGGAGTTCCCAAATCCGGTCAGCCAGGGATATAACGGCCGCCTCCTCGGGCGCGCCCGCCGGCGGCGCGAGCACCAGGGGCGGCTCGACGGCGTCGACCGCCGGTTGCGATGTGGGTGCCGCGACGGCGGCACTCGGAACGGCTCCGCTCATCAGGAGCACCAATGACCACGCGACGGAACACGATGCAGTTCGAGAATTCATAAGCGTTGCCTCCACCTTCTGACAAGCGCGGAATCGCGAAAAGTTACCTGCAGATAAAACCGCCCGTCATCCTGGCGTACGCCACTGGTCGTCGAACCCCAATACCGGTACGGTACACGATATGGAGGCTTGCATGCGGCAGATAGCCAGTTTTCTCGGCGTCGCGTGGGCGGTATTGGTGACCGTTGCCCTCGCGGCGGCGGCGCCAGCGAAGCCGGAAACGCTCCCGGCCGAGCGCGCCCTGGACATGGATTATGGGCCGTTCCTTTCGATGTCGGTGATGCGGAAGGTCGCGCCGCCGGCGGTGGAGAGCAATCCGAAGAAGGGCGAGAAGGCCAAGCCTGCACTGCCGGAGGCGGTCGCGCTCAAGGGCATCGCCATCAAACTTTACGATGACAAAGGCCAGCAGCGCGCGGCAGTCTGCTTCGATACCGACCGGCTCTGCATTGCCGAAGGCTGGACCGGCGGATTCATCGAAACCGCCGACACCATGCTGACCAACCACAAGGGCATCGGTTACACCACGATCGCGGGAACCGAAGGGTTCCGCCGGGACGGGCTGGGCTGGGGTGGCGGCGAAAAAGGCGATGACTTCACCGACCCCCGGCCCGGTGCCCTGGGGCCGCTGCCTGTCGAGCGGGGGCGGTATCGCGGCCTCTACCTGCATGGCAACCAGGTGGTGCTCTCATACCAGGTGGCCGGCTGCGATGTGCTGGAATTGCCGGGATACGAGCCTGGGCCCGACGGCTCGGCGGTCTTCACCCGCACTTTCCGCATCGAGCGGTCGGCGGGGCCGCTGGCCCTGGCGGTCTGCGACGTCGACGGCGCGGCATCCCAGCAAGGCGCGCTGGATGCGAATGTCCTGGTCTTGCGCGGCAAAGAATCGGCGGTTTCCATCGGCCTGTCTGCCGCGCCGAAAGGCGCTCTGCTGAGGTGTGTCGACGGACGGGTGCAACTGGAAATCCCCAAACTCGATTCCCCCGCGGTCTTCAAGATCTCGATCCTGAAAGGGGCGGGCGGCCTCGAATCGCACATCAAATCCAGCCCCGCCCCGGTCGATCCCAAGACGATGTGCTTGGGCGGCCCGGCCCATTGGACCGAGCCGGTCACGACCGCCGGACATCCCAACAGCCAGGTCCCCGCCGGGGCGGCGTTCAAGAGATTCCCATACGTCCTGGACACCCTCGACCTCCCCGACAACAACCCCTGGCACTCCTGGATGAGATTGACGGGCCTGGACTTCTTCCCTGATGGCCGGGCCGTGGTCTGCACCCTCAACGGCGATATCTGGATCGGTTCGGGCATCGACGACAAGCTGGCCAGGATCTCCTGGAAACGCTTCGCAGCGGGCCTCTACCAGCCCCTCGGGCTCAAAGTGTCCGGCGGGGAAATCTATGTTCTCGGCCGCGACCAGATTACCCGCCTGCACGACCTCAACGGCGACGGCGAAGCCGACTTCTACGAAGACTTCAACAGCGGCGGGATCGTCCACCCGATCTACAACGCGTTTGCCCTGGACCTGCAGCAGGGTTCCGACGGCAGCTTCTACTATTCGCGCGAAGGGCTCTCCGTTCCCCCGGGTTACCCCGGCCACGGGTACGCCTTCCGCGTTTCCAGCGACGGGTCGAAACTGGAGCCGATCGCCACCGGCCTGCGCGCCGCCAACGGGCTGGGGACCGGCGCCGACGACCGCGTCCTGGTCAGCGATAACGAAGGGCAGTGGACGCCCGCATCGCGCATCGACATGCTGCGAATGCCCCGGCCGGGCGAGCCGCTGGATTTCTTCGGCTACGTCCCGCAGAGCCACCGCGACCCGCCGCCCACCGACTATGACCGCCCGCTGTGCTGGATTCCGCACCGCATCGATACTTCGAGCGGCGGCGAGGCGTATATCGCCGACGAGCGCTGGGGGCCTTACAAGGGGCAGTGGGTGCACACATCGTTCGGCATGTCCGCCCTGTTCCTGCTGCTGGCCGACGAATCATCGGGGCATGCCCCGGGACTGGTCCAAGGGGCGGTGATCAAGTTCCCTCTGGCGTTCGATACCGGGATCATGCGGCCGCGATTCAACCCCGCCGACGGCCAGCTTTATGTCACGGGAATCGGCGGCGGCTGGCAGACCAGCGGCACCCGCGACGGCGGGCTGTACCGAGTCCGCTTCACCGGCGGTCCGCCGCCGCCCTACTTCCCGACCACCTTCCACGTCTTGTCGCACGCCGTGCAGTTTTCGTTCGCCGCGCCGCTGGATCGCGCCAGTGCCGCCGACGAGCAGGGCTGGGCCGCCGAGCAGTGGGGCTACCATTGGGAAGCCAAGTACGGGTCGCCCGACTTCTCGGTCAAGGACCCGAAAAAGAACGGGCACGATCCGGTGGATATCAAGTCAGTCGCCCTTTCTGCGGACGGCAAGACGGTCACGCTGGAAATCCCCGAGTTGGCGCCGGTGATGCAGATGATGATCCAGCCGAGCCTCAAGGCCGCGGACGGGACGCCGGTGGAATGGGAATGTTATTTGACAATCAATCATGTGCCGGGGGAGAAGAAGTGATTACCGTCAAGCAGGCCCTTCAGATTGCCGTAAGGCATCATCAGGCGGGGCAACTTGCGCAGGCCCGGGCTTTGTATCAACAGATTCTCGCCCGGGAGCCGAACCATGCCGACGCGCTGCATCTTCTGGGGGTGATCGCCCATCAGGCGGGGCAGAACGACGCCGCCATCGAATTGATCGGACGGGCGATCTCCGTCAAACCCGACTTCCCCCAGGCCCACTGCAATCTGGGCAATGTGCTGAGAGATCAGGGGCGGCTGGACGAATCCATCGCCGCCTGTCTTCGAGCCATCGCGCTGAAACCTGACCTGCCGGAGGCTTGGTGCAACCTGGGCAATGCCCTGCAGGAAAACGGGCAACTGGGCGACGCGGTTGACGCCTACCGTCGCGCCATCGGCCTGAAGCCGAATTATCCTGAAGCCCACAGCAATCTCGGCGCTTCCCTGCGGGAAAAGGGGCAACTGGACGAGGCGATTGCGGCTTGCCGGCAGGCGATTGCCCTGCGGCCGGGCTTTGCCGAGGCCCACAGCAATCTGGGCATCGCTCTGCATGTCGATCAGCAACTGGACGAGGCCGTCGCCGTCTACCGGCAGGCGATTGCGCTGCGGCCTGACCTGCCGGAACCCCATTTCAATCTCGGCACCGCCTTTCGCGACCAGGGGCTGCTCGCCGAGGCAATGGCGGCCTACCATCGGGCCATCGGGCTAAGGAGGGACTATGCCGAGGCCCACTACAATCTCGCCCGGGTGCTGCTGCTGCTGCGGGGAGAATTCCTTCCCGGGTTAAACGAGCTTGAATGGCGGCAGCGGTGCAGGGATTTCCCATTGTCGAGGCGGACGTTTGGCCGGCCGCAATGGGATGGCTCGGATCTTGCCAACCGCACCATCCTGCTTCACGCCGAGCAGGGTTTTGGGGACACGATTCAATTCATCCGCTATGTTCCACTGGTCGCCGCGCGAGGCGGGACGGTGGTATTAGAATGCGACCCGGTGCTGCGCCGGCTCCTGCAGGGCACGAGCGGCATTGGCCGATGGGTGGATTTCGGCCAGACACTGCCGTCGTTTGATGTGCATTGCCCGCTGATGAGCCTGCCCTTGGCCTTCGGCACGACCATACAGACCATCCCCCAGGACGTGCCGTACCTGCGAGCCGACCCCGAGGCGGTCGAGCGGTGGCGGCTGGCAGGCGATCGACTCAACGTGGGATTGGTATGGGCAGGGCGGCCGACCCACCAGAACGACCGGAACCGCTCACTGGCCCTTTCCGACATGGCTTCCCTGGCGCAGGTGCGCGAGGTGCGGTTCCACAGTCTGCAAAAGGGAGAGGCGGGCAAGCAGGCGAAGGACCCGCCGGCCGGCATGGGATTGATGGATCGAACTGAGGAACTGAACGACTTTGCCGAGACGGCGGCGCTGATCGCCAACCTGGACCTGGTCATTTCCGTGGACACCGCCGTCGCGCATCTGGCTGGCGCGCTGGGCAAGCCGGTGTGGACGCTCCTGCCGTTCGTACCGGACTGGCGATGGCTTCTGGAACGGGAAGACAGCCCGTGGTATCCGACGATGCGATTGTTCCGCCAGCCAACCCGAGGCGATTGGAGCAGCGTCCTGACGCGGGTGACCGAGGCGTTGCTGGCGTCATGTTCAGGTTAGTCGTTTCCCGCCTCGTGGCGCAGATTCTCGATTGTGAGCCCCCCGACGATCCCCGGTAATTGTCGTCCTATGGTGTTGAGCTGTTCAATCAAGGTAGCGGCCTTCTCGAGATCTCCACAGGCCGCCAGATCTTCGATGTCAGAGGCGACGGTCGCGGCCTTGGTTGAGAATGGCGATACCATCCCCAGGAGCTTGTGGGCGGCCTCGCGCAGAACGGCCGCGTCGTGATTTAGCAGGGCGGTCTGAACCGCAGCCAAATAATCTGGGAGTTTGTCGCGCAGGGTGGCGCAAATGCTTTTCAGTGTGGCGTCGTCGCCCCCGCATGCCGACAGGAGCACGCGAGGATCGATCAGGCCCTGCCGGAGCCTATGGGCTACCGCGACTCGATCAATGGCCGCCCATAGTGCCTCGGCCTGGACGGGCTTGGACAGGAAATCATCCATGCCGGCAGCGAGGCATTTTTCGCGGTCCTGCTTCCCGGATCGGGCCGTGAAGGCGATGATCGGCACGTGCTTCCCGCTGCCGCGCTCCTGCTCACGAATCGCTTGCGCCACCGCGAAGCCGTCCATCTCGGGCAAGTGGATGTCGAGCAGGAGCACGTCGAACGTATCCGATGTGGCCAGCGCCAGCGCCTCTCGGCCGTCACCGGCGATGCGGGCACGGTGGCCTTTGCGGGCGAATAGCTGCTTCAAAAGCGTGACGTTGAGGTCGTTGTCCTCCGCCACCAGGATGCGCAGCGGCGTCGCAGGCGCCGGGAGCGCGGGTTCGGGTGTCGAACCAGCCGCCGTCGGGGAGACATCCGCAGTGGTGTGGCTCATCACGTGGCGGATCGTTTCAAGCAGTTCCGACTGCTGCACCGGCTTCACCAGATGAGCGCTGATCCCCGTTTCCCGCCAGCGCGATGTGTTAATCGTCGTGTCGTCGGAGGTAAGCAGGATGATTGGAGTGGCGCCCAGGCGCTCGCGGACTTGCTCGACGAAAGCCAGACCGTCCATGTCAGGCATGCGCCCATCGAGGAGCACAAGCGAGTAGGGCGTGCCGATCTCACCGGCGCGACGCAGGGCGTCGGCAGCGGCGGCGCCGTCGCCGACGGCCACCGGGCGCATGCGCCAATTGTGCAGCCATTCCTCCAGGATCTGACGATTCGTGAGATTATCGTCGACGATGAGCACACGCAGGTTTTCCAGCAGGTCGGCGGAGCCGTTGGGGGTCACCATCGCTTCGCGCTTGGCTGACTGCCCGAACCGTGCTGTGATGCTGAATGTGCTCCCCCGTCCAGGTTCACTGTCGAGCGTGATTCTCCCGCCCATCAGCCCGGCCAATTGAGCGGCGATCGTCAGGCCCAAGCCGGTGCCGCCGTACTTGCGTGTGGTTGAAGAATCCTCCTGCTCAAACGGGCGGAAGATGGCCGCGTGCTTTTCCCGTGGGATGCCTATGCCGGTATCGCGAACCGTGAAGAGCAACTCAACTTCATCCTTGGTCGACGGAGCGTCGGGAGCATCAGGGACCCGACCCGCCTGCACGACCACCTCGCCTTTCTCGGTAAACTTGATGGCGTTCCCGATGATGTTCAAAAGGACCTGACGCAGCCGCCCGGCATCGCCGATCAGCGCGTCGGGCACGTCGGGCAGCACGTTGGAGGCCAGCTCCAGCCCCTTTTGGTGCGCGCGGATGGCCAGGGCGCGTAAGGTGTCGCCCAACGCCGTGCGCAGCGAAAAGTCGCCCCGATCGAGCTGCAGCTTGCCGGCTTCGATCTTGGAGAAGTCGAGCAGGTCGTTGATGATGCCGAGCAGGATGTTACCGGCCGACTTGACCGTTGTCAGGGATTGCCGCTGACTGTCATCCAGGCGCGTCCCCAGGACCAGCGTGGTCAATCCCAGGATGGCGTTCATCGGCGTGCGGATTTCGTGGCTGACGTTGGCAAGGAACTCGTCCTTGGCGCGGTTGGCCGACTCCGCGGCTTCTTTGGCCAGGCGCAATTCCTCGGCGGCCATTTTGGCGTCGGTAATGTCGGTGCAGGTGCCGAACCATTTGAAGACGCCTCCCTTGCTATCCCGGATCGGCACGCCTCGCGTCTTAAACCAGCGGTACTCCCCGTCGAAGCGGCGGACCCGGTATTCCACATCGTAGACGCCGGGCCCTTGCACGGCGGCCGTCCATGCCAGTCGGGTGGCTTCCCGGTCGTCCGGGTGGAGCACTTGCAGCCACCGCCAGCCCGACAAGTCAGATTCCGGGATCCCGGTGTATTGCGTCCACTGCGTGCTGAAGTAGTCACAGGCGCCGTCGGGCGTGGCCGTCCAAACCAGTTGCGGCAGCGCCTCGGTGAGGCTTCGCCAGCGGGACTCGCTTTCGCGCAGCTCGACCTCCAGCCGCTTGCGCTCGGAGATGTCCTGGATCATGACGATGCAATACGCCGGCTTTCCCGTCGCGTCCCGCTGCAGCGACTCAAACAGTTCCACCCAGACCGGCGAGCCGTCCTTGCGGATGTAGCGTTTCTGCAGCGAGAAAGAGGCAAGATCCCCTTGTTTCAAAGGGATGAAATACTCGAGGCTGATCGACATATCATCCGGGTAGGTGATCTCCTGAAAGGTCTTCTGGAGCATTTCCTCGCGGGTGTAGCCGACAATGTCGCACAGCCGCTGGTTGACGCGTAGCCAGCGGCCCTGGAAATCGACGTTGGCGATACCGATAGACGCATTTTCGAAGGTGCCGCGGAACAACTCCTCGCTCTCTCTCAAAGCGACTTCGATTTTCTTCCGCTCGGTATGGTCCCGCGCCATGGAGACTGTCAACCGGCGGCCGCCCTCCCAGAAAGCCTGGCCTCGGACCTCCACTGGAAAGACCGTCCCGTCTTTGCGGCGGTGTCGGGACTCAAAGGCCAGCAATTCTCCGATGTCGAGCGAGCGTTTGATTTCGTCAAGACGCTCGGGCGTGACGTCCGGGTCGAAGTCGATCGGAGTCATTCCGATCAACTCCTCCCGGCAGTATCCAAGGCTGTCGCAGGCCTGGCGATTCACGTCGAGGACGACGAATTGCTCGTCGAACAGGAAAAAGGCATCGGTGGCATGATCGACGAACATGCGAAAACGTTGCTCGCTTTTGCGCAGGGCTTCCTCGGCCCGTTTGAGATCGGTGATCTCGACGAGGCTGCCGATGAAGCGAAACGGTTTCCCGTCCTGATCGCGCAACGCCACTCCACGCGCCAGCCGCCAGTAGTCCAAGCCGTCCTTGCTGGGTACCCGGTACTCGGCGCCGAACTCTCGACGGTCGCTGGCCAGGAACTCCTGCATCTCGCGGCGCATGCGTTCCTGGTCGTCCGGATGCACCCCAAGGGCAAACGTCGAAGTAAAGTCCGCCGGCGCCGTGGCAGGGTCGTGGCCGAGCGTCTCCCAGAGGTTGATGAGCGTTTGCCGGCTGTTCTCAATGCGGCCGTCGGGCATGTCGAATTCCCAGATGGCCAGGTTCGAGGCGCGCACCGCCAGCTCCAGCCGGTCTTTGGCCAGGCGCAACTCCTCTTCGGCCCGCTTGCGCGCGGTCACGTCCGCGGTAAGCCCGGCGATGCGCGAAAGGTTTTCTTCCGCGTCATGGACAGGGAAGGCGCGGCTGCGGAGCCAGCGAATCGACCCGTCCGGCCGTACGATCCGGTACTCGATGTACTTGAACGTGCCGCGGCGAGCCTGTTCCATGTTCTCGGCCACCGCCGCAAGATCGTCGGGGTGCACGCTTTCGATGCTGCCAGCGAGGTCTTTGAAGGGCCGCCCGTAAATCTGTTCATAGACAGGACTGACGAAGAGAACCCGTTCGAAGCGGCTGTCGGACATCCAGAAGATCTCCTGGATGTTCTCCACCAGTTGCCCGAAGCGCTCTTCGGTCTCGCGCCGCGCCAGTTCGGTCCGCCGCTCCTCGGCCATGATGCGTCGGCGGGCGCGGTGCAGGGACTCGCACAGCGCGCTGATGATCGCCCCGGTAAGCACGAAGAGGACCATAGCCAGGGTGTCGCCGGGGCCCCGCAGTGCCAGCGTCAGGTGCGGCTCGGCGACCGCGTCGGCGACAAAGACCGCCGCGAGCGTCACCAGAAGCCCTGGCCACAATCCGCCGAAGTACGCGGCGATCATCACCGCTGGAAAAAAAGTGCTATACAGCGCGCGTTGCCCCAATAGCGAATCGAACTGCCATCGGGCGAGGAAACCCAGTGCCAGTGCAGGAAGTGCGACGCCGTACGCCAAGAGCCGGGAGCGACGGATTTCGTGCATATATCGCTCTCCTGAAAGAGGCCGGCTGGCAATGGCTCACTGCCAGCCATTGCCCGGGCCGGGACATCCGGATTGTATCGCATCGGGGAATCGTCTTGCGATCGTGCAAGTGATTACGGATCGGGAAATAGCGATCCATTGCCCAACCGGATACAATACGGGCTTAGCTGCGCGCGTCCGCATCGTGCCGGTGATGCACGAAAGGGAGCAAAACGTGTCCACCGTCTTACTGATTGACGATGACCCGGACCTGGTCCCGCAACAGGTGCGCCGGGCTTTCCCGCCGCCGTCGCCACACCGGGTTGAGGTCGCCGCCACTGGCAAGGCCGGGCTGGAGTTTGTCCGGCGTTCTCCGCCCGATGTGGTCCTGCTGGATTTGCGCCTGCCCGACCAGTCCGGACTCGAGGTGTTCGGTGAAATCCGAGGGATCGACGCCCGCATCCCCGTCATTTTCGTCACCATGAGTAAAACGGCGGACGTCGCCATCGAGGCGATGAAGCAGGGGGCGTTTGATTACCTGTTCAAGCCGCTCGATCTGGCCCAAGTCCGCCGAGTCGTCGGCGAGGCGCTGGAAGTCGGCCGGCGGATGCGCGAGCCGGCCGTCGTCACCGAAACATTGCCCGGGGCTGATATTGACGGCGCCATCCTCGGGGGCTGCTCGGCGATGCGCGAGGTCTACAAGGGGATTGGCCGCGTCGCCGGACAGGACGTGATGGTCTTGATCGCCGGCGAGACGGGCACCGGCAAGGAGTTGATCGCCCGGGCCATCTACCAGCACAGCGCCCGCGCCCAGGCGCCGTTCATGGCCCTCAACTGTGCCGCCATCCCTGAGAATCTGCTGGAGAGTGAGTTGTTCGGGCACGAGAAGGGTTCGTTTACAGGGGCCGACCGCCGCCGTATCGGAAAATTTGAGCAATGCAACCACGGCACCATTTTGCTCGACGAGATCGGGGACATGCCGCTGACCCTGCAGGCGAAGATCCTGCGCCTGCTCCAGGAACAATCGTTCGAGCGCGTGGGCGGCAACGAAACGGTGAAGACCGACGTGCGCCTGATTGCAGCCACCCACCGCGACCTCAAGGCCTTGGCGGCCGAGGGGAAGTTCCGCGAGGACCTGTATTACCGGTTGAGCGTATTCACCATCCATCTTCCTCCCCTGCGCGAGCGTGGCGAGGACCTGGAGATGCTTTTGCAGCACTACCTTCGCCGCTTTGGCCGCGAACTCGGCCGGGAAGTCGCCACGATAGACCCGCAAGCCCTGGCGCAACTGAACGCCTACAACTGGCCGGGCAACATTCGCGAGCTGCAAAGCGTAGTAAAGCAAGCCCTGCTGAAGGCGCATGGCTCGGTGTTGCTCCCGTCGTTCCTGCCCGAGTTTCTGGTGAGGCCCGCCGACGCAGCTTCGCCGGTGCCGGGAACGGGCAATCTCGACTTCGAGGCATTCATCAGTCAGCGGCTGCGACCCGACTCCGACAACTTGTATGCCGAGGCGCATGACCACCTCGACCGCTTTTTGCTCGCCCGCGTGCTGGAGTTCACCGGCGGGAGCCAACACAAGGCGTCGCGTCTTCTGGGAATCGGGCGTCAAACCTTGCGTCTGAAACTTCGGGAACTGGGGTTGCGCGTAACGCAGTCGGTCGAAGCCGACGTCGACACCTGACGCATCATCATTGTGCACTTCCCGCTTTCGTCGCCTTTGGCCGGAAACGGGAGGGACTGTGGAAAACCAGCGCCTATTGCGTCTGCCATCCGCCGCCGAGGGTCCGGTAGAGTTGAACCACCGCAATGAGCTGGTCCCTTTGCGTCTGGGCCAGCGAATTCTCGGCTGCGAAAAGGTCCTGCTGGGCTTCGAGCACCTCGTAGTAGTTTGCCTTGCCCGTGGTGTAACGTTCCAGGGAAACGCTGACGGCTTCTTCATATGCGGCAACTGCCGTCGCCTGTTGGGCTCGCACTTCTTCCAGCTTTTGCCGCGCCGCCAGTGCATCGGCGACTTCACGGAACGCTTCGAGGGCGGTCTGCTGGTACTGGAGTTTTGCCTGCTCCCATGACGCTTTGGCTTGCAGGTATTGTCCATAGAGGAGGCCACCCTGGAAGATAGGCCCGCTGACGTCGGCGCCGACGGACCAAGCTTTGTTGGAATTCCTTGCGATTTGGCCCAGGTCTGTGCTGGCCCCGCCGTACAGGGCTGTGAGCCCGATTTTGGGGAAGAAGTCGGCCACTGCCACGCCGATGCGGGCATTTGCGGCGCGGACTTCGTCCTCGGCTTGTCGCACATCGGGGCGGCGCTCCAGCAGAGTCGACGGCAGGCCGACTGGAATCTCCGGCGGCATGACCTGCTGAAGCAGCGTCTTGTCGCGTGTGATGGGGCCCGGGTTTTGGCCGAGCAGGATGCAGATTTGGTCCTCCTTCAAAATGATGAGTTGTTGCAACTGTGGGATGGTTGCGGCGGCGGAAGCCAGTGACGCCCTCGCGCGCGAGGTATCGAGCTTGGAACCGACGCCGCCGTCCAGTCGCTGTTGGAAGAGCTTGAGGCTGCCGGCAAACGAATCGGTAGTCCGACGGGCGATGTCGAGTTGGAGGTCGAGTTCCAGCAGTTCGTAATACGCCTGCGTGACATCACCCACTAATGTCACAATCACGCCACGCCGTGCGTCGTTGCTCGAAAGCAGGTCGGCTTGGGCCGCCTCGTCGAGGCGGCGAATGCGGCCCCACAGATCCACTTCCCATGCCGCGTTCAGCGCGCCAAAGAACGTATTCCCGGTCTTGAGTCCGGGAAAGGGAACTCCAAAACTCGTGCTCTGGCCGCGGTCAGCGTCGAACCCGTAACCGATCTGAGGGAACAGGGGCGAGCGGGCCTCGATGGCAGCGGCACGGGCCTGCTCGACGCGGGTGACCGCGACGCGCAGATCGTAGTTTTTGGCCAGGGCCGTTTTGACGAGTTGTTGCAAGACTTCGTCGTGGAACGCGTCAAACCAGGGCAGGTCGGCGAAGCTGGCCTGCTGCGCCGCACCCGCCGCGCCTCGGAACACGGGCGGCGCGTGGGCATCGGGACGGCTGTAATTGGGGCCGACGGCGCAGCCGGCCAGAAGCAGGGTGGCCAGCGGAAGATAGGAAGCACTGCGGATCATTCAGACACCTGGTGCGGCTTCGACGGGACTCTTGGCGGTCGGGGCGAGCCGTTTTGAACGGCCAAGCCAGGCGACCAACCTTTCGACCGAAGAGAAAGTGACCGGTATCAGGAAGACCGCAATACAGGTCGCGCCCAACATGCCGCCGATGACGGTCGTGCCCAGGATCCGCCGCGACACGGCACCCGCGCCGGATGCGGTCCAAAGCGGGACCGAACCGAACACGAAGGCGAAAGAGGTCATCAGGATCGGCCGCAGGCGCAGCCGCGCGCCGGCCAGGGCGGCATCGACGATCGACTTGCCGCGCTCCAGTTCCAGCTTGGAGAATTCCACAATGAGGATGGCGTTCTTCGCCGCCAGACCGATCAACATCACGATGCCAATCTGCGCGTAGACGTCGTCCTCAAAGATGGGGCTCAGGAAACGCCGGAGCAGCAGCGTTCCCAATCCGCCGAACACCGCGATGGGAGTACCCAACAACACGCTGAAGGGCAACGACCAGCTCTCATAACGAGCGGCCAGGATCAGGAACACGAACAGCAGCGACAGACCATACACCGCCGCGGGCGGAACGCCCTGCTGCGCCTGTTTTTCCTGGAAAGACATCCCCATGTAGTCGTAGCCCATTTCGCGGGGCATGGTCTGGTTGAATGTGTCCTCGAGTGCGGCCATCGCCTGGGTGCCGCTGTACCCCGGCGCCGACGAGGCATTGATCTGCGCGAAATTATATTCGTTGTACCGCATCGTGAACTCCGGGCCCGTCAGGTGCTCGATGTTGATCAGCGTCGAGAGCGGCACGCGTTGGCCTTGTTGGTTCAGGACATAGAACTGTCCGATATTCTCGGCCTTATTGCGGTAATCTCCTTCGGCTTCCAGGTACACCTGCCATTGCCGGCCGAACCGGTTGAAGTAGTTCACGAAGTAACCGCCCATGAATGTCTGCATGGTCTGGTAGACCGATTTCAAAGGCACGCCCTGCTTGAGTGTTTTGTCGCGGTCCACGCGGGCGAAGACCTGCGGGACCGATGGAAGCATCGTCGTGGTCACCCTTGCCAGTTCCTTTCGTTTCCGCGCTGCTGCAAGGAACTTATTGACGTTGTCTGCAAGGTATGCGGGGCCTTGGCCGGAGCGGTCTTCCAGGGCCATTGTGACACCACCGGCAGTTCCGACGCCCTGAATAGCCGGCGGCGGAAAGCTGAAAGACACCGCGTCGGGGAGGCTGCCAAGCTCTTGATTCAGGTGCGTTCGGATTGCTGTGTACTGCTCCTCTTTTTTGGTGCGATCACCCCAATCCTTGAAAGTGACGAAGCAGAACGCGCTGTTGGTACTTTGCACCAGGCTCAGAAGGCTGATGCCCATGACGGTCGTGCAATGCTCGACGCCGGGAGTGTTCTCGACGATTTGCTCGACCTTTTTGGAAACCTCTTCAGTCCGCTGCAGTGAAGAGGAGTCCGGCAACTGGATATTGACGAACATGTACCCTTGGTCTTCGTCCGGCATGAAGCCGCCAGGCAGTTTCGAACCGAACCAGCCCGTGGCGACGCACATCAATGCCAGGAGCGCGAAGCTAATGACAGTCCGGCGGATCAGGATCCTGCTCATTCCGACGTAGCCGTCGGTAAGACGCCCGAATACCCGGTTGAAGCGCTTGAAGAACCAACCAAGGGGGCCTCTGGACTCTTTTTTGGGCCGCAACAGCAGCGAAGCCAGTGCCGGACTGAGCGTCAACGCGTTGAAGGCCGAGATGATGACCGAGATGGCGATGGTCAAGGCGAACTGCTGATAGAGCCGGCCGGTGATCCCGGGGAGGAACACGGTAGGCACAAAGACCGCCGTCAGGATCAGGGCGATGGCGATAATTGGTCCGGACACCTCGGACATCGCCTTCATCGTCGCTTCCTTCGGCGCCATTCCTTCTTCGATATAGTGCTCGACCGCTTCCACCACGACAATTGCATCATCGACCACCAGGCCGATGGCCAGCACCAGTCCGAAGAGTGACAGCGTATTGATGGAAAACCCGAACAGCGGGAAGAGCACGAAAGTACCGACCAGCGATACCGGCACGGCCATGAGCGGGATCAGCGTTGCCCGCCAACCTTGCAGGAATATGAAAACGACAACGATCACCAGCGCCAGCGCCTCAAAGAGCGTGGTGACGATTTCCTTCATCCCCTCGGTCACTGACTTGGTCGTGTCGACCGACACCACATAATCGATGTCCGGCGGGAACCGTCGTCTGGTCTCCTCCATCAGTTTTCTGGCGCCGTTCGCCGCATCGACCGCGTTGGAGCCGGGCAGTTGGTAGACCGCGACCACTGCCGAGGCCCTTCCGTTATATCGGCCCTTGAGGCTATAGGTCTGCGCGCCCAGTTCCACGCGGGCCACGTCCTTGAGCCGAACCATCGTCCCATCCGGATTGGCGCGGACCACGATATCCCCGAATTCCTCCGGCGTGATGAGCCGTCCCTGGGCCCTCACCGCATAGGTGAATTCCTGTCCCGGTGGCAGAGGCTCGCTTCCGATCTGGCCGGCCGGATTGACCGTGTTCTGTGCATTGATGGCGGCGATGATCTCCGGCACCGTGAGTTGCAGTTTGGCAAGCTGGTCGGGATTGATCCAGAACCGCATCGCATACTGTCCGGCTCCGAACACCTGGACGCTGCCGATGCCTTTGACGCGGCTGAGCTGGTCAAACATGTTGATGTAGGCATAGTTGGCCAGGAAGGTCGCATCGTGGGTGTTGTTGGGCGAGTACAGCGCGAACAGCATCAGCGGCGTAAGCGTTGATTTCTGTACGGTCACTCCAAAATTTCGCACGTCCGCGGGCAGTTGCGGCTGTGCCAGGGTCTCACGCGATTGGGCCAGGATCAGATCGATGTTCGGCTCGGTCTTCACGTCGAAATCGACGGTCAGTCTGAGCGTGCCATTGCTCGAGTTGATCGAGTACATGTAATTCATGTTGTCGACGCCGCTCATCTGTTGTTCGATCGGCGTGGCAACGGCCTGTTCGACGGTCTGCGCGTCCGCCCCGACGTAGGTCGTCTGCACCTGGATCTCCGGCGGGGCGATGTTCGGGAACTGCGCCACCGGCAGCGACAGGATCGAGACGGCTCCGACGAGCACCGTCAGAACGGCAATCACGATGGCCACAATGGGGCGATTGATAAAGAAGTTCGCCACGGTGCTCTATTCCTTTGGTCCAACGGCTGCCGGCTTCGTGGAGGCCCCGGCGGCCGGGACCGGGCGGGGGTTTACTACCATTGCTTCGTGCACCTTTTGCAGGCCTTCGACGATGACCCGATCGCCCGGCTTCAGCCCTTTCTCGATGACCCAGTTCAGGCCGACAACGTCGCCGACTTCGACCGGCACGATGTGCACTTTGTTCTGGCCGTCTACCACATCCACCTGGTCCGCGCCCTGAACCTGAGCGACGGCCCGCTGCGGGACCAGCAATGCGTTCTTTCGCACGCTCAGTTGCCCCCGGACTCTGGCGAACTGACCCGGCCGAAGGAAATTGCCGGGGTTGGGGAAGAGCCCCTCTATTTGCAGCGAGCCGGTCTCGATTCCCACCTCGCGCTGGGTGGCGCCCCATTTTCCGGGCAGCGGATAGATGCTGCCGTCGGCCAAGACCAATTGCAGTTTCAGATTGGCCCGGGCCTCGGCGAGTTCGGCCGGATCAGGATGATCGCGGCGGAAGGCGATGTATTCCTGGTCACTAACGGTGAAGATGGCCTTGATCGGGTCGACGGTTGAGACGGCGGTAAGCAGCGGTCCACTGGGGCCAACCAGGTCGCCCACCTGCGCGTTGACCAAGCCCGCGATGCCATCGATCGGTGAAACGACCCGGGTGAAATCCAGGTTGATTTGCGCCTGTTCTACCGCCGCCTCGGCCGCCTCCACGTCGGCCTGGGCGGCAAGGTTGGCCTGCACGGCGTTGTCCAGGTCTTCTTTGCTGATCGCGCCGTTCGCGGCCAGCGGCGTGTACCGCCTCACATCGAGCTGGGTCTTGCCCAGTTGCGCTTTGGTCTGGCCTAACTTCCCCTTCGCCTGATCGAGCGCTGCTTTGAACGGCCGGGGATCGATCTGGAAGAGGAGATCGCCCTTATGAACGAAACTGCCCTCCTGATAATCCTGCGAGAGCAAGTATCCGACGACCTGGCCTCGAATGTCTGCATTCACATACCCGACGAGGGTCCCGACCCACCTGCCGTAAACGGGAACGTCCGCCTGCTGCACGGCAACAACGTCGACATCGGGCGGCGGAGGCGCGGCCGCCTGCGGCTTATCGTCGCAGCCGCTTGCAAATGCACCGACGAGAAGCAACGGCGGGATGAACCAGGAAAATAAGGAGCGCCGGGGCAATCCGACCAAGTCGTAACTTCCCTGGTTGAATCTGCGCTCCATGGCTTGCCTCTCGAGATACCACTCGATCACGACTGACGGAGGGGCCACAAGGCCTCTTCGTGCTCGTGAGGAAGACGGTGCTGGTTACGTCATGCGGACCCATGCAAGAATGAGGCCAATGAATCGGGTCAGGTGCAAGACTTAGTCACCTGCAAACCCAGTTCGCGCAGTCTCTGGCGGAGGGTCTGCCTGGCGATCCCCAGCAAGCATGCAGCCTGCCGTCGATTTCCGTTTGTGTATTGAAGAACACGACTGAGGAACCGGCGGTCCACATCGGCGTGCAGTTGCGCGTACAAGTCCGAAGCGTCCGGCGCCAGCCGTTGGCTGAGAAAATCGTCTATGCGGTCCAACTTCGGTTGTCGCCCGCGAGGTTCCGGCGGGCCCTGGAGCTGGGGCAGAAATGCCGGCAGCAGCACGGTCCCGCTGGCCCGCAGAAGTGCCTGTTTGAGAACGCTCTGAAGTTCCCTGATGTTGCCTGGCCAGGCGTACTCTTGCAGGCGCTCCATCGCCTCGGGGGCGATGTCGCAGATTTCACGTCCCAATTCGCGGCTGAAGCGGCGCAGGTATTGCCGCACCAGCATCGGCAGGTCCTCGCCGCGCTCGCGCAAAGGGGGCAGGTGAATGGTGAAGACGCTCAGACGATAATAAAGATCGGCGCGGAACTTCTGCTGAGCAGCATCAGACTTCAGGTCCCGGTGGGTGGCAGCGATGATTCGCACGTCCGTATGCACCGTCTCACTGCCGCCAACACGCTGGAAAGATTGCTCCTGCAGAACGCGCAGTATCTTCGTCTGAAGGACAAGCGGCATGTCACCGACTTCATCCAGGAACAGTGTCCCGCCGTTGCACTGCTCGAATTTTCCTGATCGCTGCCGGTCTGCCCCGGTGAAAGCGCCTTTTTCGTGCCCGAATAATTCGCTTTCGAGCAGTTGCTCCGGGATTGCTGCGCAGTTCAGCGCCAGGAACGGGGCGTTGGCGCGTTGCCCGTGCCGGCAGAGAGTGCGGGCAACTAACTCCTTGCCCGTGCCGCTCTCGCCCGTGATGAGCACTGGGACGTTTTGGGCGGCGACGAGGCCGATGGACTTGTAGACGTCGCGCATCGCCGGGCAACTGCCGAAGATGCAACTGCCCGTCTCAGGGTTCGAGGGGTTTGTCGTATGCTCCGCTGGCGACCGCGACCGCACGACCACGTCCAGTGCCTGCTCGACCGCTCGGCGCAGCTTATCCGGATCCAGCGGCCTGAACAGGTAGTCGAACGCCCCTTGTTTCATGGCTTCGATGGCCGCATCCGCGGTCCTGGCCATGGTTACAAAAATGACCGGAATGCGTGGATCGATGCCGCGGATCTGACGGTGGACTTCCAGGCCACATAGGTCCGGGAGGTGAAGATCGAGGACGATCACGTCGGGATGGTGATCGCGGACGCGCTCGATCCCGGCGGCCCCGGTGCTGACTATCTGTACTGAGTACGAGGCACCGGAGAATTCCTGCTGCACCTGCCGGGGCAATAGAGCCGGTTGGCTTCCGATCAGCAGAAGCTGGGCTAAAACGCGTCGCGCCGGCTTCGGTTGGTCCGGGCACGATGCCATAACACCAAGGTTTTCAGCAAGCTGCAACATATTTCATCCCTTGCTCGAATGCCGTGTCGGTTCCACTTGGCAAGCCGCGGTGCCGCGCAAACGGACACTTTTTTCCCCACTGGGCAATCGCGTCTGACGGCAAGTCGGTAACCGTAAGAGCCGGCGCGAAATATATAGCGGGAAGGGGGGACACGGGGAGCGGAAGAATTTCTCGCCGCGGCGAAGGGGACATGGAATTGCCAAGCGGGCCAGAATTCTACCCGCGCAATCTGCTTGAACGCGCTGGGTCCATTCGATCTGAAGCCAATTGTGTAGCGTGGCTCGCATGATGATTCACAGTTCAAGGATTTGGCTTGGAACTTGCATCGCCAACGCACATGCCATCGCCCGCGCATGGTTCGGGCCGCTTGGGACAACGGAGGCACAATTCGTCGAACGCGAGCCGGCGTGTATAATCGCGGTTCGTGGACAAAGGCGTCACCACCGTTGCCGTTCAGCGTTACCTCGACGAGTTGGCCTGCATTCAGGGCGATACGCCCGCGGAGCCGATCGTCCGGGACTTGCTGGCACGTTCGGTCGATCGGCTCCACCTGCTGTGCGCGCGTCTTTTGCACCGGAATTACGCCCGCCTGACGCGCGGTCCGCTTAATCTGCGGTCCGAGGAAGTGCTCAGCGCGGTGGTCGAGCGGCTGATTAAGGCGATGCGGGAGGTGCGCCCCCAAGCCGTCCGTCATTTCTTCGCGCTGGCCAACAAGCATATGCGCTGGGAGTTAAACGACCTGGCCCGGCGCCTGGATGAACAGGCAAGCGCGGTCGAGTTGCGAGAATCACTTGCCGAAGCGCCAGTCGAGGCCATTGAGTCGCAGCAGGCCGGTCCGAACATGCGACGCATCCTCGATGCCATCGACGGGCTGCCTGAAGACGAACGTGAGGTTTTCCACCTCGTGCGACTCCAGGGAATGTCGAAACCTGAGGCGGCAGAGGTCATCGGCGTTTCGGAAAGGACGGTGAAGCGACGGTTGAGCCGGGGCCTGCTGTTGCTTTCGCGAACGCTGGGGGACCTCGGGCCGCCGGCCTCGCCACCCGATGCACCCTGATCGCGACCGGCTTGCGTGAGGGCAGAACGGTTGGGGATGTCTCAAACTCCGGAGTGCACGAGCCATGGACGACGATGCACGAATCCTGGAGCTGCTGGAGACGTTGCTCGATTCCGGCGGCACGCCCGAGGAGGTATGTGCCGATTGTCCCGAGCTGCTGCCCAGCGTGCGCCAGCAGTGGGAACAGTGCCAACGGCTGGAAGCCAGGATCGATGAAGTATTCCCCTCCGCAGGTTCGTCCGTGAGCGGTGACGCCATCGCCGCGCCCCTTGAGCCGGTCAGCCTGCCACGCATTCCCGGCTACGAGGTTGAAGCGGTCCTGGGCCGTGGCGGGATCGGCATTGTCTACAAGGCCCGGCAGTTGGGCCTGAACCGCACGATTGCCCTGAAGATGCTCTTGTTCGGCGTCTATGCCAGCCGGTTGGAAAGGGCCCGGTTCCTCCGGGAAGCGCAGGCCGTGGCTTGCCTGCGGCACCCGGCCGTGGTTCAGGTCCACGACTTCGGCGAAGTGGAAGGGCGGCCGTTCCTTACCATGGAGTTCGTGGAGGGCAAGACGCTGGCCGAGGACCTTGCGGGCATACCCCAGCCGGCCGGCCGCGCCGCCGCCATGCTGACGACATTGGCCGACGCCATCGAGTCGGCCCACCGCGGCGGGATCATTCATCGCGACCTCAAACCGGCGAACATTCTGCTGTCAAGGGACGGAGATCCCAAGATCAGCGACTTTGGACTTGCCAGGCGATTCGAAGGCGAGGACGCCCTAACCGTCACCGGGGCCCGTGTCGGTACGCCCAGTTACATGGCGCCCGAACAGGTATTCGGCCGGGCAGGTACGGTTGGGCCGGCGGCCGACATATACGCCTTGGGCGCCATCCTCTACGAGATGCTCACGGGGCGGCCGCCGTTTCGTGGTGAGACCGCGTCCGACACCGAGCGCCAGGTTCTCGAGCAGGAGCCCATACCACCATCCCGTCTTAATGCAAAGATACCGCGGGATCTGGACACGATATGCTTGAAGTGTCTCCAGAAGGATCCATCCCGCCGCTACGCGACGGCGGGCGATGTTGCTGCGGATTTACACCGCTTCTCGAGCAGAAACCCGATTGTTGCTCGGCCGGTGGGCGCGACCGAGCGCGCGGTGAAATGGGCGAGGCGGCGCCCGGCGGCGGCGGCGCTGGGTGGCACTTTCGTGGCCGCGGCGCTGCTGGCGCTGGCACTGGTCGGCGGGTGGCTGCGGGTGAGCGGTCAACGAATGGCAACCTTGCAGGCGGCCGATCAGGACCTGCGCGAAGCCGACGCGCGCCAGCGACACTCGGATTTCTCCGGAGCGCGCGCCGCACTGGAGCGGGCGAGGGGACGAATGGGAGCGATCGCGTCACCCGACCTGCAACGCCACGTCGGTCAGGCTGGCCGAAACCTGGTAATCGTCGCCCGGCTCGACCGGATTCGGATGACTCGTTCCGCCAGCGTCGGCGGGGTTCTCGGTACCATGCGCTCGGACGCAGAGTATGAAGCGGCCTTCCGAGATGCTGGCCTCGGGCAAATCAACGAATCTCCAAGCATCGTGGCTGCGCGGGTCTCGGAGTCGAGTATTGAGGATGCATTAGTGGCCGCCCTCGACGACTGGTCTATGTGTACGGAGGATGCACACCGCCAGAGCTGGCTGATCGAGGTGGCGCGACTGGCGGACCGAAACCCGACGAGCTGGCGAGTCCGCGCCCGGGACCCAGCGACTTGGGAGACTAAGGCGGTTCGTGACGCGTTTATCGCGTCCACGCGGTTCGCCGACGAGTCCGTGCCGCTGTTGCTCGCCAGCGCGCATCACCTGCAACACGCCGGCGCGGATCCGATCCCGTTTTTGACGCGGGCACAAGAGGCACACCCGGGCGATTTCTGGGTCAATCTCGCGTTGGGCGACACGCTGACGTCGATGAATGCGACGGGCGAAGCGGTCCGCTTTTTTCAAGCCGCCGTTGCGATTCGGCCGGATGCGGCCATCGCCTACAACGATCTCGGTGTGGCGCTGGCGGAAACGGGCCGGGTCAAGGAGGGCGTCCGATGCTACCGGCAGGCGATCTCGCTCGATCCGACGTCCTCTGCCGCCCAATACAATCTCGCCGTGGCATTGACGCCCCTCGCGTTGACGGGCCAGACGCCGCCTGACGAGGCAATCGGTCAAATACGACGTGCCCTGGGCTTCTACCCGAATTCGGCGACGCTTTTCGCGCTCCTGGGCGACAACCTTGAAGTGACTGGCCGGCGGCCGGAGGCCGTGGCTGCATACCGGCAAGCCATCGACATTGAACCGAACCTCCCGGGAGCTCAAAAGGGATTGCGCACCATCCTGGTACGGCAAGGACGATTGGACGAGGCGCGGGTGGCCTGGCGGAAGACGGTTGATGCGAACCCGCCGCAGCATGAGGCGTGGGACGGGTACGCCGAGCTCTGCCTGTTCCTCGGCGAGGAAATCGAATACCGCCGCGCAAGCCGGGCGCTGCTCGACCGCTTTGGTGCAATCACGGATCCCCGACCGGCGGAACGGACAGGAAGAGCCGCATTACTTCTGCCTGCGCCGTCCGTCGAGTTGCGCGACGCCGTGGCGCTCATCGACCGTGCCCTGGCGTCTGATCCAGCGCAACCTCACGGCTTGGTGTATCCTTACTTCCGATTCTCAAAAGGGCTGGCGGAATACCGCCTGGGCGAGCTGGACAGTGCGATCGCCATAATGAAAGGGGATGCCTCCGGTGTGTTGGGCCCCGCGCCCAAGTTGGTTCTGGCCATGGCTCAGCACCGGCAGGGACGGACCCAAGAGGCCCGCAAAACGCTAGCGGCGGCCGTTCTCTCGTTCGACTGGCATGCTGACAATGCAAATAATCGAGAAGCTTGGATCTACCACGTGCTCCGCCGCGAGGCCGAAACGCTGATCCTGCCAAACGTGCCGGCATTCCTCGAGCGACGCTATCAACCGACAGACAACGACGAGCGCATTGCGCTCCTGGGGGTCTGCCAGTTCAAGGACCTTCGCGGCGCCGAGGCCAGCCTCTATGCCGCGGCGTTCGCGGCCGACGCCAAGCTTGCCGACGACTGGCAGAGGGGATGCCGCTACAGCGCCGCCCGCGCGGCGGCCATGGCCGGCTGCGGCGGCGGCGCGGATGCCGCAAAGCTGAGCGACGAGGATCGTGCATGGTGGCGCCGGCAGGCGCGCGAGTGGCTCCGCGCCGATCTGGCGGCTTGGACGAAAGGACTGAAGACCGGTTCTGCTGTGAATCGCGCCGCGATCGTCCAAAAACTCGCGGCGTGGCAGACGGACCCCGACCTGGCGGGACTGCGCGATCCGGGCGCGCTCGACAAATTGCCTGGTCCGGAGCGTGAGGAATGCCGCGAGCTTTGGAACGACCTGGGCGTTCGGCTCGCGCGAGAATCAGCGCAGCATTGACGATGCCAAACGTTGCGACCGCCTGACGGCCCGCTCGTCGCCGACGCTCGACAACGCCGCGTACGCGGACGACTGTCTCCGTGGGGCGGGCGAAGCGTGCAACCGCATCGGATGCTGCTCGGCGCACGGGTTCGTTTCTGGTACATCCACCCTCGACAACAGGTCATCGATGACGCGCACGACGGCGTGAGGGCTGGGCTCGTCGCGCGTCCCCAATCCGGCCGATCTCTTCAGCCGGCCGAGGCACTCGCGCGTGAGGGCGATTGGAGCGCCGCCGAGGCGGATCTCCAGCAATACCTTGCGATAAAGCCTGACGAGCGCTGGTGCATGATGGGATATTGGGTGGTAGGCCCCTACCCCGAGGACCTCGCTGCGGATTATCCCCCTGAGACCAACCTCGACCCTGGGACCCACGTGCCCGCGCTCGAGACGGCCGAACCCGCTCAGACCTTCCTGAATTGGCAGCGGGTCCCGTTGAATTCAACCGGTTTCGTGAACTTCGGTCCCCTGTTCGGCAATGCGGAGCATATTTCGGCCTATGCCTTGCTCAGGGTCTATTGCCCAAAGGCAACGAAACTGGCAATCCTGCTCGGCTCCGACGACCAGGTCCGGTTATGGCTGAACGGAAAGCAGATACATGAACACCTGATTATTCGGCGAGCGGTCCCCGATGATGATGCCGTCCCCGCCACCCTGGCTGCCGGATGGAACACATTGCTGACCCGGGTGGTGAATGTGACGGGAGAACACGCTCTCTACCTGCGGCTCTCCGACGCGCCGGCGGACCTGAAGCGGGCGGGCGGTCTCGCTGCCAAGTCCACAGACCCTTGAGGAAGTATTCACGCGCTCCGCGAGGCCGCGGCGGAAAACGACCCGGGAATATGTCTCAGTACGGGCCCGCCTCATGCTGGCACGGGATTCACCCCCAGCATGATCGGCGTATGCAGCCGGATCAGGTCATGAGTCCGGGCTGGAATGGCGGGCACCAAGCGTTCCATTGTGTTAGAAATCCCCCGCCAACTTTTTTGCCTCCTCCTGACCACGCGCGATGCTCTCTTCCCGCTTCTCTTTCCCGCGCCACGACGTGCCTTCCACGATCAGCGTATGGACCTCCTTGACCCCGACAATCTTCAGCCAGAAATCAATGAATCCCTTCTGGTGGTCGAACCGGGAGGCGGGCGTCGGCGAGTCTTCCGCGTAGGTCCCGCCCCGCGCATAGACCACGAAGGCGCGGGGAATTTTCAGCAAGGGGCCGTACTCCGTGCCGTCATAGGTAAAGAGCATGTTCCGCTGACTGGCCAGATCAATCAATTGCTTGAGCTTGTAAGGGTAGGCGAAGTTCCACATGGGCACGCCGAGCACGATGCGGTCCGCTTGCTGGAAGCGTAACGCCAGTTCCTGGATCCTGTCCCAAACGCCGGTCTCGGCCGGGTCCATCGGTTCCTTGTTCACGCCTTTGTACTTCGCCCCGATTGCCTCCTGGTCGAAGTCCGGCAGCTTTTCGTCCCAGACGTTCAAGGTGTCGACCATGACTCCAGGACAAGCCTGACGGTAGGCTTCGAGGAAGGCGTTGGTGACGGCGATAGTGGCAGACCTGGATCCGCGCGGAGAGGATTCGATGTTGAGTAGACGCATGATCTCGCCTGAACAACAAGGAACGTGCCACCGTGAGCAGTAATTGGCCCGACCCTGGGCGCGGCCGAGCCACAGGCCCCTTCGCGAGTTGCCTTAGGCTGCGTTAGGCTGGGACCCGCAGGCGCACGACCGGGCCGGGCTCTGGCGTGCGGCTATGATTGAGGCGGTGAATCGAGGGCGACGTTGGGCGCGAATGGGTCAGGAACTTGCCCCTGTGAGCGGGAATTGGCCCAGCCTTTCGGGCGGCCGAGCCCACCAGGAGAAAGAGGAGAAAGCGTGGGGAACTGGTCCGGAGGTTGCTTTGAACCCATAACGCCGGTTGCGGACGGCTTCGCAAACGAACAGGATCGCAGCTTCAAACTGGAGAGAGACAGTAATGTCAGCTACGCATCAGCCAACCTATGGTACGGACCGCGCTCCGCTGAGCCGGGGTCAAACCCTGGCACGGCAGGCGTTGATAGCCGCAATGCTGGCGGCGGTCGTCGGGACTTTCGTCTATCTCGGCGGCTGGTTGACGCCGCACGACTTGACGCCGGGGAAATTCGCCGATGCGTTCCAGGCGGTCGACGGCGTTCACCCGGGGTTCCGCCGCAACCATGCCAAGGGGGTGTGCGTTTCCGGGTATTTCGAAAGTAATGGGAATGGCGTCGTGCTTTCGAAGGCGGCGGTATTCCAGCCCACCAAGTCGCAGGTGGTGGGCCGGTTTTCGCTTTCCGGGGGCATGCCGTTCCAGGCGGACAAGCCGGGGCAGATTCGCGGGCTGGGATTGCAGTTGACCACGATGGACGGCCAAGTCTGGCGGACGGCCATGGTCAATCTGCCGGTCTTTCCGGTGAATACGCCGCAGGCGTTTTACGACCGGCTGCTGGCCAGCGTGCCAGACCCGGCAACTGGCAAACCCGACCCGGCGAAGATGAAAGCGTTTCTCGCCAGCCATCCGGAGACGACCGCGGCGATCGAGATCATCAAACGGCACCCGCCGTCCCCGGGTTTTGGCGATAGCGAATTTCACAGCCTCAATGCCTTCGTCTTCACCAACGCACAGGGCGCCTCGACCCCGGTGCGCTGGGTACTGGCGCCAGTGCAGTCGGCGCCGGCCATCGAGCCGACAACGCAGCCGGCCCGGGCGGACGATGCGAATTATCTTTTTGAAGGCCTGATCGCGCGGGTTCATCGTCAGCCGTTGCAATGGCACCTGATGTTGATCGTGGGACAGGCGGGCGATCCGACCAATGACGCGACGCTGCCGTGGCCTGACTCGCGGCAACAGATCGATGCCGGTATCCTCACGGTCGATCAGGTACAGAGCGAAGACAGCAGCCCGACAGCCCTGCTGAACTTCGACCCGCTGGTGCTGCCCGACGGCATCGCGCCGTCGGATGACCCGCTGCTGAGCGCACGGTCGGCGGCTTATTCGGCATCCTTCACGCGACGGTCCGGCGAGCATAAGCCGCCCAGCGCGATCACGCCGGCCGACGCCGACCAATCGAAGTCATAACATGAGCGGTTTGTTCAGGAGAACTCAATATGCCCGCCCCGCGCATTCAATTCACGATGCCGATGCGAGTTTTGCATTGGCTGATGGCCGCCCTGGTGCTGTCAATGCTGTGCATTGGCGTGACCATGGTGGCGTCGATCGGCAACTACCACGTATTGGTGTCGCTCCACCGGCCGCTGGGGATCGCCATCCTGGCGCTGGCGTGCGTGCGCCTGGCCACGCGCATCTTCAGCCCGTTGCCGCCGTTTCCGCCGACCGTGCCGCCGCGGGAGAGGCTGATGGCGACGGCTTCAGAATGCCTCATGTACACGCTGCTTTTCGCGATGCCGCTGATCGGCTGGGGCATGCTGTCGGCGGCACGCTATCCGGTCGCGATGTTTGGTTCGTTGCGTTTGCCGTACATCCTCCCTCACAATGCCATGCTTTACTGGTGGCTGCGCCAAGCACACACGGTCCTGGCGTATCTGTTTTTCATCACGTTTCTGGCACATTTCGGCGCAGTCCTGTTCCACACGCTGATCGTCCGCGATGGGCTGCTGCTTCGCATGGTCCCTTGGAGAGCACGGTCGGGCAGTGCCGCATCGTCAAACCATGAACTTTAACCCATCGCTTCCACGCCAATGACCCCATTGCGTCGGCGGACCATCACCCCGCCCGGGAATTGCACGCGGCTTGCCGTGGCGGCGTCGGCGGCGAGCGCGATCAGGCGCTCGGCAGCGTCGGGTGCGCGCGCGAGTGGGCCCGGCGGGACGCCTTGTTCCAGCAACCAGCGCCGCGCGGACTCGACGGCGAGCAATCCGGGGAGCCGTTGCAGTTGAAGGATGGGGAATTCCGCGGAGAGCGGCGGGGCGTTTGAATGGCACCAGTCGCGCACAGCCGCGCACGACTCAGCCAGTGCGAGCAGGTCGCCGGTCAGGTGCGGCTGGCGCTCCAGAAGCCGCCGCAGGCGGTTGCGGAAATAGTGGTCCAAGGCATTGCTGGCGTCCTCGCGCCAGGGCTGGCGCTGTTCGTTCAGGAAGCGCTGCAGGTCGGCCCCTCCGAGCTTGAGCAGGGGGCGGAGGATCGTCAGGCCGGCAACATGCGACATCTCGCGCATGGCAGCCAAGCCGCCCGGGCCGGAGCCGCGGATGAGCCGGTGAAGGACCGTCTCGGCCTGGTCGTCAGCATGATGTGCGAGCATCACGCCCTGCAAATTGTGCTCGGCAATGACCCGGCGGAAGAGTTCGTGCCGCAGCGCGCGGTAGCGTGCCGATGGATTGACCGGCAGTCCGGTCATTTCCCGCTCGAGCTCATCCCGGCGGGCGACCGTACACGGGATGCTCCGGCCGGCGGCCAAGCCGCGCACGAACTCGGCGTCGCCAGTCGATTCCTCGCCCCGCGTCTGATGATCGAGATGCACGACGTGAAGGAACAAGGCGGGCTGCACCCTGCGATAGTCCTCGAGCAACAGCAACAGCGCGACGCTGTCAGCGCCACCGCTCACGCCGACCGCCCAGCCGCCGGGAGGGACGGTCGTCATCTCCCTCAATAAGCTGGCCGAGGTCGATGCCATGCTGGTATCATCGTATTAGTGTCCGCTGGCGTCACGGGCTCGACGTGGCGTCTTACCATGGACGTTTCGAGGGTCAATCATGAGAACCGCCAGGATACCGATTGGGAACGCCCACCGGTGCTTGCACGTGCAAGCACCGGTGGGCGTTCCCAGGCACCGGCTCGGTGTCATGTCTCTCCTAGCGTGGGTTCTCGCTTCGGGGGTATCTCTCGCTGCTCCGCCGACCCAGCCGGCGACCCGTCCGGCGCCGACGACCAGTCAGGCGCCCAAGGCCGATGCCGCCACCGACTGGCTGTTGGGGCAGGCCGCCGCGGCGCCATCGACGCCGAAGGAAGACGACGACGGCCGTCCGGCGGCGCCGACCAGCAGGCCGGCTTCGCCGTTCGCGGCGGCGGGCTCCAACATCGCGGCCGATCCAGCCGCCCGACAGGGGGTGATGCTGCTTTCCAACGGCGAGAAGATCCATGGCAGGTTCGCGACCACGCAGGGCAAGCCGCTACGAATCTACGACGAGCACGAGGTATTCCGCGACGTGCCGTTCGACCTGGTCAGGAGTGCCGAGGCCAAAGTGCTTTGGGAGCGCGACGAGAAGGAATGGCACTTCCGGGAAAGCGGCAGCGATATCAAGGAATACAGCGGAAAGACCTACCCCGCCCGCGAAACCCAATACACACTCACGCTGGTGAACGGCCAGACCGTCACCGGGTCGATCGTCGCCCCCCTGTACCTGCAATCACGCGACGGCCCATACACGTTCATCCTGCACAAGCGCGACAAGGGCGAGCCCGGACAGACACTCAAGCAACTCGTCTATGTTCAGAAGGTGGAGTTCGACTAGGCCCTGTCTAATGGCCCTTCAATTGCGCCTCGGCCAGGTGGATCTTAATGTCGAGGTCGGCGAACCAGTAGTCTTTCGGGAAATTGGCTTTGATGGCCTTGAACTTGGCCAGCGCCTGAGCTGGATCAGTCGAAATGAGGCTGATGCCTTCGCGATAAAGCTTGAGCGACTCTCCAGCCGGATCCAATGCCGATTGCGGCGGCGGGGCGGGAACGGCCACCGGAGCAGGAATGGGGCTGACTGCGACGCTCGGCGTTACCGGGGACGGAATCACCGTCGGATGGGCCGCCGGAGGGGGCGCGACCGGTGGAGCCGCCACGGCCTCTGCCGCGGGACGCGTTGACGGCGCGGTTGCCGGCGCTGGCGTGCCCGCGGCTGACGCCGACGCAGGCTGCGCGTCGCTGCCATGGTCTGGCGCCGGTGCTGGGGTCACATCCGGGTGGCCGTCACCCGGGGTAGTCGGGGCGGTTGATGTGCCTGGGTCAGTCACGTCGGCCGTATTACCGGGATCCGGCAAGGCTGGGCTGACGGGCGCGGGCGCTGTCGGCCCGGTTGTCGGCTTGCTCATCGCTTTCAGCAGGGCGGTCTTGCCTTGGTTGTAGTATTGCAGCGATTGTTGCCGGAGCGTTGGGTCGAGGTAGATCGCCGTGGCATACAGCGCGCCGAGAAACACGACCAGAAAAAGCATGACTTTCAGGAAGCGGAAGCGGCGGGGGCGGCGCGGGCCGGGGTCGGCCTTGACGGCGGGCTTGCGCACCGGCCGGGACAACGCCAGCGCCTCATCAGTCCCTGCGTCGTAGCGGGGAGCAGCCAGCGCGTCGGCTGGATCGACGGCCGGGGCGGCTCGATGCGGCTGGAAGTCCAGCGGGTGCTGCAATCGCTGCCGCGGTTGCCGGCGGTCGTCGCCGTTCCACCCCGGGCGCTGCTCCGCCGGGGCGCGCGGGGAACGGCGGCGCTCGCCTGATGGCGGCCTGGCTGCGGGCTCGGCGGCCTCGGGCTCCGGGCCCGGCGAGAAGTTCAGCTTGAATGCCGCCGCCAGGTCCTTGGGCGAAAGGAAGCCGTCCTCTTTCTTATTGTTATTGCGCGCGGCGCCAGCAGATGGGAAGGCGACGGGTGCGGCATTACCGGCGCCGGCAATCGACCCTGGAACCTGCGCCTCGTTGCGCGGGAGGGGGTCGAAGGCCACGCCCGCCATCGAGCCGGTCAGCGAGACGCCCGCCACTGAATCATCTGATGCCGTGCCCCCCAAAGCGGGGATCACGAATTCGGCATCGATCTCGGCCAGGTCCGGCTCCTTGTGGCGGCTGGGACGCTGCGGCGCCGCCGGGGCGGGCGCGTCCTTGGTCTCCAGCAGCACATCGGGATTGGCCGGCGGGTCTTGCAGCCGGTTGCATTGCGGGCACAGGCTGGCATTGGCTTCGATCGAGCCGCCACAACTGTAGCAGACACCGAATTCCCGGCTCAGTCCCTTGACCTGGGCGGCGAACTTCCACAACTGGTGCGTCGTCGGGCCGCGAACGATCGACTTGGGTTTGACCCGGCCTTTGCGGGCGAAGTTGAGCAGGGTTTCGAACTTCATCCCCGGCGCTGCCGGGTTGCGCGTCTGAAGGACGTACCAGGGACCGATGCGGCTCTTGGTGGCCTTGCGGCTGGCGGGACTGTTCTCCATCGTGCAGCGCGGGCAGACTCCCTGCTCGGATTCATTGATCGAACCGCAGAACGGGCAGACGAATTTGCCGGCGAGAAGTTCCTTGATCTCTTCCGGCCCCGGCGCGGTAGCTACCGCCGCAACAGTGCCGGTTTCCGACGACGCACTGCCGGCGCTGCGAGACGCGCCCGAGTTCCCGTACTGCCCTTCTTCGGCAAAGTTGGTCATACCTGCGCTCCATATCGAGCCGCGCCACGCAACGTAGTAGCCAGTCAGACGGAGTCTGACGGGCCACTACGAGCCGGGGCGTGTGGCCCGGAACGGGCCTCAGGCCCATGTGACCCGTCAATCTGCGCCTTATCGCGCATTGGTCCGGCGATGCCCAAAGTCCAATAATTCCTTGTCGCGTCGAGGTCCCATCGCATCAGCCCAGATGCGGTCCCCAATCCATACGACACCGATCGACCCCGGTTTCGTTGGTTCTGTGACGAGTCGTCGAACGGCCGGCCCGTACTTGCATCGGCAAACAAAATTACGTCATTCAACATAAGAATCGCGGTCTGCACGCAGGTTAGTACGCACTATAACCGATTTCCCTCGGTTTTGGGCTGCCCAATTCGTGACGGGCGTGAACCCGATGCGGCGGAGTCCGTCGTTGTCTTACCGCTAACTACAGGTAGAAGCTAGCGCTATGAATGTCAATGGCTTCCGCTGGCTTCCGCTGAGTCGGCGCCAGCCTGATCATCACCGATTTTATCGGACGCTTGGCCGGATTTTGATTACTTGAGTGGCGAGCAGAGGGATGAAGTTGTCGGCTGAAGCCGACACCCCGCGTCGGCACATGTTGCCGGCTCCCCGATGTGTGCCCTACGATACAACCCATGAGCAGCACGACCGCGCCGATCACAGATATTTCATCGTCCGCCGCCCCGACGCTGCCCGACGCGACGGGGCATTTTGGGCCTTATGGGGGCGTATTTGTCCCCGAAACGCTGATTTTCGCGCTTCGGCAGCTCGAAGCCGAGTACCGCCGCGCTCAGGCCGATCCCCAATTCGCCAGGGATTTCGACTTCTATCTGCGCGAGTTCGTCGGCCGGCCAAGCCGGCTTTATTACGCCCGCAGGCTCAGCGAGCATCTCGGCGGCGGCAAGATCTACCTCAAACGCGAAGACCTCAACCACACCGGCGCCCACAAAATTAACAACACCATCGGGCAGGGGCTCCTGACCCTTCGCATGGGCAAGAAACGCGTGATTGCCGAGACCGGCGCCGGCCAGCACGGCGTGGCCACCGCCACCGCCGCCGCCTTGTTCGGACTCAAGTGCGACGTCTACATGGGGTCGGAAGACATCCGCCGGCAGAACCTCAACGTTTTCCGCATGAAATTGATGGGCGCCAAGGTGATCGAGGTCAGCAGCGGCGCCAAGACGCTCAAGGATGCCACCAACGAAGCCATGCGCGATTGGATGGGTAGCGTCGAAGGGACGCACTACATCATCGGGTCGGTGGTCGGCCCGCACCCGTTCCCGATGATCGTGCGCGATTTCCAGTCGATGATCGGGCGCGAGGCCCGCCAGCAATGCCTCGAAATCGAAGGCAAGCTTCCCGATTACATCATCGCCTGCGTCGGCGGCGGGTCCAACGCCGCCGGCATCTTCGCCCCGTTCACCGGCGACAGTGCCGTCAAGCTGATCGGCGTCGAGGCCGGCGGCCGCGGCTCTGCCCTCGGCCAGCATGCCGCCAGCCTCTCCCAAGGCCGCCCCGGCGTCCTGCACGGCTCGCTCTCCTACGTCCTGCAGGACGACGACGGCCAGACCGCCGACGTCCATTCCTGCTCCGCAGGCCTGGACTACCCCGGCGTCGGTCCCGAGCATTCCTGGTGGAAAGACCAGGGCCGGGTGGAGTACGTCAGCATCACCGACGCCGAGGCCCTGGAAGCTTTCCAGTTGCTCGCCCGTCTGGAGGGGATCCTGCCCGCGCTCGAGACCGCACACGCGATCGCCCAGACCGCCAAGCTGGCGCCGAAGCTGTCTAAGGACCAGGTGATCGTCGTCAACCTCTCGGGGCGCGGCGACAAGGACTGCCAGGAAGTCGCACGGCTGATCGGAAATGTGTAAGCTGCTGAAATGAGGATTGTATGACGCAGGTTTTTCCAACCCAGACTCGCCGGACAGGCGGACACCAGCGTGTTCGCATGTCTTATGAAGAATTCCTGGAGTGGGATGGGGAGAACCAGCATGTCGAATGGGTGGACGGGGAGGTTATTCCGATGCCACCAATTACAGGCGCTCACAACGATGCCGGGAACTATTTGATTAGGTTGTTTGGAGCATTTCTCGATTACCACAGCATCGGCGTGCTTCGGACAGACCCGTTTCAGATGAAAACCGGTCCCGCCCTTCCAGGCCGCGCGCCGGATCTCATGTTCATAGCGCGGCGCAACCTTCGACGTTTGCAGGCCAGATTCCTCGACGGTCCCGCTGACTTGGTCGTTGAAATCATCAGCCCCGGCAGCCAGACCGTCGATCGGGTCCACAAGTTCCGAGAATACGAACAGGGCGGGGTCCGGGAATACTGGTTGATTAATCCGGCGAGGCGACAGGCCGAGTTCTATCGTCGCGGCCGCGATGGGCGATTCCATTTGGTCACGATCGGCGAGGACCGGATTTATCACAGTGTCGCGATGAAGGGCTTGTGGATTAACGTCGAATGGCTCTGGGACTGCCCGCCAATTGGGACCGTGCTGCGCGAGTGGGGAATCGTTTAATTACTTCGTCAGCTTCCGGTACTTGATCCGGTGCGGCTGGTCCGCGGCGATGCCGAGCCTGGCCTTTCGGTCGATTTCATAATTGGTGTAGTTCCCGTCGAACCAGACGGCGTTGCTGTCGCCTTCGAAGGCGAGCATGTGGGTGGCGATGCGGTCGAGGAACCAGCGGTCGTGGCTGATGACCACGGCGCAGCCGGCGAAGTTTTCCAAGGCCTCTTCCAGGGCGCGGATGGTGTTGACGTCCAGGTCGTTGGTTGGCTCGTCGAGCAGGATGACGTTGGCACCGCTCTTAAGCATGCGAGCCAGGTGGATGCGGTTGCGTTCCCCGCCGGAGAGGACGCCGAGCTTTTTCTGCTGGTCGGTGCCGGAGAACCCGAAGCGGTTGACGTAGGCCCGGCTGTTCATCTGGCCCCCGCCCCACTTGATGAATTCCTGACCGTCGCTGATGGCCTCGTAGATCGTCTGATCGGGCAGGAGCGAGTCGCGGCTCTGCTCGACATAGGCGAGCTTGACGCTATCGCCGACTTTGAATGAACCGGCGTCCGGCTTTTCCTGGCCGGTGATCATGCGGAAGAGAGTGGTTTTGCCAGCGCCGTTGGGGCCGATGATGCCGACGATGCCGCCGGGGGGCAGGGAGAAGGACAGGCCCTGCATGAGGATGCGGTCGCCGTAGGCCTTGTTGACGTTGACGGCCTCGATGACCAGCTTTCCCAGCCGGGGGCCGGGCGGGATGTAGATTTCGACTTCCTGCTCCTTCCTTTTGACGTCCTGGTTGAGCAGGTTTTCGTAAGCGGCGATGCGTGCCTTGCTCTTGGCCTGGCGGGCCTTGGCCGAGCTGCGGACCCACTCCAGCTCGTGCTTGAGGGTCTTTTGCCGGGCCGACTCGGTCTTTTCTTCGATGGCCAGGCGGGCCTGCTTCTGCTCCAGCCAGGAGGAATAGTTGCCTTTCCAGGGGATGCCCTGGCCGCGGTCCAGCTCCAGGATCCAGCCCGCCGCGTTGTCGAGGAAATAGCGGTCGTGGGTGACCGCGATGACCGTCCCCTCATAGCGTTTGAGGTGTACCTCCAGCCAGGCGATCGACTCGGCATCGAGATGGTTGGTCGGCTCGTCGAGGATCAGCACGTCCGGCTTCTTGAGCAGCAACCGGCACAGGGCGACGCGGCGTTTTTCGCCGCCGCTGAGCACTTTGGTCGAGGCGTCGCCGGGCGGGCAGCGCAGGGCGTCCATGGCCATCTCAAGCTGTGAGTCAAGGTCCCAGGCGTTGAGGTGGTCGAGCTTTTCCTGGACCTCGCCCTGCCGCTCCAGCAGCTTGTTCATCTGGGCGTCGTCCATCGGCTCGGCAAACTTCTCGTTGATGCGGTCGAATTCCTTCATCAGGTCGATGGTTCCCTGCACGCCTTCCTCGACGACCTGCCGGACGGTCTTGCTTTCGTCGAAGTGCGGCTCCTGCTCGAGGTAGCCGATGCTGTAGCCGGGCGAGAGGCTGATCTGGCCCTGGAAGTTCTTGTCGACGCCGGCCAGGATTCTCAGCAGAGAGGTTTTGCCGGAGCCGTTGAGGCCGAGGACGCCGATCTTGGCGCCGTAGAAATAGGAGAGATAGATGTCCTTGAGGATGACCTTCTTCTCATGGGATTTGCTGACGCCGGTCATCGAGTAGATGACTTTGTTGGGTTCGTTGCTCATAGTATTTGTTGCGCTCAGGATGACGGCTTGAAGCCGTCGGTCATCGGTTGGGGGTGGTTAGCTATCCAGTTGTCCTTTCGGGCCGTCGAGGTACGCCAGGATTAACTCGACGTGCCGAGCTGTCGCTCCCTGCTCGGCGCGGACCACGGCCTGGGCGCGTACGCCCATCGTATGGGACTGATCGGCGTTTGCCAGTAAGGCATCGACCGCTTCAACAAGCTCGGCTTCGCTGCCGACAACTTTCATCGCTCCAGCCTCACCGAACCGGCTCATCGCGTCCGCGAAATTGTGGGTCCAGGGGCCGACCACCACGGGCTTGGCCAGGGCGGCTGGCTCAATCATATCGCTCCCGTGCTGTCGCGGGCCCAGGTCGACCAGCGACCGGCCGACGAAGACGATGGTGGACAGGCTGTAGAATTTCCGCATTTCCCCCATGGTGTCGCCAAGGACGACCGGCGGGGTGTTTGCAGAATCCGCCTTTGGATCTTTAGGTTGAGCGGCCGGGCCGCGATTCTCCGATCGACGCAGGACCTGAAATCCCTGGTCGCGAATCAGCACCGCCACGGCATCGAATCGCTCCGGGTGCCGGGGGACGATCACCAGGCGAAGGGCGGGATGGGCGGCCAGAAGCTTGCGATAGCAGCGGAGCAGGATCGGCTCTTCACCGGGACCGGTGGACCCGCAAACCCAGATTGGCCCGCTGGGGGGGAGGAGCCCGAGCGAGCTGGCAAGTTCGTCCTGGCCTTCGATGTGATCGGCGATCTGTGCCGTGTCGAACTTCATCGTGCCGGTGATGCGGACTCGCTCCGACGGCGTTCCCAGGGCAATGAACCGCTCGGCGAACAACTTGTCCTGGGCGCAAACGACCGACAGCCGGCGAAATGTCCGGGCCAGCAGCGGGCGGAACTTCCGGTAGTTTTTGAAGCTGTAGGTGGTGAGCCGGCCGTTCACCAGAAGGACCGGGATGCCGCGGCGGTGGCAGTGCAGGATGAAGTTGGGCCAGACCTCGAGCTCCATCAGCACGACGATGCTCGGCCGAAAGGCATCGACCACCCGGCGAATAGCCCCGCTGAAATCCAGGGGATATCGGATAAGCGTCACCTTCGGATCCGAGCCGTAGAGTTCGACGCCGCGGGTGTGGCCAGTGTCGGTGGTGACGCTGACGACGAAGCGAAGGTCGGGGCGCACCGCGGCGAGCAGGCGGACCATTCCACGCGTGGCGTTGATCTCGCCCAGGCTCACGGCGTGAATCATTACAGCGGGTTTTTGGAAAGCGGTCGCACGGGCTGCCGTCTCTATTCCAGACCGCCCCATCCGCTCACGAAGCGCCTTGAGCACCTTTCGGCGTGTTCTGGGGACCAGCAGCCAGTATGGAGCGGCGGCGGCCAGTCCCACTGCGTATGCGATGTCGTAGAGGTTGGGCATGAATGAGCAGCGACCCGGGGTCACAAAACTTGCAGAACGAACATTCTTTCTGTGCGGCCTGATTTCGCGGGACTTTTTAGCAGGGATGCAAGGTCTATAGAAGGGAGCTTGTCGTCGGCGTGCACTCGGCCGCGAACGGCAAGCCCCGGTGCATGCCGTCGGGTGAATCGATGGTGATTGACCAGGCAGCGGTCTTATAACTATCGATAGAGGCCTAGATTGGCAATGTAGTTCGCTACGGGATCGGGTGTCAGATATCGCACGGATCGTCCGTCTTTAACACGTGATCGGATTTCCGAAGCGCTGATCTCTATCAAAGGTATTATGACAACCTGTGACCTTAAGACTTGAAGCGATTGTGGGATCAGACTCCAATCGAGTGGTGAGCCGGGCCGATCCATGACGATGAATTGAACTTCTGCCAATAAAGCGACCGATTCATGCCACGTTGGCAGTTTTGGGACCGTGTCGGCACCGATGAGCCAGGATACGTTTGTCCACCCTCGTTGCTTCAGTTCCCGAGTGGTGTCGATGGTGAAGCTCAGCCCGGGCCGTTGGAGTTCGATGTCGTTGGTTTCGAACAGCGGGTCGCCTTCCACGGCCAGGCGGCACATGGCCATCCGGTCTTGAGATGAAGCCAGGTCGTGCGTTCCAGGTTGGTTGGTCTTTTGCGGTGGCTCGGCACTGGGAATTAACGTGACTCGGTCGAAACCCCGGGCTTCGGCGGCGGCCCGGGCGCACAGCAGGTGCCCGTGATGGATCGGGTTGAACGTGCCGCCGTAACAGAGGCGTCGAAGTGTCCGGCCGGATCGGGTCCGGAGGTGCGGATGGGGGTGTTTTGGCATGATTTGCTTAAGCGGGTTCAAGAGGGGCGACGGATTTTGGGATCTTCTGGTATCGATCTTGCTGAAGGGAAACCCGATTGGGGCCAGCGCACAACTGACGCGGACAACTGTCCAGCCCGGGGTGAAAACTCTGACCAGCGCAAAAGTTGCCGTAACGGCCTGTTGGCCCTTGCTTAATGAACGAACATTCGATGGCTGCGTTCGTATAAAAATAGGCCGTTTTTCAAGAGACGAATAATTCAACCCTGTGCATTCAGACAGTGTCCAAATAGTATATGCTGTTAACGGAAAGATCAGAAAGTGAGGCGGTTATGACCACCGCAATGTCAACAGGCACTCGTCCGAGCCGTCGGCCAGCACCGATCGCTCGGACGGTGCGACAGAAAGTCGAGGGGCTGCTTGAAGAGTCGTACGCCTTTATGGATAGTCCGATCTTCAAGCAGCGCGACATCGAAAAGCAGTTGTTCACCTTCGAGGTTGAGCCGCAGCTTCCGCTGACTGCCTGGTATCAGCCGACCCGCGACGAGGCCGTCGATGAATCCATCGCCGGCGCCCCGCAGCTCATGAAGGCCGCTGAAGAGCGGCTCATGTTCCTGCGCTTCAACTACGCCAAGCTTCGCCTGAGCCGGCTCCAGAAGCTTATCAAGAAGGATGGGCTGACCAAAGACCGCGCCGACCAGTTCCTTGAATGGCATCGGCGCTTCGAGCACTTCCGCGAGTACCTGGTCCGCACCAACCTGGCCCTGGTGCTGGCCATGGCCAAGCGCACCCGGCTCGGGGACGTGGATTTTGCCGAGGTGGTCAGCGAAGGCAACATGGCGCTGATCCGCGCCGTGGACAAGTTCAACGTCGATCGCGGGTTCAAGTTCAGCACCTACGCCTGCCGGGCCATCCTCAAGGCGTTCAGCCGGACCGCCCTGAAGTCGAGCCGGCACAAGAGCCGCTTCCCGGTCGAGTTCGAGCCTGACATGGAAAAGAGCGACTGGCAGGACCGGCGCCGCGACCAGGTCGAAGAGGACTGCATCGATGAGCTCAAGGCGATCGTCGACCGCAACCTCGCTGACCTGTCCAACGTCGAGGAGACGGTCATCCGCCGCCGCTTCAACTGGCAGCAGCAGGAAGAACACCCGCTGACGCTGGAAGAGGTGGGTCAGATCATCGGCGTGACCAAAGAGCGCGTGCGGCAGATCCAGAACAAGGCGCTGGCCAAGATCCGCAACGTGATGGAAGACGGCGTGCTGCGGACCCGTGCCCGCGACGCCAGCGAGGCTGCTCCCGACAACCAGGGCGCGGCCCAGCCCGTCGCACATCCGTAATTTAAGCGACGAAATCGACGTGAAGAATGCCGGGCGGCCAAGTGCCGCCCGGCATTTCTTTTTGACAATTTCAATCGACAAGGCCGACTCCGGCGGCGATATCCCGGAAAATTCATGACTCACCGCAGAGGCGCAGAGCACGCAGAGAAAGAGGGGAATTAGATAATGTGAGCGGCGCCACGTGGGCGCGCTACAAGGGAAATCAACCGTATGTAGCTCGTTTAATATTCAATCTTCTCTGCGATCTCTGCGTCTCTGCGGTGAATAATCTGGGAGCGGGTGTCGAATAGGGCCCGGTCGCTTACGCTTACGGCTCGTTCAGTGGATGTTGTGTCACCGGCGGGCAGAACCGCATGAGCGGCTGGGGCAGGTCCTTGATCCCCCGCCGCAGCGCCTTGCCGACGGCATACTGCATCGACAGCTCGAAGCGCTGGTTCACCTTTTTGTCGGGGGCGACGCCGAGCGAGCGCATCTGCTCCAAGGCCCACTGCCAGACGTGGTATTCCTCTTCGCAGCGCTTCTTGAACTTGTCGAACCCAATGGCGTGATGGCCGACCTCATGGAGGAAGATGGAGAGGCTCAGGGCGGTTCGCGGGACGGGGGCTTCGATCCAGTTGATGGTTCGCCCGTCGTGGTAGCTGACCCGCCAGGCGCAGCCGCTCATGCTGCGGCGCCATTTGCGCACGCGCACGCCGTGGCGGGCTTTCATCAAGCGAACGATCCGGGAATAATCCGCCATGGGCTTAGGCTGTATCGGCCGCAATTGCCGCGAGCATTCATCTCCCCGGCTCGCCGACGCTTTGGTGAAGATAACTCCGGGCATTATCGGGCCAAGGGGCCAAGGGCTGGCCGTTGCCTCCAGTCACTCTCCTCGACATGATAGGTGGGTCGAAACTCAGTCAACCGGACACGAAACCTTGCCGTGACCATCACGCTGGCCCACGCCATCTCCACCGCTGCACCCGGCGTTGCATTTTCGCCAATCGTCCTGCTGACGCTGCTGGGCGTGCTGGTGATCTCATACGGGATGTTCTGGCTGCTGAGTCAGCGGGCAACCACCCGGCGGCACTGGGTGGCGATGTCGGAATGGGCTCGGGAAGCCGGCTTCCGCTTGCAGCCGCCGGAGTTGACGCTTCCGCCGTTGATCGCCGGATTGCCCGGCCCGCAAGGCGGTACGCCGCAGGTGCGTCTTTCCGCGGCCAGCGACACGACCCTGATCATCCAGTTTCAAACCGCGCCCGTCCGCCGCGACGTGACCGCGCCCCCGGCGCCACTGTTCCCCGGCGGGCGGAATGAGATCTGGCAATTGATCGTCCGCCAGATCGGGACCGACTGGAAGCCGACCGGCTTGCGTCCCGCCGAGGCGGGCGTCAGCATGCTGGACCTGTTCTCCCTGACCCCTTTTCCCGGCCTGGGCGACCCCGACCGCCTGCTGCTGTGCGGCACGGATTCCAGCGCGGCCCGGGCCGTGGCCGAATCATTCGTTGTCGCACTGTTGCCGCCGGACGTGGGCCTGCTGCTCCACGGCCGGCAGGTGGCGCTCGATTTTTCGACCCGGCCATTCGACGTCATCGAGTTCAACCGCATGCTCGCCCTGATGGACCAGATCGCGGAACACCTTCCTTAGTTTGGCCAGACGCGAAATCCCAAGCGCCAGCGCCAAACTCGAAATCCGAAACTCGAAACTCGAAATAAATTCAAATGACAGAGGAAAAGAGGAAAATTCAAAACGCTGGCCCGCTGGATTGGCGGCCCTTCGGTCTTGTTTCTGTCATTTCTTCTTCTTCCTTTGAATTTATTTCGCGTTTCGGATTTCGAATTTCGAGCTTCCGCTTGAGCCACGCGGTTGACCCGTTCCGGCGCGACACCCCGAGGCTTAAGCGGTCGCTTGTCTTATAACAGCCTGCAGCTTCTGAAAATCGACCGGCTTTGTGAGATGTGCGTAGAAGCCGGCCTCGCGGCTCTTCTTGACGTCTTCCTCCATGCCGAAACCGCTCAAGGCGATGGCGCGGACCGGATCGTGCGGGTAGAGTTGATGGAGTTGGCGGATCAATTCCAAGCCGCTGCCGTCGGGCAAGCCGATGTCGCTGATGAGCAGGTCGAAGGAGTTGGGGCATGACCGTCCCGTGCAGGCTTGACCGGCCTGCCCTGAGCTCGCCGAATGGGCCTGCCCTGAGCCTGCCTGCGGTGAGCTTGCCTGCGGTGAGCTTGCCTGCGGTGAGCTTGCCTGCGGTGAGCTTGTCGAACCCGTCGAACCCGTCGAACCCGTC